>Ga0214473_10001097_pt1 | contig 36501 bp, 30 predicted proteins | sample RVTome_7_FD_203509 | JGI IMG/M metagenome (GOLD analysis project Ga0214473, IMG submission 203509) | Soil microbial communities from uranium-contaminated site in the Upper Colorado River Basin, Wyoming, United States - RVT98D197 | ecosystem: Environmental > Terrestrial > Soil > Contaminated >... | reverse complement strand
GTTGTGTCAGGCTTTGTCGGGGCCGAGGATGACGGCGGGACGTCGGATGGTAGCAGCATGGGCAAGAAGCGGGGGTATAACTGGATGATCAGTCATGATCTATGGCTGTGGAGTCCGAAAGGATTTTTGACCGGCTCCCCGACTACGCCGGGATCGATCCTTGTGGGGACCCACTTCGAGCGCAACAACGCGTCCTGCGAGAACTCGGTTCGATGCGGCCCGACGGCCCTAGGTGGCAGTAATATCAACAGCGGCGATTTCCATCGGGAGCGGTTGCTGTTGCGTGAGTGGGATATTTATTACTTCATCGCTCCGCGCATGAGCGTCGGCTTTACCGCACTGTGGTACGATGCTTCGAACCTGCGTAACGGACGCAACCAGGAAGCGCATAACCTTGGCGTATGCAGTAGCAGAAAGATTGCCAATGGAGGTTGCAGAAATGGTATCGGCGACGACTGGTTCGATATGTCGCTCGACTGGCGGTACAGTTTCTAGCGTTGAGCTAGGATCGGGAGACCTGGAAGGGGAGTCAGCAATGACTCCCCTTTTTTTTGTGTGAGATCTCTTACGGCGTCAATCTTTCGCGGCGCGTAGCCGTCATGCCCGCTAGGGTCGGGTAATACGAAGAGGTTTGATTTGCCTTGGCGCCGCTTCGGTGCTAAAAAATTCAAAGAGCCACGGTCAAAGTATGGCGTTTCGCCGTAGGTTATTCTACAAAAAAAACCATGCGAGGGCTATGAACAAAATGGTTTACCGCTACCAGCTCCTCATCATCACCTGCGTCTTTCTTGCGTTAGCGGGATGTGCCCATAGCGTTCCCAGGTTCGGCGTCGGTGGACGATACGAAGAGGGCAGAGAGCAATTTCTTCGGGGCAGGGGCGGTGATATGGACAAGGCGATCGTCGCGCTGGAGTCGGTGGTGAGCCAGGACCCGACGTACAAAAACAGCCTGACCTACTTGGGCAGAGCCTATTATCGCAAGGGGCGGTATCAAGACGCTTTCGCGATACTGCAGCGCGCCCTGGCGGTGAATAAGGACGATGAGATTGCGTGGATCAGCCTGGGGTTGACGCAGCTCAGACTGGGTCAAAACGAAAGGGGAGTCGAAACTTTAAAAGGCGGCATCACCTTGGCTCATAGAGTTCTGATCGATGGGTATCACAATTACCAGTTTTGGGACGAACGCCAAGTGATCCGCGGTGCCCTGCGGCGGTCGGCCTTTCTACTGACAAAAGGCGTAGATGAAAAATCAAATATTATTGGGGTTAACGATCAGCTCATTGCCCTCATCGACGAAGAGGAAAATTTTCAGAAAAACAACGCCATCAAGGAATATAACCGGAACTATGATAGCCCATAGCGCTGATCGCCGTTCTTATGGCTCGTCGCCGCCGCCCTCGCTTTGGCGCGACATCTCCCTCGATTCGTCCTGTCTTGCCAGGTCGATTTCTTCTTCCATCTTTTTTCCCAGCCATTCGCCGTCGGAGACGAGTTTCTTCCAGTCTAAATCTCGGCCTGAGATCATCGCCAAGTCACCCTGAATCGCTGAGCGTATTTCGCGGCGCGGGTCCCAAAACTGCCCGAAGGAGGACCGGTGAGTTTCCGTGACGTATTCGAGCCAATCATGAATCCCTTTAATTCCCCCCTCGATCTCCTTCAATCCTCTCTGGCGATCGCCCTCGCACGCCAGGGACAACCCATAGTAAAGCCGTGCGATGTCATCCTCTTTGTTTCCGGCCAGCGCCCGTTCTAACGTTTGTCGCGCTTGGGCGCACTTGCCGGTGGCGTATTCGCTTCTCCCCACATAGCTCCAGATTCCCTGCTGAAACGCGGTGCCGTAAGCGTAATTCGGATCCCTTTGCGCGGCGCTCTGGAAATAGGCGAGGGCTGCTTCGTGGTTACCGATAAGGAAAGCCCGTCTGCCGTGAAGGACTTCGCTGCCGGTTTGGAACCCGGCGCAACCGGAAAGGACGGCTACCGATAAGAACAACACCAGAGTGATTGCTTTCATCAATACCTCCTACGTATGATCGAAGCTTAGTCCGGTCCGAGACGAAAATCAATCGTCAAATGATTCCGACAACCGCTTCCAAAAGAGAAGGGGACAGGCAACTTTTCCAAGGATCTTTTGCTCCATTACTCCCGAAACTTAGAGACGGATAAGTAGCCAGTCCCCTTTATGCGCGCTGCGAGGCAAGAGGAGTGAGCCAGACTACACCGAGCAGTCCGGCGGTGAAGCCGCCGATTCCGCCGAGCGCAGCCAAGGTAACGGCGAGCTCGACCCTCACTGCCCAACCCAAAAGCTAGCGCTCAAAACAATGTCGCCCAGGGTGGTGAGAAAATAGCCGATGCTTACGTAAGCATTGAAATCAAAGAAAGCGCGGTTGATGCGGGAAAGATCGGTGGGGGTGACGATCCGGTGCTCCCAAAATAGAATGACTGCGACCGCGGCGAACCCCAACCAGTAGATGATTCCCAGCTGTGCGACCAGTCCCACCAGGGCGAGAAAAATCGCCGTGCAGAGGTGAAAGAGGCCTGAGAGCCGCAGGGCCGCGGCGACACCGAAATGGACCGGGATCGAATAAAGTCCCTGGGCGAGGTCAAATTGCCGGTCCTGGAGCGAGTAAATGACGTCGAAGCCGGCAAGCCAGAAAAGCACAGCCAAACCGAGGAATAGAGGCGTTGCCAACTCGGACGTGTCCAGCGGCGAGCCGGCGACGGCCAGCCAGGCGCCGATGGGCGCGAGGGACAGCGCCAGGCCGAGAAGTAAATGGGAGGTCCAGGTGAAGCGCTTGGTCAAGGAGTAAAAGAAGACAATAGCCAGCGCGAGCGGCGAGAGGGCAAAGCAAAGAAAATTGAGCCGGTACGCGGCGTAGATAAATATTAGCGACGACACCAAAGTCAGCAGAACGGCTTCGGGAACCTTCACCGTTCCCTGGGGCAATTCCCAGGCGCCCGTGCGCGGATTGAGGGCATCGAACTTTCGATCAGCGAGGCGATTGAATCCCATAGCCGCGCTGCGGGCGCCGACCATGGCGACCAGAATCCAGAGAAGAGTTCCTGCCGTAGGCGGATGAGCCGGCCAAGCCAGCGCCACCGACGAGAGCGCGAAGGGCAGCGCGAAGACGGTGTGGGAGAAACGGATCAGACTGGCGTAGTTGCGAATTCGTTCAACGACATTCATGGTTCGTGTCGATCGCTGGTAATACTAAAGGCCAAGTTTCTCCCAGATCGAATCGATATACTTCTTCGTCTCGTCGTCCATGGCGATGGCGGCGGGCCATTCCCGTTCGAATCCTTCACCGCGCCATTTGCGCGTGGCGTCGACGCCGATCTTGGAACCGTAGCCCATGATCGGCGCGGCGTGGTCCAAAACATCCACCGGACCGTCGACAAAGAAGGTGTCGCGCCGCGGATCGATATGGTTGGCGGCCACCCAAGTGACTTCGGACAAGTCCTGTACGTTCACGTCATGATCCACGATGATCAGGATCTTCGTAAACATCATCTGGCCAAGGCCCCACAAGGCATGCATCACCTTGCGCGCGTGGGCCGGATATTCCTTCTTGATCGAGATAATCGCGAGATTGTGGAAAACCCCGTGCACCGGCAAGTTCATGTCGATAATCTCCGGTAGCGTAACCCGAAGCAACGGCAGGAAAAGCCGCTCGGTAGTCTTGCCGAGAAAAGCGTCCTCCATCGGCGGGCGGCCGACGATGGTGGTGGGATAAATCGGATTTTTCCGGTGCGTGATACAGGTCACGTGGAACACCGGGTAGTCATCGGCGAGGGAATAAAAGCCGGTGTGATCGCCGAACGGGCCTTCGCGACGCAGCGGCTCCGCCGGATCGACGTAGCCCTCAATGACGATATCCGAGTTCGCCGGCACCTCGACGTCCACCGTCATGCCCTTGACGAGATCGACTCCTTTCTTGCGCAGAAAGCCAGTGAATAGGATCTCGTCGATCTGATCCGGCAGGGGCGCGGTGGCGGCGTAAATCATCGCGGGATCGCCCCCCAGGCAGACCGCCAGTTCGAATTTTCCGTTTTCTGCTTTTTGATGCTGGAACTGGCGCGCGCCGACTTTGTGCAGGTGCCAGTGCATACCGGTGGTGCGCCGATCAAAAATCTGCATGCGGTAGAGCCCGACGTTGCGCGCGCCGGAGCGCGGATCTCTGGTAAAAACCATCGGTAAAGTAATGAATGGCCCGGCGTCGCCGGGCCAGCAAGTGAGCGCCGGCAAAATATTCAGGTCGGGATCGCGCAAGACGACTTCCTGGCAGGCAGCGTCTTTGACGATTTTCGGAGGAATACCGGCGAGCCGGACCAACTCGGTGAGCAGATGGAGCTTGTCCTTGAACGATTTGGGCGGCTTGGTGCGGATGAGCCGGTCGATCTCGCGGGCGATATCTTCCACATCACCGACGCCCAACGCCAGGGCCATCCGTTTCATCGAGCCGAAGGCGTTGATCAAAAGCGGAATTCGTTTGCCGTCGACGTTTTCGAACAGAAGCGCCGGTCCGTTACGCTTCATCACCCGGTCGGCAATCTCCGTGATTTCGAGCTTCGCTTTGACGGGGTGCGCGATGCGCTTGAGCTCGTCGGCGCGCTCCAATGCCTGAACGAATTCTCTTAAGCCGTTAAAAGCCATCCGCTTTTCTTAGAAGCCTGAGTGAAAAGCAATAAACCCAGACAAGGCAAGAAGTCAAACAAGCGGCTCGTTTCCCAATCAAATAAAATCGCCTCGTTTTGCCGGGGAAACCTACCGGATCCACGACCACTCGAAGAATATCATTCGGCGAACCGAAACTGACCGTTAAGCCATGCGTTAGTTCTCTTCGAATCCGTCGCGCGTGCGGTCCAAAAGCCGCTTACAGGAACCAGTGCAACAGTTTTAGCGCTCCTTGCTGGACCGCGGACCGATGACGGCTCGCGGAATCGGCGGCGCTCAGCACCCTGTTCCGGTTGGTCAGGTACCATTCGTAGCTTTCGACGAACATTTCCTCGTTCGAGTAGCGCGGAGCCCATTCCAGCTTGGAGCGGGCCTTGGAGATATCAAAATAAAAAGGCCGACCGAACATCGAAGCATGGTAAGCGCCCAGGGGTGAGATCCCAAGGGCGGAGGAAAGCTTCATCGCCGCTACGAGCGGGCGCATCGGTAAAGATTTTACCTTGGAGCCGGTACCGGCGTGGAGACAGGTATGCTCCAAGACCTGCCGCATGGTCCCAAACCGATCCGTGCCGCAGTTGAAGGCGTCGGTCCCCGGTACGGTACTGGCCTGAATACAGGCCTCCGCCAGATCGTCGGCGTGCACGAATTGAAAGATGTTTTTACCGCCGTTGAGCACCGGGATATTCTTCCCCTGGTAAATCCATTCGAAAAGAATCTGAAAAAGGCCCAGTCGACCGTGGCCGACGATTGTACACGGCCGGACAATCGACACGTCCAGACCTCGACGGGCATATTCCCAGCACAAGGTTTCTCCCGCCAGTTTGGCTTTCCCGTACTCCTCAACGGGTCTCGGGACGGTTTGCTCCGTTACGGGATTCGAGAGGGGCACTCCGTACACTGCGCTCGAAGAGGTGTAGATCACCTTCTTCACTCCGCGGCGCACGCACGACTCCAGCAGCTTCCTCGTGCCGTCGCGGTTGACTTCCCACAACAGCGCTTTACTTGTTCTCATCGCCAGCTCGGCCGCGTTGTGGAAGACGACATCCATGCCCTCACAGGCTGACAAGACAGCGTCAGCATCACGGATGTCGGCTTGCACCACTTCGGTCCCGGGATACTTTTGCGCGGGCCAATGAATGTCGAGAATGCGGACGAAATATCCGCGCTCCAAGAGCTTTCGCGTGAGCAGTTCGCCGAAATAACCAGCTCCTCCGGTAAGTAGAGATTTGATCATTTTGGGGCAAGACCGAGCGGATGGGTTTCAAGCAAGCAAGAAAGCATCGCGTTATGACTTGAACGGCTAGAAATCAGTCAAAAGTGGCGGCCAGCATGACCACAATTGCCAGGAATGCTGCGCCGTACGTCGATGGTTCCCTCGCGGTGTACTCAATCGGGTCTTCCGTGAGTTCACCTCTCCTGCAGATCACCCAGAGACGGGTTAAATAGTACAGTAGAATGGGTTGTAAGCCCCAGAGCAATCCCGGACGGCGATAAAGCAATTGCACGCTTTCACTGTTAATGTAGAGCGTCAGAACTAGCGCGGAGAGAAACCCGCCGCACATGCCCGCAATAGAAACGGCCTCAAGATCCGTCGTGAGATATCCGCGGCCCGGCAAAATTCTTTGGTGATCTTGCCGGTGTTGGACCAAATCGGCGGCGCGCTTCGCAAAGGCCAGACTGAGGAAAAGAAAAAACGCGAACGACGACAACCACGGCGAAAGAACAATCCCGGTCGCGAAGCCCCCGGCGACAACCCGCAGCGTATAGAGGACAGCCAGAGCAAGCACGTCGACCACAAGTAGACGCTTCAAGAAAACCGAATACGAGACACTTAACGCGATATACGTGGTGAGCGCGGTGGTAAAAGCAATGGGAAGAAAACGCGCGATCGAGGCGCTGGCTGTAAGACATAAAAACGCGAGCAAGAAACCGGCGCCGATGGAAACGCGGCCGGACGCCAACGCACGATTTCTCTTGGTCTTATGCCGGCGGTCCTCTTCCAGGTCCAAGAGATCATTGAGAATATACCCGGCGGAAGCACAAAGTGCGAAAGCGAAAAAGGCCAGCGCCGTTTTGCCCGCAACCGGCACATCGAAGATCGTGTGGGAGGTGATCGCCGGGACACACAGTAGTAAATTTTTTACCCATTGGTAGCAGCGCATGGCACCGAGGATATCGCGGAAATCGGTTACGGGGCGGGGAAATACCCGCACGACGTTGCCAGCACGGCGCGCCGAGCGTTCCACCCCCCGGGGCGCGTTTACGAGAACCGCACCCTGACAGGCTCGCCAGATCGCCAGATCCGCACGCGAATTGCCGGCATAATCGAATTCCTCGCCGCACACCTCGACGATTCGTTCGAGTTTTTGTCGTCCCTTGAGATTGAGTCGTCCGTCGCTCCCGAGCACGGTGTCGAAAAGCCTGAGCGATTGCACGGTCGAGCATGCCTGCTCATGATCCGACGCCGTGGCAAGAACCAGCCGCCGACCGCGTGCTTTCTCATCTCTCAGCCACGATAAGAATGCTTCGTGTAGGGGCAGATGGGAGACGTCCAAGTGAATCAGGCGGAAGATTCTTTGCTTAAGATAAGCCCGCCCGCGGAGGAGCCAGAGGGGCATCAGTAGAGCGAGCGATGGTCTCTGTCTGATAAGACGTAAAGCAGACTCCAATAGCAGGTCCGAGCGGAGCAGCGTTCCATCCAGATCCACGACTAGAGGGCAAATCTTTGAGTAAGACTCGCTCCGATCATACAAGGCTTCCATATACATACTAATATTGCGTAATCTGCGGGAATTACAGGCCGCCAATCATGGGATCTAAGAGCTGATCGTTCTTAGGGTTATAGCTTTGCATGGAGCTCGGTAATTGATGGCTACCGTATTTTTAGTACATGCTATGCTTTCAAGCGTGTTCGGGCAAAACATTGCCCGATCATAGCCCTAAAAAATACCAATATCTTCAAACACCGGCAAGTGGGTAGAACACGCGGCACTCTCTCGCCCGGCTATTGTAAATCCTCAAAGTTCAAAGAAAAACCATTTGCAGGGTCCGCGGTCGCCAGCGCTCAATCGTTTTTTTTCTTGGTCCTCCGCCCATCAATGTTGTACAAAGAAAGGAGGAGAACATCGATGCGCAAAAAAACTGACGAACCAGCCGGAAGTTCCGTAATGTTGCCACGACGTTAACCGGCGAGATTTGACCGCTAAATCGCAGCTTGATTCTCCCGGAGTGATTTCAAAGGCCGAAACCATGTTCGTCAAAGCGATCTTGTCGCGGCGCCTTTCATGGTTTGATGATTACGCGGAAATTGTCCGCCTGTACCCGCGGTTATCTCCCTGGGGCAGGCTTTACTTTCCCCTACGCTTTCTCAACTGTCCGTTTCGACGAGTCGAGTCCGCTGTGCCCAAGTCGGGAGTCGTCGTCGATATCGGATGCGGTTATGGTTTGTTCGCAAACTTGCTCGCTATGCGGTCTGCAGCGCGAAACGTCGTTGGCTACGATATCGACGCCGTGAGAATCAACGTCGCCCGCTCTTCTGTCGGCGGAAGAAAAAACATCGCATTTGACGTGGCCGACGAGATTGAGACCCTACCCTCCTGCGATGTCGTAACCCTGTTGGATGTCCTGCACCATATCGCTCCGGATGTGCGTTTGCGGCTGCTGCAAGACATCTTTCAGACGCTCAGGTCAGGAGGGGCTCTTGTGATAAAAGACATCGATAAAATTCCTCGTTTCAAATATCTGTGGAACTATTTGCACGATTGGGTCATGACCCGAGGTAGCTGCTGTTATTACCTCAGCAACCTCGAAATGTGCCGCTTGCTCGAAGGGATCGGGTTCGTCGTGGCCGCCGAACCCCTCAAGACGCGCGATCCTTATCCTCACATTTTATATCGCTGCACGAAACCTCAGTGAGTTAGTTAAGCAGACTCGCTATTCTACACCGAGTTCGGAGGGGTCGGAGCGCCGGGTAATTGGTGGCCGGGCATAGTGGTCCAGTTTGGTCAAGATCCCTCTCTGCGTTCGGGATGACGAGTTGCGTAGCTGTCATTCCCATTCCGAGCGGATCGAGGAACCTTTCTTGATGCCGCGGTTCGGATTGGATTCTAATTGAACCACTATCTGGTCGGGCGTTGCCTGGCGACGGCGCTCACAGCCATGCTAATGTGTATATCTCCGCCCAGGAACGGTTGGAAAGGCGGGGTATTTGCTGTGTCGCGACATTTCAATGGCCCGATCATAAGGTCAGCGAGCGGGGCTAATCGCGCATAAACGGTGATGCCATTGTCGAAAGACACGAAGTCCAGGCAAAAGATTAAGATAACACCTGGCGCGAGTACGGGAGACGCCCCCTCAGCGTTCGCCTCGACCCACCCGCGGTTAGTCCAGGGGCTGATTCCTGCGTTCATCGCCGTCATTACGTTCGTCGTTTTTCTGCCGACGTTGCAAAATGGTTTTGTCAACTGGGATGACGACTCCCATCTGCTCGAAAATCCCCATTACAAAGGACTGGGTTGGGAACAGCTTCGCTGGATGTTTACCAGCTGCTTTCATGGGTCCTGCATGCCCTTGAATTGGATGACCTATGGCTTGGATTATATTCTCTGGGGCATGAACCCCAGCGGATATCATTTCACCAGTTTGCTAGTCCATGCTGCCAACGCGGTGCTTTTTTATTTTCTGAGCTTGCGGATGCTCTGCCTCAGTTTAGGAACTGCTGGATTTTTACCAAACCTGCCGATCCGTCTGGCAGCGAGTTTTTCCGCTCTCCTATTTTCTCTTCATCCCTTACAGGTCGAGGTGGTCGCTTGGACATTAGGCCGGGAAATAGCCATAGCCGGATTTTTTTTTATATTGACACTGCTCTGTTACCTGAGGGCCGCCGAGAACGCGTCAGCCGGCCTGCCCCACCGCGGATGGATGGGTGCGTCGTGGATTCTTTATGCCATGTCTCTTCTGGGGAAGGAGATGGCGCTGACGCTCCCGTTCGCCTTGTTGATTTTGGACGCCTATCCCCTGAAACGGCTCGGTGGGGGTCGTGGAAGATGGTTCGGACTCCAGGTCCGTCAGGTATGGTGGGAGAAGCTCCCGTTTCTCCTATTGGCTCTGGCCTTCGGCCTAAGAGGAGTATTGGAAAAACAGCAAGCGGGGAGCCTCTATCCGATAGCAGGATTTGGTTTGCTGCCCAGAATCGCCCAGGTGCTGTATAGTTTCGCATTTTACCCGTGGAAAACTCTGATCCCGACTGCGCTCTCTCCGCTCTACCCTGTGCATCCTTTCACCGGTTTGTGGAACCTGCAGACGTTGTTGAGCGCGGCATTCGTGTTTTCGTTGAGCCTAGGGTTGCTTCTTGCCCGCCATCGTTGGCCTGCCGGTTTGGCGGCGTGGTTGTTTTACGTTCTGCTGCTTGCGCCGTTAAGCGGTATCGTCGCCTTCGGTCCGTATCGCGTCGCCGATAGGTTCAGTTATGTGCCGTCCCTTGGCTGGGCGGTAGCGGTGGGAGGCGCCTTAATTTATAGCTGGCAAATCTGGCGTAACCGCCGGGTCCGCGCGCGAACGTTTGCTTTAGTGAACTCTGCTGCTGTGATCATTTTGATAACTCTGGGAGTATTGAGTTGGCGCCAAACCCGGATCTGGCATGACTCTGAGACTCTGTGGAGACATGCGCTGGCCATCGATGAAAGGTCAAGTATCGCTCATAACAATTTGGCTCTCGTTCTCGCAGGGCGCGGCGCATTGGATGAAGCAATTAACCAACTTCGCCGAGCCGTACAGATCGATCCCGCGTTTGTGGAGGCGCAGACCAATCTTGGAAATTTTCTCGGCTTACAGGGAGCAACCCAGGAGGCGATCGCTCACCTTCGCCAGGCGCTGAAAACAGATCCTACATTCGTCAACGCCCACAATGTGTTAGGCAACATCCTGGCCGACAGAAATGACTTGGCCGAGGCCGTTGCGCATTTTCGCCGGGCGCTCCAAATCAATGCCGATTCCGCCATGACGCATTATAACTTGGGGCGGGTTCTGGCGAAGCAGGGACGAATCGATGAAGCCATGACCCACTATCGCCGGTCTCTGGCGATCAACACCCAGGATGCCGACGTTCACAATAACCTGGGGCTCTTGCTTGCCGGTCAGAACCGTCTGGACGAAGCGACGGCGGAATTTCGCGAAGCCTTGCGAGTCGATCCGACTTATGCAAAGGCTCATTTCAATTTGGGCAAGTTGTTTTTCCAGCAGGATCGTCTTGATGACGCGGTACGGGCCTTCCAGATGGCCGCGCGGTATCAGCCCCGCGTCGTTGAAATCCACGAGCATCTGGCGCGGGTCTTCGCGCGTCAGGGTAAGAAAAAAGAGGCGGTTCAGGAGTACCAAGAAGCGCTGCGGCTTCTGGAGTCGCGGCGGCGATTTGCGGTTAGTCCTAAGTGAATTTACCGGTAAAGCGACCCGTAGCAAATCTGCCAAACCGTTATAGGCTTATATCCCGAATCCTTACGATGCTCGAATGAAACGCGATCACGTTGGAAAAGACAAGGTGCTAAGTCAACCCCGGGTCCGTATTCGGGACCGTGTGGTCGCGCGCTGGTTCATGCCAGCGGTCGTTTTTTTAGCGACCTTCGCGTCGTTCTTTCCGGTGTTGTCGAACGGCTTCGTGGAATGGGACGATTACGAAAATCTCGTTAACAACCTGAACTACCGCGGTCTGGGCTGGAGCCAGCTTCTCTGGATGTTTACCACGTTTCACATGGGCCCCTACCAGCCGTTGAGTTGGCTGACCCTCGGGTTGGATTACTTGCTCTGGGGCATGAACCCGACCGGCTATCACTTTACGAGCCTGCTTATTCACGCCGCCAACGGGGTCGTCTTTTATTTCATCTGCCGGTGGCTGCTCGGCGCGACTTTGTGCCCCGGAGGCGGCGAAATATCTTGGACATTGAGTTTCAGCTCGGGAATCGCCGCGCTTTTATTCGCGCTCCATCCCATGCGCGTCGAATCGGTCGCCTGGGCGACGGAACGCCGCGACGTGCTGTCCGGTTTGTTTTTTTTTGGCACGGTCTATTGCTACCTGGAAGCTTGCTCGAGTCAGACGGGCGGTGGTCGGCGGCAATTGTGGGTCGGCGGGACGCTCCTTTTGTATTTCCTGTCCTTGCTCTCAAAGGCGATTACCATGACGCTGCCGTTGGTATTGCTCATTTTGGATATATATCCCTTAAGAAGACTTCCGTGTAATCCGCGGCAATGGATTGCGCCCCAGGCGCGCGGAAAGTTGCTCGAAAAGATTCCCTTGGTGATTGTGGCGCTGCCGTTTGCGTTGATCGCTTTACACGGTCAGCGGCAAGCGGCTGCGCTGACGACTCTGGAGAGTTTCGATCTCGGCTCGCGGTTTGCTCAGGCGTTGTTCGGGATTAGTTTCTATCCATGGAAGACGCTCGTTCCGGTGAGGCTGTCGCCGCTCTACGAGATCCCGCCCGACTTTAGTATTTGGCATCCTTGGATTGTCACGGGAGCGGCCACAACCATTGTCGTCACTTTATCGCTGATTTTGCTCCGCGACCGCTGGCCCGGCGTTTTGGCTTGCTGGCTGTACTCGATCGTCGTGCTGGCTCCGGTATTGGGAATTGTAAAGACCGGGCCGCAATTGGTGGCGGAGCGTTATAGTTATTTGTCATGTCTGAGCTGGGCGGCGTTGGCCGGCGGCGTGCTGTTATACCTTACCGAAGGATCGGGTCGTGAGGGCGGTAGTACGATGTTCGCTCGGGCGGCAATGGTCTTGGCGACCAGTGTCTCGATCATCTTTGGGGCCCTGACCTGGCAGCAGACTGCCGTCTGGCGCGATACCGATACCCTTTGGAGTCACGTGCTCCAGCTCAATCCCAAATCGAGCATCGCTCACTATAACCTGGGGAGATTCCTGGCCGCGCGGGGAAAGCACAGCGAAGCGATTACCCACTATCGTCAGGCTCTAAGCATCCGACCCGGCGACGCCGACGCGCATAACAACTTGGGTCTTGTGCTCGCGGTGGAAGGCGACCCTGGCGGGGCTCTGGAGGAGTTCCGCAAGGCCATCGAGGTCGACCCCAACCATGCCAGAGCCTACTTCAATATCGGAAGAGTGTTCGCCCGGCAGGGCCAGTTGGACAAAGCCGTTGAAAATTTTCAAAAAGCTGTGCGCCTGAGGCCGGACGAAATCGAGATCCATGTCGAACTGGGAAATGTTTTGGCTCGCGATGGCCGGCTAGACGCGGCGTCAATCCATCTCCGAGAGGCGGTAAAACTCAAACCTGAATATGCCGACGCTCATGTTCAGTTGGCGCGCCTGCTGGCGGCGCAAGGGAAAAAAACCGAGGCCGAGTGGCATTATCAAGAGGCGCTGAGACTTCTCAAAGAAAAGCCCCATGATCGCCCCGCGTCGTAGCTTCAAGTTCGCTCGGGCCTTCGGAGATTTCGGCGATGGCCCCGAGCGTGGTTATCGTTAGCTCGGTTGCCGGGCCGAAGGCCCGGCGACCAGACATGATGCGGGAGGTTGCATTCATGGTCGGAGTCAGAGAGAGAAAAAATATGGTTGGCGGATGAATGGATCATTCGTTAAGGGACAGGCCCACAGGGTGATAAGACAGCAAAGAAACCGTCGTGACCCGCAAAAACAAAGGAAATAAGACGCCTCCTCCCGCCAAAGGCGAGGCTTCCGCGAAGACTGTCCTTTTCGACCGCGTGTCTAGCTCGGAAGCCTCGCGTTATCGCGTGGCAGTTATTTTCGCCGTTTTTGTTTTGCTCTTCGGCTTGATTTCAGTTACAAGCTTCCAGCAAAAATCCCCCACCGTTGATGAATCCTTACATTTGTTCTCGGGTTATTCTCATCTGAAATGGGGCGATTTTAAAGCTAATCCAGAGCATCCTCCCTTGGCGAAAGGGTTGGCAGCCTTTCCTTTGTTACTCCTCGAAATCAAAGATCCTCGGCCGTTGGCCCCTGAGTGGGATCTGATCCCCAAGAAAGGACCCGTGGAGCTGCGTACGGTGATTGTTGCGGCACAAATGATATTTGGCGACAACGATCCTGAAACTTTGTTCTTCTATGGTAAGCTGATGATGATAGCCTTGGCGATTTTTCTGGGGCTGTTTGTGTACAAGTGGAGCTGATAGCGGAAAAGGGTGATCTTGAAGGCGGTATCCAACAGTTTCGCAAAACCATCGAGCTTAATCCATGGATTACAAGGGCACATCTCAATCTTGGCGTCGCTCTGGCGAAGCAAGGCCACCTTCAGGCGGCCACAAGGCGGTTCGAGCGGGCCATAACGCTCAAGCCGGAGTACGCCGACGCTCACGTAGCGTTGGCACGGTCGCTTGCGGCACAGAGCAAGACAGATGATGCGAAGAAGCATTATCAACAAGCGCTGCAGCTGTTAGAAAGACAAAATGCTATTTCGTCACAACATTATAATAGATGACATCCTTGATGCCTCGCCGTTACTCAAACGATTACCTTTTGGAGCGGCCCATGCTGTACGGTAAACGAGTCGCGGTAGTTTTGCCAGCCTACAATGCGGCACGCACCGTTGAAAAAACGGTGCAAGAGATACCCAGGGAAATTGTCGATGACGTACTGCTCATAGACGACAGCAGTAATGACGAGACCGTCCAGCTCGCGCGGCGGCTCGGCTTAAGAGTCTTCGTTCATGAAAAAAACTTCGGCTACGGCCGCAACCAAAAAACCTGCTACGCCGAAGCCCTCCGGACCGACGCAGACGTCATCGTCATGTTACACCCCGACTATCAATACGAGCCACGTTTGGTTTTGCCGATGGCAGGATTAATCGCCACCGGCGTTTACGATGTGGTTGTTGCTTCGCGGATTCTAGGCGGCAAGGCACGCAGCGGCGGTATGCCACTTTATAAATATGCCGCGAATCGGGTCTTGACCTTGGTTCAGAACTTCTTCGTGGGGGCCAAATTGTCAGAGTATCACACTGGATATCGCGCGTACTCAAGGAATGTTTTGCTTTCGTTGCCTCTGTTGATGAACTCGGACGATTTTGCTTTTGATAACGAGATGTTGGTCCAAGCGATTTATTTTGGATATCGTATAGGCGAAGTCTCCTGCCCCACCCGCTACTTTCCCGAGGCGTCATCGATCAACTTCCGGCGGAGCATTAAGTATGGGTTCGCTGTGCTCTGGACTTCGATTCGCTTTAGACTCCAAAAATTGCATATTGCAAAATTTCGCATCTTTGACATTCGCGCCCACGGTTTGCGGCAATATTACCAAAGTGCCAATGACGACGGATCATTACAATCTACTACAGACCGCAAATTCTCGGCTCGTAACTAGCTTTCCTCATGGTCGGCTTTCCATGGCGAGTGCGTATCTGGTTTGACCCTGATGAACAAGGTAGACGATAAGATTGCGACGGCATCAAGATCAGAAAGGCGCCGTTCGAAGTCGAGTGTTCAGAGCAGGCCAATACCGCCGACCGAAACAACGTGGGTGATCATCATCTTCAGCTGGGCATTTTTGCTGCGGTTGATTTACTTGTTTCAAATTGATTCCATTCCGCTTTTTTCTCACCTGGCCGGTGATGGCCGGACCTACGACGAGTGGGGACAGCGGATCGCGGCAGGAGACTGGCTGGGAAAAGGAGTTTTCTACCAGGCGCCTCTGTATCCCTATTTTCTGGGGATTCTTCAGGCAATCCTTGGGCACAATCTTTGGCTCATCCGCCTTCTCCAGATTACTCTTGGAGCGATATCTTGCGCCTGGGTTTTCCTCGTGGGAAGGAAATTGTTCTCGCGCGAAGCTGGAATCGCATCCGGTTTGATTCTCGCGTGTTACGCACCGGCGATGTTTTTTGATGCTCTCATAGAAAAGAGCATACTCGATCTTTTTCTTCTTTCCCTTCTATTGCTGCTTCTTAGTCGAACGATCCAAGAACAAGATTCGATCGCATGGCTGGCGATTGGCGTCACTCTGGGCTTCCTTGGGCTTTCGCGAGAAAACGCCCTCATTTTGGTTTTGGTCGTGGGGCTTTGGATAGGACTTTATTTTTCCAGCAAATCTGTGGCGACTCGGGTGCGTTGGGTAGGGCTTTTCTTGGCGGGGGTCCTGTTAGTGCTTGTCCCGGTGGGGGTAAGGAATCTCGCGGTTGGAGGCGAATTTAAACTAACAACATCACAGTTCGGGCCGAATTTCTTCATCGGCAACAATCCCGTCGCCGACGGAACTTACGACTCTATCAGAAACGTAATCGGCGAGCCGCAACTCGAGGGTGGTGACGCGGCGCGCTTGGCTCAAAGAGCCACGGGGCGAGATCTTACTCCCGGAGAGGTGTCTGACTACTGGTATCACCGGTCATTAGACTACATTCGATCCCAGCCAAGCCACTGGCTTGGACTTCTTGGAGAAAAATGGCTGATGGTGTGGAACGCGCGCGAAATTGAAGACTCGGACGATTATTTCATCTATCAGCAGTGGTCGTGGTTGCTCAGCTTGCTCGGTTGGGTAAACCATTTCGGAACTTTAGCTCCCCTAGCGGCCGTGGGCTTGTGGGTCAGTCGAAAACAGTGGCGGCAGTTGTGGCTGCTTTACGCTATGACGCTATCGCTTGCCTTGAGCGTGACAGTTTTTTATATCTTCGGACGCTATCGTTTTCCGCTCGTCCCGTTGCTCACTCTGTTTGCCGGTGGTGGAGTGGTGGGACTGGTGGGTCTATACAGACAGCGGGCGTGGCGACCGTTCCTAATTGCTGCTGGTGTCTTGCTGGCAACCTCGATGATAGTAAATTGGCCTATTTACGGTATCAGCGGCCCGTGGCCCGGAGGGTATAATAATTTGTCCAACGCTTACTACAAACAGGGCAAAGTCAAGGAGGCTATCGAGAACGCTCTCAAGGCAGTCGAATTGCAGCCTGATTTTGGAGTGGCGCACTACAATCTCGGGAACCTTTATGCCGCACAAGGAAAATTCGAAAATGCCAAAAACCATTTTGAGGAAGCCGTACGTCTCCTGCCAAATTATGCCGAGGCGAGGAGCAATCTAGGCCAGCTTTTAGCGGAACAAGGCGATCTCGAAGGTGGAATTGCGCTGTTTCGCAAGTCCATCGAGCTTAATCCAAAAGTCACCAGGGCATACCTCAACCTCGGTGTGGCGCTAGCAAAGCAGGGTCAACTTGCAGACGCTGTCGAGCCATTGCGGCGAATGACACAACTGGCGCCCGACCACCCGGAAGCCCGTTATTACCTAGGAAGCGTATATGCCGCCTTGGGCCGCTACGCTGAAGCCGCGAGCTCCTTCCGAGACGTTTTGCGGGTTCAAAGTGACAATGTCGCGGCTCATCAGAGGCTGGCCGAGGTCCTGTCGTTACAGGGAAATAAACAGGAAGCCTATCGGCATTACCAAGAGGCCATGAGGCTCATGAAAGCGCCGGCCGATTCCGGCGGCGTTCGCTGAATCCAAGCGGGGTACTAGCCCGGATTATTCCTGCTGTGACGACGCCTTTGGGGATGAGCCCTCCGAGGCGAAGGCAATGGGCCTGTGCCTTGACGTCGCCGGCGAGCAGACGGTGGTGGAGCAGAGGGCGCGGAAGGATTTCAAACTTCTCGCCGAGCACCGAAGAAGTCGTCGGAACATTACGGTCGGGGGCCTTCGCCTCCCAAGCTCACCCCCTCGGCTTACAGCGTGTCTTCGTTTTTCTTTGGAGTTAGTTCCCGATTTGCAGAGTGAAAGCGGCGGGCGGGTTAACGACTTTGATAAATGGTATAGGATCCTCGCCGATTTTGACCGGAATTATTTTTACTGCCGGCGTGCTGGCCAGCCCTTCAATCCAATGATATTTTAGGGTTATCTCGTTACCCCTGGCATCAGATATTTCGAGACGATTAGGGCCGGATTTCACATTGCCGTCTCCCTGAAGGAACCATGTCAAAGGCTGATGCACCTTCATCAGGAAAATTGGAACGATTTGTCGGTCGATAGTGACTAACCCGGGAATCAACTGTAAGCGCCGGATCGAGGCGGGGTGAAAGGCGACCACGGCGCCGATATTGTAAAGACGCAGGTAGTTTTTGATTTCGTCGTTGTCGAGGGTCTGGATGTCGCGCTTAAAGAGCTTGCCGGAGTGAAATTCCGCGAAGTGATGACGGTCGTTGTAAAGATTGATCGGTCCGCCGATCAATTGGCGGCCGGTCCAATGCGGGATAAAAGAAGATAAATACATGCCGTCGTAAACGAAGCCAGTTTCGTCACCCGACTCCTCGAACAAAACTCTGGCGTCGGCGGGTGTTTGCGTTCTAACCCAATCCACGATGGCGCTTATTTCCGGGCGAACTTGCGTGCGCAGTATTAACTTGCCGAGAGATTCCGTGGTTGCAAGATTGAAAAGGAAAGTTACGCTGCCGGCGAGCAGGAAGACAGGGACGACGTAAGCCAGTGATGCTGATGGGCGGTCGGTTACCCAGCGGGCGATTGCGTAGGAAGAAGCCAAAACCAAGACAAGATCGTAGGGAACTTTGAAGCGAAGCGGCTGCCAGCCTTTCAGAAATGGGATCATGGAGCCAAAATATGTGACGGCGAACAAAGTGAGCGCGGTGCCGATAAGCACGGCGCCGAGGGGTTTATGTTCGCCGCGCCAGAGCTGCAAGAGGCCCAGCAAACCGAGTAGCAGCAGCGTGAGACGGACCCCTTTCTCCCAAAAAGAAGGCCGAAAGCTCCAGTAATTGTTTGGGCCAAGGTAATCCTTGAAGAAAGTTAACGGGTCGGCGCTGACGAACAGAGAAAGCTGTTCGACTATAGCGGAGGAGATGTCGTCGTGGCGGTGCGTCAAAGCCGGAACCAACCAGCTTAGGTTTGCCGACAGCGATATCACTCCCGCCGCCATGATCCACAATGCAAAGTTGGGCTTAAGTAAGTTCGGTTGCGCGATGAGAAGTGACAGTAGCGCTGGGAGGAGGATCAACGCCGATTGAACATGGAGCGGCAGGATGGCGATCGCAAAGAGGAGCCAGCCTAGATGCGCCGGGCTCCAGGATGCCGGATGCTTGGCTATGCGGTAAAAAAGTGAGACACCCAAAAGGCTGAGATAAGCGGCAGCCGGATAGCCGACCATGCCGTAAAAAAACATCTCCCGAGGGAGGGAGTTCCACCAATATATGGTTCCCAAGAGCGCGGCCGAGGGCGCCGCAATGTTTTTGGCGTCGTCTTGCTCGAACAGGTTGCGCGCGGCAAAGTACATGACCCAGGGAACCGCGGCGACGGTGAGAAAAGCCAGGATTTTGAACCATTGGATTGGACTCAGCGCAAAAGTTGAAAATCCGATCGCCAGGAATTCGAAGAGCTTGATACTCAGGTCTTGAATCGTGTTCGCCGGGTAGCCGGCCATGAAAAAAGGGCTGTAGCCCCATATCCTGTGGCACTGACGCCAAAAGGCCTCCATCGATTTGAGATGATGAAAATGAAGCCCCCAGTCCTGCTCGATGACCGGATGATTATTGACGAGCCCGGCGATCGGATCAAACAAAAGAGCCAAGCCCATAGAGTGAAGCAGAACAACGCCGCCCACAAAAACCAAAGACGTCCGGGTGTTCAGGGCAAATGCCCTACCTTCCCGCGCCAGCCGTTCGCGGGAACTTCCGGGTTTGTCTTTTTTTTTGCGGTTTCTCTGCGCCATATCTTTACAATTTCGATTCTAGCTGGATTGGTATTAGGCAGGAGTTATGGACAGCTAGTCACGCGATCTAGGCGTGGATTCAAACGAAATGATCCCTCTGTGATTCCCCAATCTTGCGGTCACGCGGCGCATTTTCAACAGGCGTGACAAAATACCTGAAATGATCAGAGGATTTCAACCGGCTCTTTTTTTCTGCCACCGCGCCGGTGGGCTAACGTAAGGTCCTCGATATAGCGGATGGGTAGAAAAGCAAGGCGTGCCAAACCTCGGGGGTTGTGATATCCGTCTGCATTGCCCTTGTTGGCATATTCGTAAAAGGGGGAGGCAAGAATGCTCCCGCAAGGGGCGAAATCCTGACGGGTCATTAAGGTAGATACAGGGGCTATGTCGCGCAAGAAAAAATCCGGCAGTCAGGCGAAAGCGAGGGGGAAGATCACAGGAGAAAAGATCGTCTCCCACCTTGTCGCAGATGAGGAGATCTCGCGACACACCGGGTGGATCGTTTCGAGCGTATTTCTGTTGCTCTTGGCGATCCTCGCCCTCACAAGCTCGCTACAAAAGTCTCCGACGGTGGATGAACCGCTTCATTTGTTTGCCGGTTATTCTTACCTGAAATGGGGCGATTTTAGAATTAATCCGGAACATCCCCCGCTCGCCAAGATCGTGGCTGCGCTTCCTCTTTTGGCGATTGATATAAGAGATCCGCGTCCGTCGAGTCTGAATTGGAATATGCTCTCCGAGACTGAGCTGCGCGATCGTGCAGTCGATGTTGCGCAAGAGATGCTCTTCCGCCAGAACGACGCCAACACGCTCTTTTTTTATGCCAAGGCGGCGATGATCCTTGTCGGAATTGTGTTGGGTATATTCGTTTTTTTATGGAGCAGAAGCCTCGCAGGCACCAGCGCAGCTTTGGCGTCACTTTTCTTCTACTGCCTAGATCCTAATATCTTGGCTCATCTCCCTGTAATTCAGACCGATATCCTGTTTACCGCGACTTTCTTCATCGCTACGTATTTTTTCTGGCTGACCTTAAAGAAAATGGCGTGGTCAAATCTTTCTCTAACGGCCGTTTTTTTTGGCCTGGCGGCGATCACAAAGCACTCCTTTCCGGTTATTCTTATTATCTGGGGATCGCTCGGGCTCGTCTGGATTTTTGTCTCGACACCGAGCCAAACCGATCTTGGAGTGACCGAGCCTATTTCTGGTCGGCGCCAAAAGGCGTGGATTTTAACGCGGGTACTTTTAGTTTCCTTGGCCGCAGCGTACCTGTTCGTTTGGGCGACTTATGGGTTTCGCTTCGCAGCCATACCTGGAGGCCATCACGCTTCGGAAATGGCGCAGGTTATGCCGGACGGAGCGTTTGTGCGGGCATGGGCTCGTCTGATGGACAAGTACCGGATCTTTCCAGAAGCGTGGATCAACGGTCAACTATTCGTACTAAAGAACCTAAAGCGTCCAGCCTACCTCTTGGGTGAAACGTCGCCTGACGGATTCCGGCTTTACTTCCCGGTGACGTTCATCGTGAAGACCCCTCTTCCCACCCTCCTTTTGCTTTTAGGCTTTGCGGGATTGTGGCTGCGGCGACGCGAGCGTATTGGGACCTTTTTTCTTTTGATCCCCGTGGTCGCTTATTTTCTTCTCGCGATTTTCTCCCGCTTGAATATCGGCGTGCGCCATCTTCTTCCGATCTACCCTTTTCTATTCGTGATCATCGGAGTAAGCGCAGCATCGTATTGGAAAGGCTGGACTTGGCCGAAGAGAGCAGGGTTGATTTTCCTTGCTCTCTGGTATCTCTGGTCGGCGGTCAGCAGCTATCCCCACTATCTTGCCTATTTCAGCGAGTTAGCAGGCGGGCCAGCGAATGGCCACAAGATCCTGGTCGACTCCAACCTCGACTGGGGGCAGGATCTAAAAGGGTTGAAGCGCTGGATGGACGAGAATCGAGTGGAAAAAATCGGCTTCCTCTATTTCGGCAAGGCAGAACCCCAATACTACGGGATAGATGCATTCTATCTGCCCGGAAGTTGGGTCGTTCAAGACTCTTCAAACAACAAAATCCCCAACTACTTGGCGGTAAGTGCCACGTTTAATTATGCGCCTGCGATGTATCTTACTCAACCTGAGGAAGCGATCGTGAAAACCTTCAAATCGGGGGACCCTGTCGCCACTATCGGATATTCAATTCTCCTTTATAAGGTTGACGTTAACGACGCCAAGATTAGTTTTGTCATGGGGCATATACTGGGGCACAGAGGTCAAGTGAGTCAAGCCATTGAACTCTTCAATCATTCACTACGCACAGATCCGGAATTTACCGAAGCTCATGTAAGTTTGGCACAGCTCCTTGCGGCGCAGGGCAGGCGCGATGAAGCCGCCAAGCATTATAACGATGCCCTGCGGATTCTAAAGTCAAGGCCGGCATCTAAAATGGTTCGGTAGGGTTCTGATTGCGAGGATTCGTTCTCGCCTGTCTCGAAGATCTAATCTAGCAAGCTGCATGAGCCATCCGCTGGAAACGTCGTTAAGTGTTTAACGGCCGAAAATCCCGTCGCTGAGCCATACGAGAAGAAAATCAACGCGCGTTCATATCCACCGTATAGGGCATATGGTAAGTGCGCAGCGGATCTTGCGGATAGACGATGGCTAGCCAGACTTCGACGATAAAATAACTGACAAAAACAACGATCAGCGCGATCATCAGGCCGCGTACAGCATTGGTCACCAGGCGCGAGGAATTGATCCATTCCATGCCGCCAGCAAAGGCCAGCAGGAAGGCAAAATAAGATGGGAAGAGAAGACGCCCTTGAAATACGCTCCAGACGTCATGGCGCAAGCCTACCGCGAGAACTAATGAAAGGTTCGAAAGGAATATCAATAGGAGAGTGCCCTCATATATTAAGCGATCGCGATACGCATCCGGCACAATCTCAGCTGTAAAACCGAAACGAACGATCGCCATGCCGGTCCGAGTCGCTCCAGCCAGCATCAATAGAGTTGGGCAGAGCGCCAAAAGGTAAATTATCGACCCCAATCGATTAAGCGGCGATACCAAATTGCTGACGAAGGTGGATTCGGGAATTAAGGAATACCAAAACGAGCCGTAGATCATCAGGGGGTAGGAATGAACAGTGGAGGCTGAAATCACCGGAGTTTGCATCAGCTTCAGCAAATTAAAGTCGAGCAGTGAGCGCAGGCCGATCCACGTCGGTTGCTGCTCTTGCGTCCAGTTCTGAAGATCCAGATTGCTGATTACCGGATTTCCAAAAACAACGTAGCTTTCGACAAACTTGTAGCAACCGATCGCGGTGCCGATGAGCAAGAAACCAGCAATCCGGCCGCCGAGCTGAGGGTAAGTTAATTGACGCTGCCAGCCGGTTAAACCCAGGAATAAGGTCAGAGGTGCCACGAAAGCGAGGAAAACTCCCTTGGTTAACAGGCCAAATCCGAGCCCGACTCCTAAAAGAAGAACATTCAAAAACGAAAGGGTCTCCTGCACACGCACGCATTGATAATAAATCAGGACGCCCAAAAAAATCGCCAGCGTGTCATTGGAGATAAACAAGCTAAACATGATGAATTGCGGGTGAAATGCGGCCAAGGCCAGACACCAAGGGTGATTCTTTTTATCCATCCAAGGGAGGCGCCGCAGCAAACGAGCGATGAGCCACAGTGTGGCGATGGACAATATGAGCGAAACGCCATGGACCGCCTGGATGGAACCCAGGCTGAAGGAAAGGGCGGCAAGAAAATAATAGAGCGGAGGGTGGTAGGCCTGATTGAATTGATCGGCACGAGCCGGTAGCCAATGGTCGGCGACGTATTTTATCACCTCCAGATGATCGTCGTTGTTCAAATAGCCCATGTGGATAAACACCACCAGACGCAAGACAACCCCCAGCGCAAGCACCAGGATTACTGCATTGTAACTCGAAGAAGGGGATCTTCTGTGTGTTTGCTGGTTGGGGGAGGATACTTGCCTTGGCCGATTTCGCCGCCGCTTTGCCATGGTATCGACTCTGGAAAGTTCGTCTACAGGAATCTTTCGCCGTTTGTAATGAATCACCTACGGGGTTCGTTCGTGACCGTTGCTGCCAGCGGCGCAGTCACGGCAACTGCGGGAAGAGTAGCGACAATCCAGAGCGGCTCACCATAGATGTTGCGGATTTCTCGGACTGAAGCGTCTGGGTAAACCCTTCTCACGGTCTCCCGGAGTTGCTGATCATGGCTTTTGAATATAATTTTGGCGCCGCGGTGAATCGGCAGATGACTATCTCCCAGCGAAACAGTATCCACAAGATAAATATCTCTCGGCTCGTTGAAGTTGTCGGCAACGCTACGATTCGGATCGTAGCGGCCCGAGAAATTGACGACCGCCAGCTTTCTAACCGCCTCCGGAAAACTCACGGGAGGGTTGGCATAGCCGTACTGTTCTACTGGCCTCGGAGTCCTTTGGACCTGATCGAGAACATCGCGACCGGCTAAGATCACCGGTACTTCCTCCCGCGCAATTTCCAGGCCTATTAAGCGCAAATCGTAAAGCATGACCCGCATGGCAGCGGCGTTCGTTGGCTCTAGGCCGAAATATAAATAAAGGTTCAGGATGAGCGTTAGCAGCAATGCGGGCCAGGTTAGAATTCGGGCTTTCCAATGCGATAGATCGACTTTGAGCCGGGACTCCAACTGTTGCAGGCACCACTGCAAGCCCAGTCCCACGATCAGGAATGCAGGGATCATGACCGCGGCCGTGCGGTAAACGTACGGCGCACCCTCTTGGCTGACCGAAAACACGCCTGGGATAAAATTCAACGCAACGGTGCAACCGATCAGCCGGGCAAAAGAAGTGTTGATATTCCGAACCAGAGCGACCAATCCCCCAATGAATAATAGTCCGGTCAGCGGATCGATCATCGCCAGCCCGGGATAGTTATCGCGCGCGTATGTGCCGCCGAGCACGTTAAACATAAGCGCATGCCGCCAGAGATTATCGACGACAACCATAAAGGGGTGATCGCTGTTAAAAACGCTGAGCTCCGCGGTTCTTACCCACAAGGCCCCTGGCTTGGATAAGTAATAAGAAAAAAGCGGATGCACTACTATCCCTGCTCCGATTGTAAATGCAATCCCATGCCGAACGATCCACCGGCTGCGTCCGAGCAGCCATTCCAAAAACAAAAAAGCCACCAAAGAAAGCGCACAGATTCGGGATCCTAGATAACTATAGAGACAAAGACCGGTGGTTATTCCCGAAAGATAAGCGTAAAGCGGGTGCCCGCGCTGGAGCGCCAGCAGCAGCAACCATATTGCGAGGGCAAATGTCATAACCATAAAAGAAACATCCCATCCATACCGGCTGAGGCGGACCGGCCAATGAGCGAGAGCGAACAGAAGCGCCGTCCCAAACGCGACGCGCCTGTTAAAGAGAAGCTGACAGATGAGAAATACAGCCGCGCACGCGATGATTCCAGGTATAACCGAGAGCAGTTTCATGCTCCAGTAACTGACCCCGAACACCTTAAGGATCAGCAGATCGAAGTATAGGTAGAGGTTAGCGGTCTCCACCCAGCCTTGCCAAAGAAGCGGCGTCTGACCGAAGAGGTCAAAGGGGCGATTCAGGAGTCCCAGGCTATTGTTAAGGGTAAGTACTTCATCTACGTAGGGGCCTAAGGGAAGCTCCGTGAGTTTATACAAGCGCAACACAGTAGCTGCCGCCAGTACAAATAGGAATTGACGATAAGCGAACGGCGTGGATTCCGGAATAGACAGGTCCGCTTCGACCCGGTCAGACCAAAAGTAACATGCCCAGATGACGATTCCGACCAACCAGGGAAGCGGCGTCCAGGGGCTATGTAAATTCGCCACCGTCGTGACACCGATCACTGCGCTCAGCGTGATGAGAACTGGCAGTTTGCGAAAGCTCCCATTCAGGAAAGATTGCGGTGCTGGGTCAAGTGCCCTGTCGGCAGGGAGTGGGCTCCGCTTTTTTCTCGTTTGTCGTTTCCGTGACACGAGGTTTCGCTTGCTCAGATCGATAGTGCTTCATCCAAATATGGTTAAACAGCTTACAAAAGAGCTAGTGTGCTCGAATCGTTTTCGCTTCATTTACAGTAAAGTCAGCAACGAGGCAAACATCAGGACAGATAAAGGGAACCTAGTGTTGTGTCCCAGAATTAGCTTGACTTATATCTACGACGAAAGCTATCTTATGCGACATGAGAATAGCGCCTTCCATCCTGTTGTCCCAGGAAGAACGTACCGTGTTGAGCGCATGGACTCACGGAAGAAGTTTGCCGTTGCGATTGATTCAACGTGCGCAAATCGTTGCGATGGCGGCGGAAAGCGTCCCAAGCCGGGACATCGCGCAGAGGTTGAAGGTTTCCAGACCGACCGTCCAGCTCTGGAGGGAACGATTTCTTGCCCTTCGTTTGGAAGGATTGAAGAAAGACGCCCCGCGGCCAGGCCGTATCCCAAGTATCCCCGAGAAAAAAGTGCGGGCAGTGGTGGAGGCTACTCTGCACACCACACCACGAGGCGCCACTCACTGGAGCATCCGCACCATGGCCAAGGCGCAGGGCATCAGCCGGATGGCGGTTCAGCGTATTTGGGATCGACACGGCCTGAAGCCTCATCTGACCAAGACTTTCAAGCTCAGCCGCGACAAACGTTTTGTCGACAAGCTCTACGATGTGGTCGGCCTTTATCTCAACCCTCCAGACAAGGCCCTGGTCTTGTGCGTCGACGGGAAAAGCCAATTCCAGGCACTCGATCGTACCCAGCCAGGACTGCCGATCAAGAAGGGGCGCTGCGGGACAATGACGCACGACTACAAGCGCAACGGCACGACCACACTGTTCGCCGCGCTGAGCATGCTCGATGGCAAAGTGATCGGCGACTGCATGCCGCGTCATCGACACCAGGAATTCCGTCGTTTCCTCAACAAGATCGACGCCGAGACGCCGTCCCATCTCGATCTGCATCTTATCTGGACAATTACGCAACCCACAAACACCCGCGGGTCAAATCCTGGATGCGACGACATCCCAGATTCCACATCCACTTCATCCCGACGTCGAGTTCTTGGTTGAATCTGGTCGGGCGCTGGTTTCGAGAAATTACCGACAAGCGGATTCGCCGCGGCGGTTTCCACAGCGTCCCGGAATTGATTGCTGCGATCGAAGACTACCTGAAATGTCACAACCAAAACCCTCGCGTTTTCGTTTGGAAAGCCTCAGCGGATAGCATCATGACCAAAATCGCCAAATGTAAAGAAGCGTTAGGGACACTACACTAGCCCTAAAACCCTTACTCACAGTTTTTTAGCAGTAATTGCCTACGAGGACTACTGCGGTTAAACCCTACTTGGCAGTACGAAAACATTCCTCAGAAGGCCCTAACCAGATTCGCGACTTGAATTGCTATCGTGTTACCAGGAGTCCTGCGAGAGTGAGGCGGACCGGTATTCGCTAAGAGTCAAGATATAAAAGCGTGGCTGGACGGTCCACGTTGATTTTGCGCGCAAGGAATGAAATACACGATCGAAGATTACAATGATTAGCATACCTGACGCTGCCGCGAGACACGCCGCAACGGCCTTGACAATGGCGAGCCTCGAGAAATTTGGCCGCCGCGTTGCCCGCTGCCTCGGCGATCGACGTAAGGGATGCTATCTATCGCCCCAACTTCCGCCAAGAAGATTCGCCGTCAAGCGTGGAAGAGCATGAGCAAGCCGCGAAAGAATGCTGTAGCTAGTCGTCCACGGAAGGGGGTTGGCCCCAGGCAATGGTTCGGCTGGCCGGCAGGGATTTTCGCGATGGTGTTAGTCGCTGCGGCACAATGCTTGGTTGGAACGATCGGCGGGTCGGAGTCGGCGTGGCGGATGGACCGGCCTTATTATGCAGACTATTGGTATTACGCCGGATTAGCGCAGGCGCTGTTGACGGATTTTCCGCCGCACAATCCAGTGTTCGCCGGTCGCTTATTATCGCAATACAATTTTCATCTGGCGCCGCTTGCCGCCCTATCGCTTGTGATGAGTCCCTATCTGGCGATGCGCTTACTTAACGTGCTTTATGGTGTGCTTCTGTTGCTGCTTTTACGGCGGTACTTGCCTCACTCATTTGGCCTGGCGGGGCTTTGCATCTTGGCGACAGCACCGCTCTACTACCGTCTCAACCCGCTATCGATCGATCTGATGACGCGCGGTTTTCATCATGCGCCGTTCCTGCTACTGGCGGTGGCGGCGATGCTGGAGACACAGCGGCCGATCCTGAAGGGCGCGGCAATTTTTTTGTTGCCGTGGGCCCATGGTCTCATGGCCCTATCGTTCACACCGATGGTGGGCTTTGCCTGTCGATCGCAATGGCAGCCCTATTGGTTAGTGCTGACAGGCGGATTTATCTCGGCGGGCGCCGGTGTGTGGCTGATCAGCGGCGGCGAAAGCGGTGGGGAGCTGTTGCAAAGCCTCGGCTGGCGGCCGCTAGAACCGCTGCTGCACCTGTTTCCGTTGATCATCCCTCTACTTTACGTCCGTCGGTCCCTTTGGTTGATCGGGGCTGCGTCGGCCTGGCTCATGGCGGCCGTCGTCGGTTGGAACCGGTTCTATTTTTTGTTCGGTCTGAACTTCGCTCTGGCAATGGCGTCCGTCGAGGCGGTGCTGAGCGACTCGCGGCAGAAACGAAACGCTGCGGCCGTGTGCATTGTGGCCGCCATCGTCGGCGCCGTGATCGGAGGATACCGCCAGCTATATGCCCACGAGCCATACGACCGTCGCCCCGTGGCGGCAGCCCTGGCGTGGATTAAGTCTAACACGCCTCGAAATGCCGTTTTTCTCCAGGCACCGGCGCCGGCTGTGCTGCTAGATAACGATGAACCCTATCGGCGGGGCGGCTTCGGATATTGGCTGCTCGAAACTCGACCGCTCTTTATCGCCTATCCTCCATGGGCCACGACTATAGGTTTGCCCGGTGGGTTACGGGCGATGGGGGCTGTCGCATATTTTCAAGGCGAAGCGCCGTTGCCTCAGGGCATAGACTACGTGTTCTACGGGCCGATGGAACAAGCATGGTTTCCGAGCTTTTCGCCGCGCAGCGCGACGACCGTGTATCGCGATGAACATGTGATTATCTTCAAAAATGATCGACGACCGGGAGTCGAATGAACCGGGCATAGAGAGGGCACTTATTATCGTAGAAGGCGGGTCAAGAGGTGACGCAAGAGCTAACCGCTTGCTTTATTATCTCCTGCAGTCTTTTCTGACGCTGTCTTATGCTATTAAGCTATGATGACGTTACATGCAGGAAAGTGTGCAATGAGGCAGACCGTTCAGAAATTCATAGCACTCTTGGCGCACCGTTGATTGTGAATTAGTTGGGTTTAGCTCCTAGAAATTTTAATGACACAGCCCGACATCTATCTTTCCGTCATCATTCCCGCCTACAACGAAGCGCAACGATTACCCAAGACACTCGGAAGACTTTCCGAATATTTTGCCGGCAAATCGGTAGCCTATGAGATCATCGTTGTGTTGGACGGGCCGATAGACGGGACGCGCGAAGCCGTGCGAAGCATGACCCGTCGGATTCCTCACGTTCGGATGATCGATCGGGGGATCAATCGCGGCAAAGGCTATACGGTGAAGGAGGGGATGCTCCAAGCCACCGGCCGTATCCGTCTTTTTATCGATGCCGACAACTCCACCGACATCGCCCACTTCGACCAGATGAAGCCGCTGTTCGATCAGGGCTGCGACGTGGTGATCGCGTCGCGCAATGCCAAGGACGCCCCGGGCGCGGAGCAAGCCGTCTCCCAGCGGTGGTACAAGCAGTTCTTCGGAAGGCTCGGCAATCTGCTGGTTCAGCTGCTTGCGGTGCCGGGCATTTGGGATACCCAGTGCGGCTTCAAGGCCTTTCGCGCAGAGGCGGCCGAGCGAATATTCTCGCAAACGACGATCGATGGATGGGGTTTCGACATCGAGGTCTTAGTTTTGGCGCGCGCGCTGGACTATAAAATCGGCATCATCCCGGCGCGCTGGATCAATGACAATCGCAGCCATGTTCGGGCCGCTGACTACCTGCGAGTTCTCGGCGATACGGTCAGAGTGCGGCTGAATCTTGCGCGGCGCAAGTACAGATTAGGCTAGTGGCTCACGAGTTTGCCCAGCCAACTGACGGTCAAACCGGCGACTAAGAAGATGAGCGTCATCGGATTGCGCTGTTCGATGCGGTGGACTTGCGGGAGAATATCCGCGGTGGCGATGGCCAGGAAGGTTCCCGCGGAGATGCCGATGGCGACCGCGACGTCCGTCTCGGAAAGGGTGCGGAAAAATAGGTAGGCAAGCAACGCGCCCACCGGGGTCGTCAGCGCGAACAAGACGCTTAGCGTGGCCACCTTGCGCCGGGGCCAACCTACGGACAAAAGAATTGAAGAAATGGAGATGCTATCGGGCATCTTATGGACGATCACGGCGAGCAAAACGACGGGGCCCAATTGCGGCAGGAGGAGACCGGCGCCGAGCGCAACGCCGTCGAGCAGACTGTGTAATGAGATGCCGAGAAAAGCCGGGATGCCCATCTGATGAATATCGCACTCATGCTCCTCGCAGGCGTGGATGAAGACGAAACGCTCCATGACGAAGATCATTAGAAAGCCGGACAAAACGGGCCAGCCGATGTTTTCCGTGAGAACCTTTCCCGTTTCCGGTAGCATGTGGAAAAAGACGGCGCCCAGCAGGACGCCGGCGCTGAAGCTTAAGAGAAGCGCCAGCGCTCGTTGCGACAGTTCTCGTAGGAGCGGCAGGAAGCCGCCGACGAGAGATATAAGAATTACTGTTGGGAGATAGAGTGCCAATGAGGCCATAGCTTTCCTGCGGAAGCTACCATAGCGACGTAGGTGTGGCAAACAAGGAGATCCAACCGCTGTGAACCGTAGACAACCCTTCGTCTCAAGCCCCGGCCTTGGCCAGGTGCTCTTGCTAAGGATTCCGCCTCCCGGGCGTATTGGAAGGTGCCACGGGCTTGCCCGTGGGGCTTCACTTTGGAGTAACGGGTCGTGGAGGTAAAAACTTTTCTTTCGGTGATCGTCCCGGTTTATAATGAAGCTGAGAGACTGCCGAAGACCTTGAGAAGACTCCATGAGTATCTCGCGGCAAGCGCTTTTGGCAATGAGATCGTGATCGTGCTGGACGGTCCTACCGACGGCACCCGCGAGGTTTTGGCAGCCATCGCCGGCGAAATCGCAAATTCGCGCTTGATCGCCCAGGCGGTCAATCGGGGCAAAGGCGCCGCGGTCAAAGATGGGATGCTAAAGGCTTCGGGGCAGGTACGGCTCTTCACGGATGCGGACAACTCAACCGATATCGCCCATGTGGGCCAAATGTTGTCGCTGTTCGATCGGGGCTATGATGTGGTGATCGCCTCGCGAAATTCAAAGGATGCGGCCGGAGCGAGACAGGCCGTGCCGCAGCCTCTTCACCGCTGGCTTCTCGGCCGCATTGGAAACTTGATCGCTCGGTTGTTGGTGATCCCGGGAATCTGGGACACCCACTGCGGTTTCAAGGCGTTTCGCGCCGAGGCGGCGGAGAGAATTTTTTCCCACAGCGAAATTGACGGCGGGGGCTTCGATATGGAGGTATTGGCGCTGGCTCGTGCGTTGAACTATAAGATCGGGATAATCCCGGCTCATTGGATCAACGATGATCGCAGCAACATGCGTTTGCGTTCCTATATGCGGGCGTTGATGGACATCGTCAGGCTGCGGGCGCGTTTGCGCCGTATCCCGACCGGTTGAAGTTACTAAGGCGAACGACTGTATCATTTGGAGGAGGGTTATGATGTTAGGAAAAATCTTGTTCGGCCTTGCGGGGCTTAGTTTCCTGGTTGGGTGTTCGATGCCTGCGCAGCCGCCGGTGCAGGCTTCCGCGCAGCTCGTGGACAGAACTGGTAAGACGGTTGGGACGGCGACCTTTCGCGAAGCAGCCGGCGGTGTCATCGTCAACGTGGAAGTCAAAGGATTGAGCGCGGGATTACACGCCGTCCATGTCCATGCGGTGGGCAAGTGCGAGGGGCCCGCCTTTACCAGCGCCGGTGGCCATTTCAATCCGGCGCAGAGAAAGCACGGTTTAAAAAGCCCCGACGGTCCCCACGCGGGCGATTTACCCAATATGTATGTTGCCAAGGACGGGTCGGGCCGGTTCGAGGCGTTAACGGATAATATGACGTTGAAGACGGGTGACCTGTCTTCCGTCTTCGACAGCGACGGCAGCGCGCTGGTGATTCACGCCGGGCTGGACGATTATACGACCGACCCGACCGGCAACGCTGGCGACCGGGCGGCCTGTGGCGTGATCGCGGCCGGGCGATAGCCCGGATGAGTCACGCGTGACGTGACAGCAATCGAGGCGCGAGCCCTCCGGAGCGAAGGCAATAGGCCTGTGCCTTAACAAGCGTTCAATTCGTTCAAATAGTTCAAATCGTTCAAAACGCCTGGAACGGCTTGAACGTTTTGAACCCTGCTCGTTGGCAGGCTCACGCCTCGATTGACACCGTGTCGTGATTCTTGCTCGGACCGTGAAAAATCGGGGCTAGCTAAAGGTAGTGAAGCCGAATGCTCCTTTTCGCGAGCTGGTCTTCGACTTGTTTGATTCGTTCCGCCGTTCCGACGTCTTGCCAGAAGCCGTCGAAGCGAAATCCGCAGAGGGCTTCACCGGCAAGCAGCATCTTGGGATAGGTATCCTTAGTGGTGCCGAATTTCGCCGAGCTGCCGTCGCTTGGCATGTATTCGAAGATTTTTGGTTCGAGAATCTGGACGCCGGTGAACATCAGCTTGGTGCAGGGACCGACAGACGCGGATGGTCTCTTTGCTCGGAGAAAACGATCAATTCGTCCTTCTGAATCAATGTCTATGGAGCCGTACTGGTCCGCTAATTCATCCGGCCGCAGCGCCAAAGTGGCTGTAGCTTTTTTTGCCCGGTGAAAATCGATGAGATCGGCCAGCGGCAGGTCGATCAGGACATCGGTGTTGATAACAATGAACGTGCCGTCCTGCAAGAAGGGTTTGGCCTTTAACAGGCCGCCGCCGGTATCCAACAGTTCCTGCTCTTTAGAGTAAGTTATTCTTAGCCCGAGCTTTGCCCCATCGTTCAGGTAAGCTTCGATTTGTTCGCCCAGGTGATACAAATTGATGATGACCTCCCGGATGCCGTAGTGGCGCAGCAACAAGAGCGGGTAATCGATCATCGGCCTCCCCGCCACGGGCACCAGGGCCTTGGGAATTTTGTCGGTCAGCGGCCGCAGGCGCTCACCCTGGCCCGCGGCAAAAACCATCGCCTTCATCGCATTTCCTCGAAATGGTCGGCGAGAAGCGGAACGATCGATTCCGTCTGCGGCAAGCGCGCCAGATTGCGCTTGAGCCTGCGCACGGTTGCGGGAATGAACTTTTTGTAGCCAGGTTTTCCTTTGACTCTGTCGAGGTAGAAAAAACGGCCGACGACTTTTAAGTCGCGCTGGATGGCGGACAGAAGATAAATTTCTCGGAACTCATCGCCGTCGATGGCCCGTTTTTCAGCTTCCGCTCTCCTTTGCAGGTAATAACGCAGGAGGCTTGATTCGAGATCGGGATAAATGACACTGTCGGTGATCCGATCATTTAAAAGGGAAGCCAGGTCGTATTGCGGCGGCGCCAGCAGGGCGTCTTGAAAATCGATGACGGCGACGGCGTTATCGTGAATCATCAGGTTCCAGCTATGATAATCCCGATGGTTCAAGCAGGCGGGTTGACAGTCAAGACGGTTGGCAATAACCATGAAGATGGTCCTGAGTTGTGCCAACGTGGGGTTGTCGACCTGGGTGTCGGCCCGCTTGATCAGGCCGTATTCGAGAAAATGCTCGAACTCCCACATGTAGAGACGAAAATCAAAGCGCTGTTGAAAAGCAATGCAGGCGTCGTCGCGCTGCTGGGTGCCGCGTATTTGCAACACCAAAAGCTCGTCGATTGCCTTCTGGTACCACGCTAGAACTTCGGAAGGTGAAAGGCCTTGCACTCGGTCCCACAGCGCCGTGTCGCCCAGGTCTTCGAGCAGTAAGATGCCCTCCTTTTCCCACTGGCCGTAAAGCCGGGGCACTCTGACGCCGATGCGACCGAGGAAGCGGTGCACGTTGAGAAACGGCAGTTCTCTTAAAGGTTCCTTGAATACCGCTAACTCCTCGCTCGAAAGCGGCAGAGAGCTTCCCGCGGGGAGTTCCATGACGACGACCGACGGCGGGGCATCGGCGCCCTGCAACAAGGCGCGATGATAACGCCGGCTTGAGGCGTCGCCGGCAAGCGGCGCGAGGGAAGCAAGGACGGCTCTTGCGCCGAACGCCGCTTGGACCTTGTCGCTGATCAGTTGGGTGATTTGCCCGGTCAACTCTTCTCTCTAGCAGGCTGCTGAAAATGTTTCGCCGATTTTATCAAACAGCGTGCGATGGGTTGAGGACCGACGCCGTCGGCCGGTCAAACTTCTCAACTGCCGCCGAAGCCGATGGTCACTTTGCCCGCTTCAACGATGACCGGGATCTGGCGTCGTCCCTTGGAGTATTTTAGCATTCGGTCGAGGCCGCCGGCCTGTTCCAGAACGTTGACATACTCGAAGGGTACCTTGCGGCGGGAGAAGTCCTCACGGGCCCCGGAAGTGTACGGTCAGAGGTCTTGGCCAAAAATCAGTACGGTGTCCGCCGTCATAGTCTGCGGTTTCTCCCTCTCGGCTCCATTAGCCGTCGTCGCGCATAAGACTGAGGAATAAAATATCCATAAGCGCACGCAGGCCAAATTGCAAGTCACTGCTCGCCTATGTTAGGTTCGTAGAAATTTTACCTCACAAACAGACGGAAATGCACCTATGTCGATTCGTGTCGCCATCGCCCAGATCAACCCGCGGCTTGGAGATCTTCAAACCAATCTGGCGCTTTATGAAGAAAAGATTCGTCAGGGAATCAAAGAGCGGGCGGATCTCTTGGTTTTCCCCGAACTGAGTCTCACCGGCTACTATCTGCGCGACATGGTTCCCAGCGTCGCCCTGTCGGCGAACTCAGCGGAGATGAACAAGCTCAAACAATTGAGCCGGAAGCTTGCCTTTGTCGCCGGGTTGGTGGAAGAAAGCGCCGACCATCGCTTTTTCAACTCGGCTGTCTATTTTGAGAACGGCGAGGTGCGCCATGTCCACCGCAAGGTTTACCTGCCCACCTACGGGATGTTCGATGAGCAGCGCTATTTCGCCCGGGGCGATCGCATCCGCGCCTTCGAATCCAAGTTCGGCCGCATGGCCTTACTGATTTGCGAAGATCTCTGGCATCCCTCGACGATTTATTTGGCCGCGCTGGACGGCGCCCTCGCCGTGATCTGTCCCTCGTCGAGCCCCTTGCGCGGTATCGTCGATGCCCAGAGCCAGGATGACAATGCCCGCTATTGGGAGATGATCAACCGCGTCAACGCGGAGACCTTCAGTCTGTTTATGATCTATGGCAACCGCGTGGGATTCGAGGACGGCGTCGGGTTCTGGGGGGGGTCGGAGATCGTCGATCCCTTCGGCCAACGCATCGCCAAGGCGAAATATTACGAGGAAGCGTTCCTGGTCGGCGATGTGACGTTGGAGTCCGTGCGCCGCAAGCGATCCATGGCGCCGCTATTGCGCGATGAAGACCTCGATCTCACGATCAACGAGCTCGTGCGCATCCGCGAGCGGCCGGTGGCGCAACAAAGGGTTAAAAAGTTCAAGAGTTCAAGGGTTCAACGTCGCGGCAAGTCGAAGAAGAAATGACGGCGAGCTTGAGCCGGCTTTGCTGACGGCTGAAAGCCGACGGCCATCTTTGTGATCCAGATTCCAACCAACACTAAGCTGCTGCGCGAGATCCTTGTCGCTTTCATTCGCAACGAGGTGGAAAAGACCGGACTCAAACGGGTTGTCGTCGGCCTTTCCGGCGGGGTCGATTCCAGTTTGAGCGCGATGCTGGCCGCGGAGGCTCTGGGGCCGAAGAACGTCCTGGCCATCATGATGCCGTACAAAAGTTCGAATCCCGAGAGCCGGGCCGACGCGGAGACGGTAATCGAAAAGAGCGGTGTCCAACCCCTACTGGTCGATATCACGCCGCAAATCGACGCCTACTTTGAGCGCTTTCCTGACGCCGACGCGCGGCGGCGCGGCAACAAGATGGCGCGGGAACGGATGACCATTCTGTACGATCACTCGGCTCGCTGGAACGCATTGGTCCTGGGCACGAGCAACAAGACCGAACTCTTGCTCGGCTACGGAACGCTTTACGGCGACATGGCCTCGGCCGTCAATCCCCTGGGCGATCTTTATAAGTTACAGGTCTGGGCCTTGGCGGAGGCCGTCGGTGTGCCGCTGGCGATCGTCAATAAGGCGCCCTCCGCGGATCTTTGGCATGGCCAGACCGACGAAGGAGATCTGGGGTTCAGTTACCGCGAAGTTGACCACCTGCTCTATCTCATGGTGGACCAGCGCTACACCCGCGCCGAATTGATCGCCGCCGGATTCGCAGCGCGCTTCATCGATGAGATTTCATCGCGCATCATGAACTCGCAATTCAAGCGGCGCATGCCGGTCATCGCCAAAGTTTCCCAGCGCACCATCGACCGCGATTTCCGCTACTCGCGGGATTGGGGGAAGTAGGACTGGTCAGAGATAGAGGGTCGAGGATTGAGGATGGAGGATAGAAAATAGCGCTTAGGAGATCGCGCTATCTTCCATCCTCCATCTTCGACCACGGGAGGGGCTCCGACCATGGCTGGGGTCTTGTACGTTGTTGCCACGCCGATCGGCAATCTCGAGGATATCACGTTGCGCGCCGTGAGGGTGCTCAAAGAAGTCGATCTCATCGCCGCCGAGGACACTCGGCACACGCAGAAACTCTTAAGCCATTATGATATCCGCACGCCGCTGACGAGTTATCATGAGCACAACGAGAGGACCAAGGCGCGCCCATTAGTTGAGCGGCTTTTACAGGGCCGGAACATTGCCCTGGTCACGGACGCCGGGGTGCCATCCATTTCGGATCCGGGCTACCGCATTATCGTTGAGGCGATCAAGGCCGGGATTCAGGTCACTCCGATTCCCGGACCGTCGGCGCTCACGGCGGTTCTGAGCGCATGCGGCCTGCCCACTGACCGCTTCATCTTCGAAGG
>Ga0214473_10001096_pt1 | contig 36535 bp, 41 predicted proteins | sample RVTome_7_FD_203509 | JGI IMG/M metagenome (GOLD analysis project Ga0214473, IMG submission 203509) | Soil microbial communities from uranium-contaminated site in the Upper Colorado River Basin, Wyoming, United States - RVT98D197 | ecosystem: Environmental > Terrestrial > Soil > Contaminated >... | reverse complement strand
CTTGGGAAAGAGGCGGTCCAGAACCGTGAGCATCGTGTCCTTGGTCAGCCGCCGCGTCGCCAAGAGGTTCAGCTTCTCCTCGAGCATCTTCGCGTCCAGCATGACCCCGGTCATCGCCTTCTTCGCCTGGAGCATCTTGACCGCCGCGTCCTTCGTGTGGCGGACCTTCATCGCCGCGCCAGCGCCAGAGAGCGCCGCGTTCAGCGTGTTCATGCAGACCACCCGCACTGTCGACAGCTTGCAGGTCGCCGCCTGGCTCCCATCGTGCGCCGTGGTGAACAGGAGATAGACCAAGCTCTTGTCGTCCGTGCCCTTGATCGTGATGTCGTAGGGCACTCGCGCCAAGGTCCAAATCCTCTCACCGTGTCCGAGAGCGCCCGCGCTCTCGTAGTGTGCGCCGTCCTGCGCTTCGAGGAGCGTGTCCACGAAGTCGAAGGCGGTGCGGTTCTGAATCGGAGTGTAGCTCGGACCCACAGCGCCGAGGAAGGCGCCGTCCGTCTGACATCCCAATCGAGCCCGGCCAGTTTCATCGCCGCTTGCCAGTTCTGAGCATCGGCGGTCCGCTGTCCGAGACGATGCCAAGCGGCCTCACGGTCGCCCACGCACCACATCGCGTCTACTCCGTTCGCTGCGTCGTTCCAGATGTTGTGCGGCTTGTGTTTCTCCGAGAGAGACTTCGGGTACTCGAGCGAGGTCTGCTTCATGCGGCCTCCTCGTCGCGGTTGATTACCAGCTGCGCCAGTGTGCAAGAGGACTCCGGTACGTCGTCGCGGACCATGAGGATAGTCGCCTGTACCACCTTCTTCGCCCGCGTCGCGTAGAGGTATTTGACCTCGACCAGCGTCCCGTCCTCGACCACTGGCTTCCCAATCAGGCTGACGTGCCCGACCTCGCGCCACTTTGCGCCGTCGAGCAGTTGAATCATTGCGGAATCCTTGCCCGTGGCGCGGGGCTTCGAGATGCGGACGGTCGCCGTTTTCCAGAACTTCCATTTCATGTGCTGACCGTTCCGCCCGGCCCGGTAGGTTCCGGTCCTCAGTTTGAAAACGATGCCCTCGGCCTTCTCCGTGGCGAGGCGACGGCATAGGGCTTCCTTGTCCGCTTCGCTCTTGGCCGTCTCAACCGCCTTGACGTGCGGCAAGCCATAGCGGAGCAGGTCCACCAGCATCTTGAACCGCTCCTCGTAAGAGTGACCGCCGAGCTCGTCATCGAGATTCAGGAGATCAAACGCGATGAACTTGTCGCCCTCGAGCTCGCCGTCCATCACCACCACGTCGAACGGCAGCTTGCGTAGGTCAGACGCCAGTCCGTCCGGCAGGTCAACGACCCGTCCCGGACGGGTGATGCCGTAGACCCCGGCCAGATTCTTCACCACAAGCCGCCGATGGCCGTTCCGCTTGTCCTGGGCCAAATAGCGCGGGTCAACGATGTAGCGGCCCGCCTCGCGGTCCTCTATGGGAGTTAGGAGCTCTGGAGGGTAGGACGTGACCGGGGACGCTGTGGCGGTCTCCTGAGCCTCGCGCGCCCGTCTCTGCGCGACGCTGGCAACCTGACGCGGGTCCAATAGGTCAACCGGGCCGGCCTTGGCTGGCGCGGCCTGAAAGTGGGCTGCGATGGCATCCACCTTATCCTGAGTTGTTTCGGCGGCTTTGTACCGCTTCCGCAGCTTCTCGTTCAGCTTGGACGTGTAGAGCTTCTCTGCGGCCTCGACGGTCAGCGTTCCAGAATCCCATTGCTGCTGAGTCTGCGCCCGCCGCCCGAACCTGACCTGAACGACCACGCCCTCGGGCGTGTCCTGCTTCCAGATCGAATAGGTTTTGTCGCTCTGCTCGTCCCGAAAGAATAGGTCTACACGTTCTCTCATGACTTCCTCTTTTCACGTTGGCGGAGAGCGCGGCAAGCTCGGCAATACCGCCCTCCGCTTTTTGAAATCCGAGTGTTTGATGGCGTGAATTCGTGACCGCGCTTACAATGCGTCCGGTGTTTGAAACCGTACATGATGTTGCGCGGAGATAGTTCTAGGCGGTGCCGCTTTGTGGCAGTAGATTCCAAATGACGAATCCAGTTAACACAACTGCGGTTGTCGCACTTGTGATGGACTTCCTGTTTATCGGTTACTGGACCGACAAACAAAATGTAGGCTGCGCGGTGCGCCGTAGTCGGTGGTCCGTGTGAGTCCAAATGGAACCAGCCGTATCCGTTCTTACTGACGTATCCTGTCCACGGCCAGCATTCATTATTGCCGCGCCTGTCAACGCGCTTTAGGAATCGTTCCTTGGCGGTTTTCATTTCAATTGCTCGCATAGAGCTTCACGTCCTGCACCGGGACCTTGACCTGTTCCTTGCGGTAGGCGTTCGCCGCGTGTTCGATGACGGCACGCCCGCGCGAGACTGATAAGAGGATGCCGTACCGCCATCCCGCATCAAAGTAGCTGACGCCCTTGCCGACCCATCCGGCAAACTCGGCGTCGTCGGGAACCTGGACCGCGACTTCCGGCCCGGTCATCGCCGCCAGCTTGAGGCGCCGCGTCTCTGCGGCCTTGCGTCCTGCTTCCTTCGCTGCTTCTGATCCCCGAATCACAGCCGCACCCCGAGCGCATGAGCGCGAATCACGTCCGCCGCTGCTTCTTGTTCGGGAGTCGTTTCGGATGGCTCGACCAGTTCTGTCGGGTCGCAAGTGGTATCGCTGACGCCGAGCGCGTGAGCGTGGATGTTGTCGGAGGCTTCTGCGCGGAGGGCCCGCGCCAATTCCATCATCGCCATATCGCACGTCGAACACTCACAACCTGGCCGATGCTCGATTAAGATGTTCTGCAATTCCTTGGTAGTCATCTCTGTCCACCTGTTCTAGCCGGATGTCCATTTCCAGCTACCTTTATATTAGTAGGTTGCTGGTAGGTTGTCAAGTCTTTTTTAGGCCCGGAAACGGATAGGCGAATGGTAGGCGAATGACCTTGAACCCTGTATTGACGGGACTCTAAGGACTCCAAGTCTTGGAGCGCGCAAAAGAAAAAGGCCCAAGCCTTTCGGCCTGGGCCCGCTCTGGCGTTTCCGAAGCGACCTCCTTTCCCGTAGGCCGGTTAGCCTACGCGGAAGGCAGCAAGCAGTATCGCCAGGACCCAACAGAACAGTCCTGCCGATACAAGACGGAACCGATGAGGCTCCGGGTTCCAGACCGTCGCGATGAAGAACAGCACCGCGGAAAGCATCAACAGAAAGTTACTCAGCATGTTTGCCTCCTTCCTCGGCGGGTACTTCCGCCGGCAGTTCGGTCTTTGACGTGGTGGTCTGCGTCTGCACCTGTGTCGTCCGCGCCGCAGGGTCACCAGATGGGTCGGTGGCGCGCCGCTGACCAGAGTCGCTGGTCATGGTCTTCATCAGCGCCCCCATCGTCCCGCCCCACGCAGCCGTCGTGGCCTGGAAACCCATCAAGGCGAACGAATTGTCCTGCGCCACGGCGCGGTCGAACATCTGATACAAGAAGATCAGGGATGTCCGATAGAAGAACAGCGTCAGCAAGGTCAGAATGACGATGTTCCCTCCCCGGGTGTTGAACGAGTCGAGGAATACGTGCCAGCCACGCGCCGAAGGCATCTTTCCGGCCCGTTGCATGAGAGACCACAGAAGCATGATCAAAGCGAATGCCAGCCAGTACTCAGCCGAGTTCATTTGTTAGGTCCCCGGTGGTAGTTGTTCCTTCGCCAGCTCGGCGTCGGCCACGGCCTCCACCTTACCGAAGATCGCCTCGTTCATGGCGACGACCTCCTCTGTGGTCTTGCCTTTCAAGCTTCGAGACAGCTTGAGCACTAGGTCGAAGGCGATGGGCTCAAGCTCGACCAGTGCGTTCAGGAGCTCGAGAACCTTCCCGAGCGAGACTGTGGCACCGGCGAGCGTGAGGCCCAGGAACAGGAAGGCTAGGCCCGGGAACGTGCCTCCTGGATTCAGGTCTGCTTTCTTTATCGCCTGGATCACTGAGACAGCATTCTTCAATAGCGCACCGGCGGCGCCGGCGAGCGAGGTCAACTCCTGCTGCGCCTGCGGGTCGTCGGCCTTCACCACCGCCAGCAGGTCGTCGAACGTATTTTGCGCTGCGTCCACGTACAGGGTCGGGTCTCCACCGTTGTTCGCGAGCGTGATGGCCGCGTTGAGGTTTCTCCCGGCCTGGGCCGCCGCCTTTTCCGCCACGAGAATCTTGTGATGCGTGGCAGCATCCACCTTGACCAGCTTCGCACATTCTCCCGCTGCCCCACCCCGCAACTTGCAAGCGGCGACAGCCTTTTCACCGATGTCGTGCCACTTGATCTCGGCGTCCTGGAAGTGCGACAGCGCCTCCGCGTACTTGTTGACGGCTACCGCTGCCGCCTTCGGCTTGTCGCAACTGAATCCCATCAGCCCGACACAGACGAAGAACAGCGCGGCCACCATAGCAACTCGCTTCAGTTTCATACTGCCTCCTTGAGTTTCTTATGATGCCCGGGCCGGGATGAAGTCCGGCCCTTCCCGCCTACTCCGGCGCCAGGCTGAAGTCCACGTAAAGCTCCCGCTTTCCGTTGAATGCCTCCTCAAACTGCTTGAAGGCCGCCGGGTTGCTAATCATCATGTTGATTTGAGCGGACGGCGTCGCCTCGGAGAACGACTTGTTCTCCTCGCAGACCGTGCCGTTCTTGTTGGCGTAGACGGCGTTCAGCACCACGCTGCCCGAGCCTGCGGGTACCGTGTACTTCGTGATGTTGCCGATGTTGAACTTTGCTCTGACGTTCATGCTCTACCCCTCGCCGTACATCTTTTCCCGGCAGATTTTTCCCGGTACCGCTTTCCGGAGAATTCATCTTTGAACCAGCCCCTGGACTCCGGGCCCTACTATCATCCGACCTACGATGCCGAGCAGGGTGAGCCACAGCCCCCTCTTCTTCGGGTTCACTGCGTCGTCGGCCATCTTCTTGATGTCGGCGGTGATGTCCTTGACGTTGGCCCCGGTCTCCCGCCAGTGCTTGACCATCGCCAGGACCTCGGGCGCGATTGCCTTCCACTCCGGCTGCTTCATCAGGTCCTCGACGGTCGCTAGGATCCTGATGGCACTGGGCAGTACCTTGGCGTTCACCGTCTCCCCGGCCTTGCGGAACTCCTCGCCGGCCGCGCCGAAGTTGTGAATCGCCACCGTGAGCTCGGGCAGGGCTCCGGGGATGTTGCAGTACGGCGTGCCCTCCGAGCTGAAGCCATTCGGCGTCGAGCCGATCGGGCAGTACGAGCTGTGCCTGTTGCCGTTGAGCAGGTCGGCCGTCGTGTTAATCTGCCGCTGGTTCAAGGCGAACAACTTGTTGGCGTGCCTGATCTGGTCGCCCAGGAGGTCCGACTTCGCCCGAAGCTCCTCGGTTCCAGCCTCGACGAACTTGTTCGCGTTCTCGATGATGGGCTTCGCCTCGACCGTGCGCATCTTCGCCTCGACGGCCGCAGCCTTCGTCTCTTTTAGGGTGTCGCGCGCGTAAGGCCCGATGCTGACAGCCTGCCAGGTGAGCACGGCCACGAGGACGATGACGGCTACGAGCGCGACGGCGCGCAGCGGGTCGTACTTGATTCGTTCCCAAGCTACGTTCACCACGTCCTCCTCAGATGCTCAGTTCCGGCGACGGCCAGAATGGGACGAGCTCTCAGACCTCGACGACGTCCAGCCAGAATTCGTCCAGCCCTTCGGTGCGCCGCAGGAATTCCTCGAAGCCGTGAGCCGATGCCACGATGCCGTCCTTGCCGTTCAGCGGCTCGAATTGCTCCCCTGTGATGACGCACCCATGCGAGTCATCGGACAGGTTGCCCTTGTGGAACAGGATAGCAGAGCGGTTCGGGACGCCTGTGATCTCGAACGTGTTGCCGAACTTCGGTGACCGTACGCGCTTGCACAGGTAGGTGTCAGCCGGGATGCAGGATATGGACCGCTGGTTATTGAGCCACGGGCGCTCCACTGTGACGGCGAACGGGACGCCGTCGTCCAGGAACACGCCGAAGCTGCTGGTGGGAAGCATCGCTACGCGCTTGATAGCAAACTTAGCCATTTTTTTAGTCCTTCCTTTCGTGGGTCAGAATCGAGGCCGTGTTGAGGACGGCGATGATGTCGTCCTTCCTGTCAGGGTGCATCATCATCATCAGCGTGATGATCGCCTGGTGCTGACGAGCAGAGAACTCCTGCGCTTTCGCTGTCTTAGAGACCTCACCCTTAAGGTCCTTGAACTGTCTGGAGACGTCTTTGATGCCAGCGCCCATCAAAAAGATGATGACCAAGAGCAAGCTCCCCACTATCCAGCGCCAGACCTCGTTGTCGACCGTGCTGAGTCCGTTGCTCTCCATCGAAAAGATGCTGAGGCCCAGAGAGGCGCCCACCGACGAGCTGAGCGCGTAGGCGGCTCCGGTAGCAACGAACTCATGACTTGGCAAAGGTATCCTCACGAAGTCCTCCGTGGATTCATGATACGAACGGCCATGCCCCGCCACCGCCCGAGCCCTCGCCGCCGCCCAGTGGCCACTTCACGTTCAGGTACTTGGTGTCCTTGTCCCCGTTCAGCGCCGGGGCGTCACCCACCGGGTAACCGCCGGGCAGGTTGTCGCCGCCGCCGCTCCGCAGCTCCAGCGCGAACGCGGCCCACCCCCGTGCCGCCGAGATCCTGGCCAGCGCCCTCATCGTCTCATTCGACACCGAGGTCACGTCGTACAGCGCCACGCCAACCGCCGTGGCCGCCGGGATGCTCTTCTGCCGCTCCGTCCCGAGCAGCGCCGTCAGCGTGTCCCCGGACTGGCAGGGGAAGGCAACACCGAAGGCGACGTAGTTGTTCCCGTCCTGCGCGTCATCGCCGAGCACAGGGTTAGCGTCCGAGGCGACCGCGTCGTTGGCCGTGTTCCCCTCCGCGCTGACCCCGGCGTACTCCTCCGCGGCGCCGGCGATGTTCGAGTTCGGGGACACGTTGATCGTGATGATGTTCCCCGCCTGCGCTCCCACGCTCACCGACTTCCAGCACTCGATGCGGACGCCCGTGCCGTCCTTCGCCCCGACGAAGCTGTAGGTGTTCCCCTTCGTGTCCGTGATGGACGTCACGGCGGTGGCCGTAGAGTCGAGGCCGACGAAGACGTAGACGTTCTGCCCGACCGTGAGCGTGAACGCTCCCAACGCCTTCGACGCCGCCGCCGCGGTGGTCGAGGCAGCCGAACCGAGAGTGGCACTGATCGCCATCTCAGTCGAACCTCATGGCGAATCGCAAACTACCGTTGGTAACTCCCTGCACCTGGCTAATCCACGTACAGATGTAAGTGTGAGTTGCACCGTAGAGGGTCGTCGTGAAGTAGCAACCCTCGGCTATGTCCTGAGCGTGCACGACCGCCAGCGAAGTGAGCGGAGGACCGAACCTACCGTAGTTGGGGAAGATGGGGCCTACCGGGATGCTGCCGTTGAAGGCATCGGAGGTGTTCCTGGTGTTGTTCATCGGCGTGTTGTAGCTCGGTACGGTGGTGGGCGAGTTGGAGGAAAGATTGCCAACCCCCACCGCCATGACCAACGTCTGCTGTCCAGACTGCCCGACCATGACATTCGTAGGCGCGTACACAACTATGGTGACGCCATCTGAGTTGTCCGTACCGTCCACGTTGTGGGTGCGCTCGACGACGAAGATCATCGGCACCCCGCTGTTGGAACCCCCGCCCGCAGTTAGACCGCGCCAGAGCATCAACCCCAGCCTGTTTGTGTCACCAGAAAAATAAGAATCGTAGGAGTTAGTGTTGGCCGTACCAACGAGGTTGGACGCGCTCGGCTCGAAGACCGAGGTCACGAGCCCAGTCAGCGTCCCGGCTCCGTTCGTCGTCGTGCCGAGCGACATACGAACCCGCGGGCCTTTCGTGCCGCCGCTGCTCGACCCGTACTCGATCTTGAGGTAGAAGGTCGCCCCGCCGTCGCCAGGCCCCCAGATCTCGAAGTTGAAGCTGGCCGAGGCGGGAGAGGTCGAGAGCGTAGTGACGCCGGTCCCGGCGTGCGTCTCGTTCGCCTGTGTGGTCAGGGCCACGGTGACGGTGCCGCTGGCCCCACCGGAAACGGCGGTCAGGACGGCCGTGACGTTGTTCCCACCGGTCAGGAAACCGGAGAACGTCACCGACATCCCAACGCGCGGCGCCGGCCCGGTGAACGATGAGTAGGAGTACACGGCGTTCGCCCCGACCGCCACCTGGGTCAGGACCATGTTCGTGACGGCGAAGACGCCCTGCCCGGTGTCGTTCTGCTGAATCCAGCCCATCGAGCGGATGGCGGAGCTGATAGCGTCGGCCCAGGACTGATAGTCGGCGTCCGTAGCGTTGGTGAAGACGAGGAACTTCTGCGCTGCGTAGCTCATGTCGTTTTGTTCACCTGTATTTCCAGCGTGATACGGCTGAGGGTAGAGACCGATACGAGATTGAAGCTGAGCACATCGCCGGCGGTGATCGCCAGCGTCCAGCCTGTCAGAGTCGAGCTCTCCGCGGCCTGCTGCGCCACCAGTTCCGGCGGGTCGCCCGCTACGATGCTCACGGTCGGCGGGAAGCCGGCGAACGTGGATTTCTTGACGTCAAACTCGCAGCTCCCGGCCACGTCGCCGAAGAGCGTCCAGCCGGTGATGGTACCGGAGTAGGGAACGCGGATGTAGCCCTTCACCCCGGTCGTCGGCACGACGCCGCCGCCGCCGTCAACCGTGATGCCGACCACGCCCTTCGTGGCGCCACCGCTCAGGGCTCGAGACGAGCTGATGATCTGCCAGTCCGAGCCGTCGCACTGCATCACCACAAAGGCGTACTGTGACGTGATGACGTAGGTGTTGGCCCCGTCGATGTTCTCGGCTCCGGTGCCCTTGACCGTCACGTTTCCAGCAGCGGAGTCGGTCTTCTTCACCGCCACCACGCGCCGCCCGTTCGACGCCACCGGCGGCAGGGTCAGCGTGATGCCGCTCACCCCGCCCTCGGCCTCGACATAGGTCGTCTGCTGAGTGAGGACAAGCGTGTCGTCCACGGCCTTTAGCTGCTCGTCCGGCTGCGAGATACCGCGCGACGTGAAATAGTTCACGCCGTCCGTGTAGACCAGCAGGCCCGCGTTCCGCAGGATCGTCAGGCTCGCCGCGGCCCCGTCGATGTTCAGCCCGTTGCGGTCGATCGTGAGCGCGCCCGCGCCGACGTTCTCGACCGCAATCCACCACGAGGCCGAGGGCGGGGCGGCCGGCAGGGTCAGCGTCACCGCCGTCGTCTTGTTCATCGCGATCAGCTTGCCGCTGTCCGTGGCGAGCGCCGTGTAGTCGGTGACCTGCTCGTTGACCCCGCCGCCGCCAGCTCCTCCACCCCCGGTCAAGCACTCCCAATTCGTGCCGTCAAAGTACAGCAGCGCGCCGGAGCCCTTCTCCAGGTCGAGCGACGCCTCGCCGTTGATGGTCCCGGACGCCGGGGTCAGCGTGGCAAGGCCGTCCCCAAGGTTCTCCACCGCACAGACGAAGTGGTCGTCGAGCGTGTCCGGTAGGGTCACCGCCACCGGCGAAGCGTTGCTGAGAGTCACCAGCTTCCCCTGATCGGTGTCCGCAACCGTGTACGAGGTCCCGACCTGCGCGTTCACCCCGCCGAAGTTCGGCACGTTGGCGGAGAGATCGGAGAATACGACCGTCCAATTCTGGCCGTTCCAGACCAGCGTCCCACTGTAGCCGGTGCCCTTCTGCCACTTTACGTTGCGCTGACCTGCCGGCGCCGCTGGAGCGGTGTCGCTGAAGTGCGGGATGAAGCCGTCGGCGGTGGGCATCAGTTCACCGTCACGATCCCGGGCGGCAGCCCGATGGGATTCACAGAGCCGGAAAGTCCGGTAGGCGTGTATGTATACACGTCCACGTCGTCCGCGTCCTGCAGCCCTCCCCCGTAGATGTTGAACGCCACGAACTTGAAGTAGAGCCTCTGCCCGATCCACTTCGGGTCGAGTTGAACCTTCAAGATTCCGTTTCCGGACAGGAACGCGAAGCGCGAACCCACGGGGTGATCAACGCCCTGGCCCTGCGTGGGCGCACCGAACACCGCGCGCCGCAGCTTGTTCGTCCCCCCGATGGCCTTCAGCGTGTAGTTGTAGAGCGAGTCAAGCTCCGCCACGGCGTAGGCCATGAGCTCGTAAGGCATGCCGTAGGGCGAGGATGATTTGAGAGAGATGATGCCTACCTCAAACTCGAATTGGAACCCGGTGAAGCTGAAGCTGTTCGAGTATGTCCCAACCGGCCTGTTCTGCTCGAAGATGTGGAAGTTTCCAACGCCCGGAGTCACCACCTGCTGCCACGCAGCTCCACCGTTCATGGTCATGGAGGACGCGTGCGCGTAGGAGAGCAAGAGCTCGTTGTGCTGCGTGGTCAGGATGTCACCGGTCGGAAGCGTGATGTTCAACTCTCCAGAGTCGCTGGACTCCTGGTCCAACGCCGATGCCGAAGCCACATTCTCGTACTCGAGGATGGCGACCTTCAGCAGCCCGCCGTTCGCGCTGACCACGGTTACAGTGTTCGCGCCCGCGGCGGCGGCGGCCACGTTGTAGGCCGCCCACACCTGACTGACTCCTGTGGTCGCGCCACCTGATTTCGGCTGTGATTGCAGGAGCACATAGGTGTTTCCATCGGAGTCGGACACCGAGATGCCGCTTGGGTCGTCCGCGAGCTGGTCTGAGTGCACGAATACGAGCAGGGCATCTCCTGCGAAGATTTCTCCGGTAACCGCCTGTGTCAGCGGAGTCGCCTGGCTCTTCTGGATGCTTTGAACGAACGTCGGCCGCGGGTTATCGATGTAGCACGGATAGACGAAGTTGTCCTCGTCGGCCACCGAGTACGACGCCAGAGTTCCCAGGCTTTCGCTGAGATCAACTGAAAGATCGTTTACGCTATCGGGATCGGCATGCGCCGGCCAGTCACCGGAGCTCGGCGGTGAGTCGCTTGACGGCTCGCTGAATCCCGTCACTCCATTGCCAAGAATCGTGCCGAGTGGATTGTAGTCAACGCCTCCGTCCGTGGACACCAGCACGGCACATCCGCCATAGACCGGATCGGAATCGGAGACCACTAACCAGACTTCGTTTCGGTTGTTCTGACCCGACATCACCGGCGGCGGCTCGAAGATCACCGGCTCATTCACGAGGGCCGGAACCTCGGTGCGGTCCGTCACGAACGGCTCCGGTAACTCTTCCACCATTCCCTGCTCGGGGCAGTGCAGGCCATAGATGAACTTCACGGCCGTACACTCGAGACCATACTGTGAATTCTCCCTGACAGAGGTGAGGATCACCGGCATCCTGTCCATCCCAAGCTTCGGCTCCGTCAGGGTCACCAGGTCACGGGCCTCAAGCATTTTCCGTCGCGCGCGCAGCTTGAACTTGTAGGTGTTCTGCAGGTAGTTGATCCGCCGCGCTTCGATACCCAGGATCATGCGGGCGACCCTGACCTGCATGATCATTGGCATGGACTTCGGGGCGTCCTTGCGGAGCCCGTGCTGCGCGATCGGGCCCATCTCCGGCTGCGCCGTCGTCACCTTGTTGTAATCGTTGCTGCGCTCGATGTGCTCGTACTGGAGGATGTTCGGCCTGTCCACCTGGGCGCTTCGCTCCACGATGATAAGCGGTTCCTTCGCGTCCCCAAGAAAGTCGTCCGGCCCCAAGTCGGCCACCGGACCGGCGGCCGTCGGCGCCACGTACCCGTCGCGGGTCACCCACCCTTGCGCTGTGTAGGGGTCGCCCGTGACGTCACCGGCGTAGCTGACCTCCGACCGTGGTATGGACTTCAGCTTGAATCCGCTCCACACCGGGTCGGCGTTCATGGCGACGTAGAGCGGCTCGATCCAGTCCAGAGCCTTGCGCTGGCTTTCCATGACCATCGAACCGCGGAGTCCAAAGACGCGGCACTGGCGCCGCGTCAAGTTCATGGTCTCCTGGTCAATGATCTCGCCCAGGGGCTTAGCGTACTGAGCTGGCTCAGATCCCTGCATGGCGATGATTGCCAGCTTCCAGGGAGCACTGTTCCCACCCAGAGCACAGGTGAAGGTGTACGTCCCGGGCTGGTACACGATGCGGTAGGCAGAGAGGCACCAGGCCAGACCACCGCCAGCCATTCCCTGCGTCTGCGCGTTGTACTGCACTGGCACCAGGTCCTTCCACGGGCCCACCGGTAAGGGATCGAAACCCGAACCGGGAGAGACGCGCGCGAACGCGAACAGGTACACGGGGCGCCCCGGCTCGCCATCCACGGTGATCGAGACGCTGTGTGATTTGCGGGGCTCCAAGAAGCCGGAAACCCCGGACTCCGTCGCGGTGCCCAGGACGGTGTCCACTCCTCCGATCTCGTAGATTGCGAGATCCCAATTGTTGCCGCTCGGCGACCCGGCGATGGCGTTGGAAACCGTGTTCAGCGCACCCGCGCCGGCGGATTGCGCGTAGGCTACTACGGCCGTCTCGTCGTCGAACAGCGTCGTGTAGGCGTTGCCATCGGTGTCGCTGATCGCCGGGCTCAAGGCACCGCAGGACGCGGTAGCAATCAGGATGTTCCCTGGCTGATTCGGGAGGTCGTAAGTCAGCGCCCTGCACTGGAACCCCTGCAGCCCGCCCATGTACTTCTTCTGGATCGTGCCGGGATATTCGGAGCAGCCGAGCCCGTGGTGCACAGGGCTGAACGGGTTCAGGGCAGAGAATCCAGCCTGGGTCTGACCCATGCGGAAGATGGCCTCTACCATGTCCGCGAAGTCGGCATCGCCGGACGGCGGCTTCTCACTGATGCCATCCCACCCCAGGTTTGGATACATCGGGTAAGAGCCTAGTATTTCGAATCTCAGGTTGGGCATCATCTGTGCTATGCCGAGGTCAAACTCCGAGGACCCCAGGCCAGCGTAGTGCGGATATATGACCTGCTGCTCGGGCTTGCCAGCATCGGAAAACTCGGAGCCTTCGCCAAGCTGGTACTCGAATCCGCAATTCAATTTTCCAAGAGGCGTTTCCGATCCGACCTTCGCCGCGTAGTAGATGCGGACCTTGGTTGCGCCGCCGGTGAGATCCGGCAGACCGTTCTGATAGAAAAGAACGCTATCTCCCGAGCCCGGCTTCCAGTAGTAGGTGAACGGGTAGTAGCGCGCGACGTGCGGGTTCGTCGGGTCCGGCCCCTCGTAGGCGATGTTCCAGAGCGGCACTTCACGGGAGCCGGTATAGGTCACGGGCTCGCCGCCGTAGTCGTCATAGCTCACGGAGTCCCCGGAGCCGTGCGCGAAGTCCCGACCCAGGGGCAGGACAAGCGTGACGGCGACCACGGCGTAGAAGGCCGCATCGCCAGTGCTGTATGTGGTGTCGAACGAGTCCCAGGTCTGCTCGGAAATCTTGTAGGTGAGCTTGTACTTGTCCTTGTTGTTCCACGCCTGAAGGACGCCGGCGATTGGGTTTTGGCCGAGCAGCAGATCGACGTTGGCGGCGTACCCCGGCGGGACACCCTTCTTCTCCATCTTCGAGCACTTCTTCTTCTTTTTGCCGCTACAGTGCTCGCGCAGATTCGCCATCCAGATCACGAAGTAGGTGAACCGGTTGCAGCCGAACATCGGCGGGATGGTCTTGCCGTACACGCCGGCCTGGAGCATGAGCCCCTGAATGGTAGGCGTCGTCTTGGCGTTGCTCTTGCCGCCTAGCATCCGGAGAACCTCCGGGCGAACGGATCGAACACGGCTATCTCACGCGTGGCCCAGGCCGGGTGCCACAGCGCGCTGGTCTCGCCCACGCGCGGGCTGATGCAGTGGATAATCTTGGGCCAGTCCGTCACGATCCCCCCGTGGTTGTAGAAGTTGGCTCCGAACGCCTTGCAGAGAATCAGGTTGCCGGGAAGCAGGTCGGCGCCGGCCACCGCAGTGCGGCGCATCAATTCTACGGCGTGCCGCCGCATTCTGAAAAGGTACTGGTCGTCCGTCCAGTGGGCCCACGCTCCGGCGGAGACGTGGGAGAAGAACTCCTCGAGCTCCGCGTCCGGGTCGATGGCCCGCGAATTGACGAGGATGCAATACAGACACGATCCGCAGTCGCACCCGGCTCCCTTGGTTCGTCCCCCGATGTGGTAGGGCGTCGAAATCCAACTTCTAGCTTCTGCGACTGTGCGCAATCGTGCTTCGGCGAGATCCATTTAGGCAGCCCACGCAGAGCGACGGCGCTTCCATGAGCGAATGATACCCTGCCGCTGCTTTTCACGGATTGCGGGGTCGCGCCGGAGCAACTCATTAAGGTGAAGAACAGGTTGCAGCCGTTCCAGCTTAGATTTTCCAGCCCAAGCCGCGAGGCCGCCGCGCCGCGAGGCTTCGGGCATTCCATTATGCCCAGGCTTGAACTGTGAAGCCTGAACGCGTTTCCTACCTTCTACACTCCATCTTTTCGGTCTGCCTTTTTGTGCGGCGCTAATCTTGTCGGCCCAAGTTATTCTTCTACCACGATGAGCGAAACTCATCTTCTCGCGTACGGAATCAGGAATGAAGTGCGAACCCTGGCTGCCGCAATAAACGTTCATCAGTTGATACCCGGCATCCCGATATTTCTCAATCCAGAGCCGCTCCACTTCGCGGCAATTCTCGGAGCATGTCGCGATGACACGGTATTTAGGCATGAAGCCAAGGAAATGTTTGTGCTCGTTCATCCTGAAGCGCATTGGTCGCTTCGTCCTGCCAATGTAGAACGGACCATCAGGTCCAATCAAAATGTAAATCCTGCACGTATGCATCTTGTAGATTCTAAATGGCTTCCTCTGGCGCAGGTACATATAAAAATCCGTTATATTCTCCATCTGCCTTGTTCATCGGTGGTGTCCCGGTGGCGTAGAAAGTATCGGCCGCGCCTACCGGGAACGGCAGCGGTTGGTACAACTTGAACTGGTTGTAGGTGCTGGCTCCGATCGTAACCGACTTGCTGGATTGTATCGCTCCCCACATGCGCCCCAGGTCCGCGCCTGGCCGGTCGTTGAAAACGAGGTAACCGTTCACAAACTTGTTGGCTGCGAAGATCTGGCCGGGTGTGGGCGAGGTGCAGTCTCCGATAACGAGCTGGTTAGACAGGCCGTCCACAGGAACCGCGTCGAACTGCGGCACTACGCTGAGCCCCGCCGGCGGGCGCGCACCTTGGAAGGCTGCCAGCGTGTTCAACCTCTCGATGACGTTGAGCGGAACCTGCTGATTCAGCACGTCCAGAAAGCTGTTGACCGTGAACTTGATCAACCCGCGCTCGATGGACCCCTTCGCCACACGCCCGCCGAACAATTCTGAAGCTCCAAAGCTGTGAGCATCGCCCGGAAGAATCTCGGCCCGACCCGCCTCGGTGGCGGCCACGGCGGTCGGATTAGAAACGACGAACCGGTTGGGCGAGGTAAGTAGGCTCAGGATTCTTCGGGTGCCGTTGTTGCCGTCGTTAGCCATGTTGCGGACCCGCACTACCATCCCGACTTTCAATGCCGCGGCCCCTATGTCCAGGCTGTAGGTGTAGAGCGCATATCCGCCACTGAGCGCAACCTGCGAGACGTTCATGGCGCCCACTGGCATATAGACCGTCCAGGAGCGGAACGTCCAGTTGTCGTAGAAGCCGTACTGCGCCAGCTGATAGGGTGATGCTGTCGGGATCGTGTTTCCAGGTGTCACGTTCTTTGGAGCCCAATCGCATTTCAGGGCAGACACGTCCAGCCCGATGTGGCTGTCAACCTCAGCGCGTCGAATTACCGAAGGCAGGAAGGTTCCCCATGGACGCCAGCGTAGAGGCGACTCCCAATCGGTGAGCCAGATCGCATAGGGATCTTCGGGCTCGCCAATCAAGTAGAGGGTGGCAAGCCGAAGCGTGTTGCCTGACTGTAGCCAAGCCAGCACCGCGGTCGTCGAGTCATTGCCGTCTCCGTCAATTACTTTTCGCAACGGCGCTCTCCCCTATTTTTTAAGCGGCGTGAGCCGGTGAGTTTTCTGAGCTCCGCTTCAAGCATCGAGACCATCTTTCTCCTTGCTTCTTCAAGCGTATCCCCATAGACGGTGATCTTCAGTTCGTACTTCGGCTTTGTCATGGATTCCCCTAGACGGCCGGCACGCGCGCGGTGATCAACTTGATTGGATCTCCACCCTGGTCGCCGCCGGCGCCCCAGGCCTTCTTGAGCCACTGCTCCATCTGCTGCTCGTCATTCATGAACCGGACGCGGAAGTAGAAGTCAAATGCCGCCGTCACCGGAGTATCGGGGCCCGGGTTGTAGCCCTGATCTTCCCACGTCAATGACACAGGGCTCCCTTCATCGGTCGTGCCTCCCTCATCGTCCCAATCAGGTTCGGTGCTGCCGGAGCTACCGTTGTCGTATGTGACCTTTTGTATGTGTCCCGCCGGGTCAAGAATTTCGTCGTTGACGGAGTAGTTGTGGTTCGGCAGCCACGCCGCCGGCGAGACCCAGGCGACGTACAGGCCGGCGAAACTGGCGTTCGGAAGCGCCAAGCCAGGACCGCCGACCGTGTAGTGCGTCGTCAAGGTCTTCAGCGTTCCGTTGGCATAGACGGCAATCAGTCCGTTCAGGTCGGTGATGTCCTCGTAGAACTCGCCTCCCAAGTTGCGCTGAATAGGAGAGTAGTAGTTTCCCAGGCCATCATCCACCACCTGAAGAATGGCCGCAGGATTCGGCGACCCGCTAATCATCGCGGGTCCTACAGAATGGTCGTCGGGGTCACTATAGAGGAAGGATTCGAATGGCCCCTGCATCCGACCATAGAAGCCCATGATGGTCTGGAAGTCCGTGTAGCTCAGCCCGGCAGAAAGCTTGGTAGGGTCGTCCGTGAGGTAGGTATAAGGAAGCTCCCACATCCAGACCGGGTTCTGCATCTGAGCGATGCGAGTCTCAGCCTTGCTCGCCGCCGCTTGGATGATCGTGGCGAAGCTCTGTGTTTTCTTGAAGTGGAAGGCTGGCCCGCGGATCAACGACGGGAATACGTCATTACTCATAAGGCATTCTCCCGTTCCGCAGTTCGGAACGAACAATGCGCCCGATGCTCTGTGCGTGGCGCTCGAGTATCGCGTCTGCGCCGGTGGCGTCCAGGGCTTGTAGCACCGGGCTAGAGTGAACCGTAACCGAGATTCCCCTAGAAGCCCCGGAACCGTTCTCGCGGCGTGCGCCTTGAATCGCCCGCATTTCATCTACGGTAAGAACGCCCTCGCGGGGAGTCAACATGGCCGGCACTACGTCGCCGGACACAGCCCCAGGGACGATGCCACCACCGGCAGCCTTTAGCATCGTCAGCGATGAGAAGGCGCCGGCCAAAGTTGCCATCCCCATAGCGAGTGGCGGAGCGATTGCAAGGTTGGCGGGGAAAGGAATCTTCTCGATGGCCTGCCGGAACACGTCAGCACCGACTACGCCAGCGTCCGCGGAGATCTTCTGACGGGACTGTTTTTGCTTCTCCGCGACCTCCTTCTTGCCGGTCTGATCAAAGCCGAGAATCTTGGAGACCGCGGCCATGATGATGTGGGTGACGATCCACTGGGCCAGCATCTGAGACAGGGCATCCACGATGGCCTGGAGCATGTCACGGCCCATGTTCCGGAACCCCTCGGCGATCGTCTCCGTTCCCATCAGCATCGCGCTGACGTGCGAGGACATGGCGCCCTCGATGCCGCGTAGAGCTGTCGTCGTAGCCCGCTCCATCATGTCGGCCATCGTGCCTACGTTGCGGGCATACTGGTGCATCCCGACGGTGATGCCGGCCAGGGCCGTCCCTGTGCCGCGCAGGAGTTCATCGTTCGCTTCCTGGGTTGCGATCTTGAGGCGGCGCTCCTCCTCAGCCAGGTACGCAGTGCTGCGACCGGCCGCCTGCAGCATGTCCCGCAGCTTCTCGAGCCGAGCGATCTCCATGTCGTACCGCTCGGAGGGCGCCAGATACCGCATCATCTCCTGCTGGTTGCGGAGATCTTCTTCTGCTCGGAATAACTGAACTTCGCTATCGACAAGCTTTTCGGCAGCGTCGGCGATTTCCAGCTTGCCCTGGGCGTCGGCCTTCGCCCACTGAATACCAAGCTCGCGGGTCGCGTTGGCGATGCGGTTCTGGAGCTCGGCCTGCCGCACGGCGTCATTACCCTTGGACGTGGCGCGGGCAAGGTTATCGGTTGCGGAGGTCTGCTGTCTGAGCTGCTCGGTCTGCCCGGTGGCTCCGGAGATTGCCTTCTCGGCGCCGGTCACAGCAGCCTCACGACGTCGCGCGGCGGTCACGGCCTCAATGATGGACGTGAGCTGTTCCTTTACCCTGCCTTCGGCCAGGTCGCGCGCAATCACAAGGTCAGCGGTCTCGACAGCTATTTGATTATGGAGCTCAGCCTCCCGCATAGCCTCCAGGCCGCGGGGTGCCGCGGCTATCAATCGCTGTTCGGCGGCGATCTGCTCATCGGCCTTCTTGATCGCGCCGCCGCGCGCTTGCTCCATCTGCTTCAGGGCGTTGGCATCTAGCTCGCGGGCGATGATCTCCTGTCTCATCACCGGCGCGATGGCATCAAGCTCGGCCTTCTCTTTGGCCTTCAGGCCGGCCCGCAACTTGGAGATTTCCTCGTCCGCTTTGGCAGCGGCAACGACGCGCAGGATTGAGGCGGCGTCTAGATCCTGCGCCAGTATCTTGTCCATGATCGCCTTGCGCTCGGCCGCGATGTCAGCCAGCTTCTTCGAGACGCGATCGACCGGGGCTTCCTTGCCGCCCACCACCACCGGTTTATCGGTCTTCAGCTTCGGCAGTTCGCCGCCGGTTTGCGTTATTCCATACAGGCGATCAATCTGCTTTCGATGCTCATCCTCTAATCCCTTGAGCAACGCATCTTGGTCGGGACCTTTCTTGAATAGTGCAGCGATTGCGGCCAATGGACCACCCGTGATCCCGGCTGCGGCTGCGCCCGCAAGTTTTGCATTCCAGGTGTCCTGCTTTACTGCCCAGACGCCCATGTAGTACGCGGCATCGATGAACCACGCAGAGACGTTCCGCATGCTGCTACCGATGCCCTCACCGAACTTCTTCATCTTGTCGTCGTGCTGCTCGACTCTGAAGAACGCCTCGATGAGATTGTTGAGCGCCGGAAGCATCCCGGCGGTGATCTGCATACCGACCCCGTCCATCGCGGCTCGCGCGATGAGCATGGAGTCACCGAACCTATCAGCGGCGTCGGCAACGTCCTGCCCGACGATGATGCCCAGGCGCTGCGCGAGCTCCAGGTATTTCTTGAGCTCCTTGCTCCCGCCGTTCAGCATCGGGATCAGTTCGGCCCCCGCTTTGCCGAGGAACTGCATGGCGAGGCCCGTCTTCATCGGGCCGTCCGGCATCGTGGCAAAATGGTCGGCGATCTTGAACAGAACTTCCTGAAGCGAAAGCAGATGACCCTTGCCGTCCGTGACGTCGATCCCAAGCTGCTTGAAGGCCGTGCGAGACACTCCAATGCCTTGGGCAGTGGCAAGCATGTTTCGGCTCAGGCGCTCGGAGGCCTTGGCGAAAGCCTCCAGCGACACACCGTTCAGCCTCGCGGCCAGGCTCATCCCGCTCAGGAACTCGGTCGTCAGGCCCGTCGCCATCGCCAGGTCGTGCAGCTTGTCGGCAGACGCGATGGCCCTGCCCACCATGAATGTCAGCGCCGCACCCATTGCAAGGGAAACTCCGGCCACTACTCCGCCGAGGATCTGAAAAGACCGTTCGATTTGTTTGGCGTTGTCGAACTTCAGGCGGGAGAGGGAGTCACCGACCCTCTTGAGGGACCCAACGATGCCGTCCACGGATGTGAACGTCATCTGGCGAGCATCAGTCATGCCCTTGGTGAAGGCACTGGTCTGAGCCGTAAGTTGGATTACGAGTTCGCCGAGTTTGATCGCCACGGTGGGGTTACCCTTTCTTGCGGGATGCTCTGAAGAGTTGGATGAACTCCTTCATCTGATTCGGGGTCTCGGCTACAACCTTGGCCTCGCCAGCACTCAGGCTAGGGAAGAAATCTTCCGGCATGAGCACGCGGCCCTTCTCGCGCACGATGTTGGCTATCAACGCCGCCAACACGCCCGCGCGCTGGTCGGCCTGCTGCTGTCGTTTGACAGAGCGGCGGGCCATGGCATCGAGCTTCCGTGGCGTACTCTTCCAGAACTCTCGGTCGGAGAGTCCTAGATCAAAACGCGCCAGTGACCACACATCAAGCCAGGTGACTTTGACTACTGGAACTGCTTGATGGCCTCGACCACTTGCGCCTTTGTAGGGACCTCAACGTCCTCCGGCAGCGCGCCCATCCATGCTTCCGCGGCGACGTTGAGAAGCTTCAGCGGACGGATTCCCTTCATCAGCTTCCGGACCAGGGCCAGAGTGATTTCGGGCTTGCCGCCTTCCTCCCGGTGGCAGGCGTCCTCGAGGCCGGCCCAGATGATGACGGGCAGCTTCTTGGCGTTGATGGTCGCCCAAAACTTCGGTAGCAGAGACGTGGTTTCCGGAAAGAGCTCGTCAATGGCCGCGCAAGCCTCGTAATCGAACAACAGGGTCCGCTCGACGCCGTCATTCAAGGTGATCACATGCTTCTCTACTGTCGGGTCTTTCATGTTGCTGGTTCTCCTTTGGTAAGGGAGAGGGGGAGCTTTGGCTCCCCCCTCAAGTTAAAGGCAGCTCGCGCGTAGTTTACGCGAAGGTGTCGGCTCCCGTCACCTTGATGGTGCCGGAGAACTCCATCTGCTTGTCGATCGGGAACTTCATATCCGCCGCCGTGATGAAGCCGGTGAAGGACCAGGTTCCCAGGCTGTTCGGCAGCACGATCTGCCAGTTGCGCCGTGTGCCGTCGAACGAGTTGGTGAAGTTTTGCTGCGAGACATTGTCGGGGATGTAGTTGGCGGAGAACTTGATCTCGCCGCCGTCCGCCAGCCCGTGGATGAACTCGCGCCAGGTGAGGTCGCCGTCCACCGGCGAGTCCATGTTGGTGACGTCCACGAGGTCGATCTTGCGCCCTGACCGCTCCAGCGTCAGGACTTCGGCCACCGTGGTGAAAACTTCGGGGCTGGCGGCGTCGCCCTGCTTGAGCTTGGTCGCCGAACCGAGTGTTGCTTGGCTGCCTGCTGACATTTGAGTTACCTCCCTTTTGATTTGTTGAACAGATTTGAAAATCTCTTGAAGCCGATGATGATGTAATCCTTCGCCTCGCCCGCCGCTCCCACAACTGCCGATACCATGTCGGCTGCGGTATGAGTCTCCGAGATGGACGCGTTCGCGGCCGTCTGAGCACCAACGGTATCGCCGCCAGCAAGATTCTCAGTCACCGGAGCGTTGGCCGCCGTGACCGCCCCTGCACTGTCGCCAGGGGAAAGAGACTCCACAAGGGCTGCGAAAGCAGAGGTCACGGCGTTGACCGCATCTGACGGCGACAGGTTCTCAGTCAAAATAGCGAAAGCCCCGGTTAGGGCGTTGACCGTGTCGTTCGGTGACAGGCTCTCGGTCAGATTGGCGAAGAACGCCTGCCCACCGCCGCCGCTCGCGACCCCGGTCACGCTATCTCCGGGAGAAAGGGTCTCGGTGATCCCGGCAAAGGCTCCCGTCACGGCGGCCACCACGTCTGATGGCGATAGGTTCTCGGTCAAGTTGGCGAACGCCGCTGTTACTACGCCGGCGGAATCCGAAGGACCCAACGACTCGATGATCGAAGCATTAGCAGCGGTAACGGCTGCCGATGAATCAGAGGGCGATAGGTTCTCAACGATGGCCGCGAAGGCGGCAGTGACACCGGCAACTGTATCGCCTGGAGAAAGATTCTCAGTCAGCGCAGCATTTGCCGCTGTCGAGGCCGTTGGAGAATCTGACGCGGATAGGTTCTCCACGAGGGACACGAATGCAGCCGTCACTCCTGCCACCGCATCCCCAGGAGAAAGGTCCTCAGTCAATGATGCGAACGCGGCCGTCGCCGAAAGCACGGTGTCGGAGGGCCCAAGGTTCTCAGTAAGATTCGCCGTGGTGCCCCAGGCGCGCGCCAGATCCTGCGAGGGATTCAAATCTTCGGACAGCAAAGCGTTAGCCGCCGTCACCGCTGCCGCGCTGTCCGTCGGGCTCAGATTCTCGGTCAACCCGGCAGTCGCCGCCGTGACGCTGGCAACTTCATCAGACGGACTGAGGTTCTCGGTGAGGTCCGCGTTCGTACCGCGCGGCGCCGTCACGCTGTCTCCTGGGTTGAGGTTCTCGGTGAGGAGCGCGCTAGCCGCAGTCACCGTGGACAGGGTGTAGGATGGGCCCTGATTTTCCGTCAGGCTGGCGAGTGCTGCCGTCACAGAAGCCACGCTCTGCGAAGGGCTGAGATCCTCTGTCATGTTGGCCACGGCCGCAGCCGACGCCTTGATTTCAACCACCATGGTCAGGATGCGGCCCGCCGTTGTCAGCGTCACGTTGGCCGAGCTGAACGACGACACCGCGCCGTTCGTGTCGTGCCCGCCGAACCCCGGAGGGCCGGCGATCGACGACCTGTTCCCCATCCCGGTCGGGGCCGTGGCGATCCCCGCCGTGCACGCGTGGCAGAAGCCGAAGCCCACGTCCCAGGAGTTTCCGTTGGCGTTCGTGACAGCGTTGAACGTCTCCGTCGTCGAGCTCGCGCCGGCGTTGTACGTGACCGGCGTGCCCATGATGGAGCCGCCGGCGCTGCAATCCGCGCCTCCGCTTTGCCCCGAGTACACCATCACGATGAGCCCGGTGGCGTTTGTGAACGTGCCGCTGGCCTGGTCCGAGCTGGTCGACACGAAGCACGCCAGTACCGCCGCGCTGTCATTCGACCCCGCGCCATTCTGAATTACCGTCCCAAGGGTCGTCCACGCCGGAGTGGACGGAACCGTAGGAATATTCTGATTGCCGTTGCGAACGGCCCACGCCAGCATCAGGTCGCCTACGGCGTTGGTCGGCGTGCAGCTCGTCGTCCCGGTGCAGTTCGCCCCGGCGCGCGCGATGCCGGCTTCGGCGCCCTCCGACAGACAGAGCGCGAGGGCAAGTACCGCCAGTAGTGTTATGGCAGCTTTTTCCCAGGCTCCGCCAAGCGACGATAAGCAAGAGAAGAAGCGAAGAGCTTCTTCGCTCTTTCCGCGTGTTGCTCCCGCATGAACCGGCGCATGTAACATCGCTCGCAGAACCCTTTCCCCCTGTGCGGGACCTTAGTGGTTTTGCACTTACGACAACATTTGTACTTGAAGGACCAGCGACCGGCGAGCTGCTTCCGCTTGATCCTGCTCAGCAGCTTAGCATGCGCCTTCCTGCGCTCCGGCGTCCAAGCCGCCGCGATCTTCCTGCCGATGGCCTTGTAATCCTTCTTCTTGATGGCTCGCCGTTGTCCAGCCGCGACCTTCTTCCGGTACTTTGGGTCATTCCACAGCCGAGCAGCAGCCACTGCCTTTTTCTTCCTGGCCGATGGCGACAAGGACGTTCTGCCCCGCTCGACACCACCGCATGGCCCGCCGTGAATGTCCTCGTGGCAGTTCGCGCAGACGAGCCTGGTGCCATCCTCATCCTTTCCTCCCTCGACTTGCAGCTTTTCGTGGTGCTTGTGAAGCCACTTCCTGAAAGTACTGCACACCTCACAGTTACCTTCCATCGCGTTTAACCTCCATACACTATCTTAGTGTAAGAAGGTTAAAGTATGATAGTTAAAAATTGATAGTCCAGGTCGTCGTGAGTGTGTCTCCCGAGTTCACCGTTGCCTTGGTGAACAGGGCCTCGAAGCACATCAACCCCGCCGTGGTCGCCGTGAATAGCCCGGACTTGTTGCTGGACTGCGTGCCCGTAGCGGAGATGACCTTCTGCGACGTGTACGTCGAGGTCCCACCGGTGTGGTTATAGGTCGCCTGCCAGCGCGCTGTGCCGCCGTTCCAGAAGCCGTTGGCCGTGATCTCCGTCGAGCCGGTCCCGGAGTCCTCGATGGAGTCGTCGGTCTGCGCGACCGTCCCTACTTCCGCGTTGGACGTGTCCATCGCCATGCCGAGGTATTGGCACTGAAGGTTTGTGGTCGGCGCGGAATTCTTCCCCATGAGCTCCGCCTGCCAGTCGTCGCCCGTGTTCGTCCGCAGGTTATAGGTGACTTCCCGGCCGAACTCTGTGAGCGGGTCCGCATGGCAGCGCGCGATCTCAGAATCCGTCAGAGGCAGACCGGCGCCGGTCAGAGGATCGTGTCGCTGATACGCCTGACAGTGGTGCAGGACCCGCTCGACGGGGTGGCTTGTCCCCAGGTTCTCGGTAATTGTCCGGCCGCGGCCCACAGAAACCGCCGGCGTCGCCGTGGTGACGTGGTTTTCCTTCATCTGGTACATCCCCAGGCTCATGAACCCGAGGAACATCGCGCACACGAAAGACCAACGCTTCAAGCTGTTCATTGATTCGCTCCTTGGAAGAATTTGTACGACACCGAGATTCGCACCACCCCCGGCGTCCCGGCCGCGCCGTTTACCTGCAAGTTCAAAAGCTGCCCCGCCGCGACCGGCACGCTCACGTCTTGCGCCGCGTTCGGCGGATTGGCGCACGTAAGGTCCCCGGGCAGCAAGTTGGCGCCCGGGGTGTCCGGCGTTGACTCAGCGCGCAGGTCGAAGTTCACGTCCACGGTTCCAGTATCCGTCCAACACTTAAACCGGCGGACCGTCGCCTTGTTCGAAAACTGATACTGCACCTTGCCGCTGTCGAGCGTGGTCGGCGACTTGAATGCAACCGTGAACGCCATCAGCGGCTTGTTCTTCGTCTGGGTCTCGTAGTCCACCTGCTGCGTTCGCCCCCAAGGCAAAAGCGATACCCAAAACAGCCAAAGAAAGAAACCGAGAGCGATGACTTTTCTTCTCATCAGCAGTAGACCTCCAGTGTGTCCGCCGCGAAGTCACCGTCCGCTGCCTTCGGAGCGAACGAGAGCACGAACTGGCTCCCGTTGATCGTGTACCGGCTCTTGAGTATGACGAGTCCGTTGAAGACGACGATGGCCGTCCGCGGGTCCGGGGTCACGGACACGGTGAAGATCTGATTCACGCCATTGATGGCACCCGTCAAGCCGTCCCCGATCGTGTACCGCTGCCAGATGTTCACGTTCCCTCCTGGGACCGGGCCCGCCGGCGGGTTGAAGAATAGCATCACGTCAACCGGGCACATGAAGACCCTGGGGACCGGCTCAAAGATGTCGTGCACGTCAAGCACGAACGTGCCTTGGATGGGTGAGCTCGGCACGAGCTCACCCAGATGCCCGTCCAGTGCCGCTTCAACCGCCAGGGCCAGTTCCTTGGAGGCCGCATAGGTAACGGCGAAGCAACCGATCTGATAGCGCGGCGTCGCGGCGGTCGGGTAGCCGTCCCCCAGAGTGTGCTCGCGCGGACCGGAGATCTGCTGGAAAGCAATCGCCGGGTACGGCGTCATTTCCGGGAGCTGCTCCAGGTGGACGCGGGTTCCGACCTTGGCGCTGATGCCGGGGTCGGACAGCATGTAATCTCTCAGGTCTCGCTCAATCATCCGACCAAATCCCCCAGGCGTTCGCGGATCTTCGCGGCGAACGCCTTAACCGCAGCGTCAGCATCCTGGTCAAAGGTGGGCCGCATGAATGGCTGCGCGGCTTGATAGGTGTGGCCCTTCCGGTTCGGGCGCCCGAACTCAAGGAATAGGGCGTACACGCCAGGATCTTCAGTGCTCGGAACCAGACCTGGACGGCGACTCGATGCCGCGAGGATGCGGCGATACCTGACTCCAATTCTTGCGACCGCTATGCCCTTGCCGAAAAACACTTTGAAGGTTGCCGTGATGTTCCTCGCCAATTCTCCGGAGAGCCGCGGCGCCCGGCGGCGCACGCCCTCCACGAGAACCTTGGTCCCGGCCCGAGTCGCTTCGCCGATGATGCGCTTCTCGAGCTTCTCAGGTACAAGGCGCATCACTTCGCCAAGCTCCTTGAGTCCGCTGACCTTAACATCGCCTTCGGCCATTACAGGGTTCTCCTGATCCGGCGGCACGCCTGCAATTTCTGTCAGTCCTGCCTGGCGGTATATACGTATTTGTCAGCGTGTACGCGTGTCCGCGCGGGCAATGCGTTGTCCTCGCATGAATCGCAGCAAAATTCTGTCCTCGCATCGTGTTCTCGCAAGAAGAAACAAGCTCCATGTGCGATGGATTTACGCATGAGCGAACGCGACACAGATGATCAATTTGCAAGCCGCGAGGAATCTGTCCTCGCACCAGTTCAAACATTAAACGATGGGCATAGAGCGACCTTTTCCCGCCGATGCTGATGCGGCCATAACCCTCGCGGTCACAGCACAGCAACCACAACCAGCATCCGCTCATAGGTTCCGGACTGAACTTGTCAGATAACTCGGAAAGTTTTATCACGTATTCTTTCCCCTATGGCCCGGTAGCGAGCTTGCAAGTCGCCACCCGGCTGGTTTGCTAATCCACGGTTGTAACCGTAATCCCCCACATGCCGCGCGAGTGGAGTCTCAGGATAGCGGGCCGTTCCTCCGGCCTGTTTCATGATCCTAAGAATCAACCCGTCCTGCTCACAGAACAGCTTACTATCACCGCCGAAGGTGTCCACGCAATATTTGCCCATGTTAATAAAGTACGCAACGCGGGCGTGAGGAACGATCAGGCCCAGGGACGCCAGCGGGAAGCACACGCCGAGAGAAGCAAAATCATCCTTCGTCCTCAGCTGGCCGGACCTCGTGTTCGCGGACGCTATCGAGCAGAACAGTTGTTCGGATTCATGCACCGCTCGATGCCATGCGAAGAATCCAGGTTCCACCATCACGTCATCCTCCACGAGGAACGTGAGTGGATGGCCGGCGGCGAATGATTCCTTGTAGGCAGTCAGCACGTTGAAGCTGTTTCCCCAATAGAAGTGGCGGTCGCGCACCGTTAATTTCCAGCCGCGGTGTGTGAACCCCGCAATCACATCCAGTGTCTCGTGGTGCACCGCCGCCGGTATTCTCTTGTGCTGGTGCTGGTCAACCACAATGCGAACGTCCGCATTCGCAAGGTCGGGACAGGCCTCAAGATGTTCGAGACAGTGCAAAAGCATTTCCGGGCGGCCGTGCGTCGGGACAATGACTACATCGTTCACAGCTTCACCAAACAGAAGACAAGGTCCTTGGAGTCGTCCTTGGAGGCCTTTGCCTGATGCCACCACTTGTTGTATCCCGGCCCGAAATAAAATCGCCCGAATTCCTTCCACACCGTACCGGATGCGTCAGGGCACCAGTAGAGGAACGACTCCGGGTGGAACACGCGCTGGTGCGTAGGGTCGCGGTCGCTGTACGGGTTGTCGTACGCGGGCAGGCGCATGTTGAGCAGCCCGCCGGGCTTCAGTATCCGCCAGCATTCATCAAGCCACTGCTGCACCTGCAGCGGAACGAAAACGGACCTGGTCCCGCTCTCCAGGGGAAATTCAATCTCGACGGCCAAGTGCTCGAAAACGTCATAGGCCCGGATCTCATCCACTGAGCCGCTCTCTAAGGGCCACGGAAGATCGGCCAGGTCAAATTCAAGGTCCACGTGAGGACTGTGCTTCCACCGATCGTGGTGAACGTACCCTTCGGTGGGCTTCGTGCCGCATCCTAACTCTAGCCTCATGTCTTCACCACCAGGGCGCAGGTTCGCCAGTCGGCGGCGGCCTCTGGAATCAGGGCTGCGTCAGGATGCTTCGCCATAAAATCCCTGAGAACAAACTCGAGATGCCGGTATCGAGAATGGCCCACATCATCGAAGACCAACATCCCGCCCTCTCGGAGCAAGGGCCAGCAGTTATCGAGGTCTAACGTCGCCGCTTCTGACGTGTGGCATCCGTCCACGTTGATCAGGTCAAACTTCCGTCCCGCCAGCCTCGGTATCAATTCAACGGATGGACCGTCGAGGTATTCAACGGATTTCGGCGGGCGTGCAAAAGTGCGAAGCTGCTCGGCGATATGCTCGTGGTCCTTGAATCCATGGTCACAATATGATGGGTTCCAAATGTCGCACAGCACAGCGTGCTCAATCTCAGCTGCTTCGAGCACAGCGAAGAATGAGCCGCCGCCATCGACGCCAATCTCCAGATAATTGCGGGGCGAGATCATCTTGCAGGCTGAGACCAGGCAGTCTTGAATGTCATACCCTGACGTACTTATCCGTTCGGCTCCAGGAGCATTCGCCGGCCGCTGCCATCCGTAGGCCCAAGGCATTTCTCTCCCGGAGATAGTCCACTTACGCGTCGGGTCATGACGTAGCTCTGCAAAGCCGGTGATGCTTGCCACGCGAAGCCTCATCCACGTCTGCCAGTCCTGCGGGCAATCGAAGTCATCCGTGAAATCATCGATCTCTGTTAGGCAGTCGGGCACACGGTGCAGGTAATTATCTTCAATGGGAAGCGACCAGAGCTCAGCGAAGTCCCGGTATGGCGACCACAGTAGAGGCCGATCGTGCCAAGTAGCGAGCGACGCCGCCATGCGTTCGTCATTCTCCGAGTCCCAGGCCATCGCCACTAGCTCGCCGTGAGGCTTGCCGGTAATCTGGGAGGCAAGCCGCCGACCATAGAAGGCCACCGGCTTCCTGCACCCGGCAATCGCCTTGACCGCTGCATCGGTATAGAACACGTCGCCAAGCAAGCAGACCGTGCGCTTCGTGCCCCATTCTGCACGAGCCCGAAGCAGGTCGTTTAATTGCTCTACTGGCGGACCGACATTCACCACCCGCATCCCGCCGACCACGGCGATGATGCGATCGTCCCGCGTTACGACTCGAGCGGAGGCGCGGAGAGCTTCCTCGAATAAGGCGATGGCTCGCCGGATGATCGGGACCGAGTCAACCTCAAGAAGCTGCTTGGGGCGGGCCCCATCAGGCCATCGGCTCTGTTCACCGTTCGCCAAAATGATGATTGCGGTCTCTTGTTTCATGCTGCACTCCGAATCAACTCGTCCAGTCTTTCCTGAAAGGCCGTCGTCTCCTCCTGGAAGCCCTGCCGGGCGACCGAGGAAGCCGAGCTCAGTTTGTCAGACGACCACGATAGGACTTCGTTCACCGCCGACGCTATCTCCGGAAAATTCACCTGCCGCAAATCCGCGGTATTGAATCGGCTGGTCCCATCGGCAGTGATGAAGTGCGCCGCGGCCTTCAGTTCGTTCATCGGCGGCGCGTCTGTGGTCAGAAGCACGGCTCCGACCCCGAGCGCCTCATGCAAAGCATGCCCCCATCCTTCATAGGCAGAGGGCATCAAGTGGAATAGGTGAGAATTCATGTTGTGTTGCAACTGGGAATCACTCGCGCGCCTCACGATGGTCACCCGGTTCAGAGATGGCGCGCAGTAATGCGCCGAAATGACCGTCAGGTCTGCATCTACCAGACCGCGTCGCCACGCCTCGATTATGGATGGCGTGTTTTTCAGTTGGCTCTTGCCGGCGACGTGGAGGAACTTGCGGGATCGCGTTACGCTCGCATCCAACAGGTCCCGGGAGCGCCATCCAAGATACGAGCAGCGATTAGTGGACCGGAAGATCCGTTCGCAATCCCTTGTCTTAGCCAGGATTCTTTCGAATCGTGGTAGCAGCGACCGCCATTCGACGTAGAACCAATCAGGATTCGGAATAAGCCATTGTCGCGGCGCCGCGCTGAAATACCTGGGGACCACCCATTCGATGAAGATGTTGATGTCCGCAGGCGCAGGGACCGCGTGCTTGTCGTCTCCTTGAAGTCCGGTGACGGAATGGCCGCGCCTTTCCAATTCAGACTTCAGTAGCAGATAGTCTTGCTGAAGTCCGACGCCGTTGACGAGATTGCTGATGATGTTAAAGCGCACGGCTTAAATCCTCGAAGAACTTCGCTGGCAGTTCAGAGGCGTCCGCTGCGGGCCACCCGTTGCTGCCGATTCGGCTGTCCGCGCTCGTCGTGCCGCAATGGGCGCGCACCACGAGCTGGCTCCAGCCGGCGGCGGAAACGAGCTCGCGATGATCCCTGGCCCTGGACGTGAAATCGTTGTCCTCGTGTGAGCCCTTCACCGGAAGCCAGTCCTTGAACCGGTTCCTGGCCCAATAGTCCCGCGTGTAGCAGAGCGCCGTGCCGCATGAATAGCTCGGCTGCCCCTGGTACTTGAACGCCCTGCCCAGGGTCATGGACCAGAAGAAAAGCGAATGGTAGCCGCTCACCGACTTGCCTGCGGACACGAGCCGCGATACCTGGTCACGGATCCGCGTCGGCGCCGACCAGTCGTCGTCGTCCCAATGGACGATCACGTCGCCGCGGGCCATCTCGCAGCATAGGTTGCGCTTCTTCCCGAGCGCGGTGATTGCCGGAAGCCGGCCGTAGAGGACTCCCGGGTGCCCGCCCACGGCCTTATCGACCGGCTCCTCGCCGTCGTCGAGCACCACCAGCTCGCGCTCCGGCCAATCCTGGGCATCGAAGCAGGCCAACGCGAGTGGCAGCAGGTGACCGCGGTTACGAGTTGGCATGATGCATGAGACCTTCATGAGAAAATCGGCGGCGTATCGCGGCCCACGCAAAATAGGTCGATCCATTGGTCTCGCTGGTCTCGGGCAATCGGTGCCTGGATGTCGTAATAGGCCGTCCGATGCTGGACGTACATCTTCACAATCGTGCCGTCTTCGAAGATGGCGCGGACGTCTTGATAGCGAACGCTGATGCGTACGTTGATCTGTGCATTGATTTGTTGGGCCGCTGCGAGCTCCACGCCGCGCAAGCTGACAATCTGAGCCCACACACCGCCTACCAACACAGGGGTTTGACTCGGACCTCCGAGAGAATCGGAACCGACACTCTTCCACAGAGTACATTTCACCATGCGGATTCCGGTATTCTGTGGACTCAACTGAGGCATGGTCCTCGCTTACGCGATGTGATTTATGTAGGGACTGAGCAGAGTGGCGATTCCCCGAGGCACTTCCTTCAGGTTCTCGTTCATCACGCCCCACCGATTGTCGTAAGAGCTCGCTCCCCAATGGAGCATCGCGAGTTTGATTTGCGCGGGGATCGGGCCGGGCGCCCAGGCCAGTGGAGAGCCCTCGAGCGCGCCGTAGCCACAGACGAATTCGATTTGTACCGCTGTCGGCATGCGTCGCGATGGCGGCCAGGGTCCGGCCCATGGCGGGAGCAGCCGCGCGGGTTGGGTCTCCGAGCCCGGGTCAACTTGGTACCCGTAGAACTGCCCTGCCGGCGCGGTGCCGTCAGGATTGCATTCGGCCAACTCTTGCAGAACTCCGGCCGGGTCCACGTAGGTGAAGGACTCGATAGATTGAAAGGGAGGCTTCGGCAGCACGATCGTGGGGTAGCCGTGCGACTCGTACCGTGGGTCGAAGCCGGGGAACCCATCCATCTTGTAGCGCCAGGTCTGCGTGACCAGCACCCGCTTCAATTCGCTCTCGACCGCTGAGCGGATGCCGGGAATCACGATGTCGGAGATGTAGCCGTCCTCGTCGTCGCTCGTGATGTGGCAATGGTCCTTGAACTCGTCGAGCGTAAGCGGCTCCATTGCGGGCGGCGTAATGAGAACGACATCTTCCATGACTCAGGCCTTTCTCGCCTTCTTTCGCGAACGGCGGACTGGCGATACGGGAATCGCGGCCTTGACGACCGCCGGAGGATCCCAGTTAGGAAGCGAAGCGCGACCATCAGCCATCATCGCGCGAGCTGCTTCCGGTTCGATGTCTCGAATCGTTCCCTTGTGACTTCCTACTTCCATGCGTACCAACATTTGCATGCCTCAAAAAATAAGGATTCCGGGAACAGCCCCGAAAGGACTGTCCCCGGATTTCATCCCTGACCAGGGACGCTAGACCAGGACCGATTCGCTCTGGTCGTGACCGTAGCGCGCGCCGGACAGGATGGCGAGCGCACTGCCGAGCGTGGCACCGGGATCGGCCAGCACCAGCTTGACGTACGGCTTGCCAGACGGCAGCGTGTTCGAATCCAGCTCGATGACGTAGAAGATGCCATCGCCGGTCACTGGAGTGAAACCGTCCGCGGCAGCACACGCCACGCGTGGACCGAGCACATCGCCATCTGCGGCGTTGTACGCGACCTCGCATTTGTGGACGTTGAAGCCGATGGCGGCAGTCGCCTCCGGAGAACCGTTGTCGGAGGCCTCGAGCGACACCTTGCCAGGCGTGGCCGAGACTCCGAGCTGCAGGACGATTGTGGCGTGAGCGTAATCCTTGAGATTGATCACGCCGCTGGTGATCCCGCCGTCCCCATCGACTGGCGGGATCAGGTTGACGAAGTGACATTCCTGGGCTTGGTAGATTCCTCTTGCACCCACGGTGAACCTCTTTCTCGGACCGCTCAGGTCCGTTCAGATTTTTGATGCTAAAGCAATTGGACCGTTGCGGTTCCTTACCTCGTCTCCAACGCCACGAACGGAGACTGGGTCGCGCTGCCCTTGTAGGGCGTCAGGGGCTTCTTCCACATCGGCTGGCCGTCGAGGCGGAGCATAAAGCGGAATGCCTGCTCGCCCGTCAGGAAAGCGACGTGGATGGACGTGTCGGCCCGTACGTCCGAACGCTGAGCCAGCAGATACTGACTCATGTCGGCGAGCACGATATCACCCAAGGTGCCGATGGTGGCCGCATGCTCGATCGGGATCACGTCGCGGCCGAACATCTTGCCGTAGGGTCCCTGATTGCCGTTGATGCCCGGAGGCGTGAACAGCAGGACCTGAGCCAGCGACGGCGAGCCCAGGGTCAGGGGATAGAGCTGCGGTTCGATGTCCTGGTTGATGAACCAGACGGCGTTCGCGCGGCTGCGCGCGAACATCCGCGACCACATCTTGAGGATGTTGTTCGTGACGATGGTCGCGGCGGTCTGACCGCCCTCCTTCGCCACGGTGACGACGGCACCGCTGTTGAGGATTCCCAACGGAGCGCCAGCGCCAGGACCGTTGAAGACCGCCTGGTCGATCTGGAACGCCAACTCCTGCGGGACGGCCTCGTTGACGTACGCTTCCCACGCCGGACCATCTTCCAGCTGCTCTTCGGTGGCGTAGGAGAGGGCGATCAGCTTGTTGGCGACGAGCTGCATCTCGCGGAACTTCGGCTTGGTCGGCGTGTAGGTGCCGGCCTCCGCGATCCAGTAGGCGAGGATGCCGCCCCACCGGGACCCGTCCTTGCGGCTGTCCTCGTCGACGGCATGCATGATGAGCCGACTCGAGGTCATGGGCATCTTGAAGCAGCGGCCGAGCAGGACACCCACGTCATAGGTGCGCTTGATCAGCCCGGCAGCAAACTCCGGGATGACCAGGAAGCCGCCCTCCGCGGGCACGGACTCGTTGCCGCCGAGAGCCGCTTGGATCTCGGTGAGGCGCGGGTCCACATGCTGCCCACGGCTGCGTTCCGCCTCATAGACGGAGCGGAGCTGGTCGGCCAGGGAAGTGAACGGCCCGAGCGATTCGCTCGCAGTCGTCGGCTTGATGCCCGACGCCAGGAACTGGTCGCTCAGCTTGGCGTAGACCTTCTTGCCGTGGATGTCGCGCACTTCGGCGGACACGACGGGCTTGGAAGGCGTGCGCTCGTCCTCGAGGAAGGCCTCGACAGTGACCAGGTCGGCGTTGATCCCCTCGAGTTCGGTCTTGAGGGCTGCCAGCTCGGTCCGCTGTTCGGCCGTGAACGTGTTGTTCGCTTTCTCTGCCGCCGCGAGAATCTCTTCCGCCTTCTTCTTGACGTCGATTCTCCGCTGCCGCAGCGCGTTGATGTTTTTCATGTCATCTCCTTGTCGGTTTTGTTTTTGTTTCTTTGGCCCGGTGCCGCGGCAGGCCGTGACGACGGCTAGCGAGCACCTTGCTTCACAAACTGGACGCGAAGGCGTCCAAACCTGTTCGAACTATAGCACGGCAACCGAAAACTGCTCGCGCAGCATGGCGATGTTCTCGGCTTCGTTCGCAGAAGCCTCCTCGTGCTCGCAGTTCGGGTCGTCGCATTCCGGATCGGAGCAGTCCTCGCAGTCTCCCGCCTCGCACTCCTGACAATTGCAGTCGCATTGAACGCCAGCTTCCTGCTTCGGCTCTTCCTTCGGCGGTTCATCGGCCTTGGGCTTCAGGTCCTCCGGCGTCTTGGCGAACTTCGAGAGATCGAACAGGGCGAGCAAGGCGCGAGCCTTATCGTCATCCTCCGGGTCGCGCTTGATCTCGTCATTCGCGAAGCCGTACTTGATGGCGTCCGCGGCGGTCATCCAAGTTTCGGCGTCCATGAGTGCTTGGCACTCCTCCGGTGTCATCCCGCTGTGACTGGCGTAGATGTCGCGCATCGTGCCGGAGATCTTGTCGAGTACCTCGCCCATCTTCCGCATCTCGGAGCCCGTACCGGCGCAGATGCCCCAGGCGTTGTGACACATCATCATCGCGGATTCCGAAATGTGAATCTTGTCGCCGGACATGGCGATGGTGAAGGCGGCCGAGGCGGCAAGGCCGTCGATGAAGCACTCCACGGTGGCCGCGTGCTGCGACAGCAGGGAGTAAATCGCCGCACCCTCGAAGACGTCGCCGCCCGGGGAATTGATGCGGAGGACGATCTTCTTGACGTCGCCGGCCTCTGCTAGCTTCGCCTGCACGTCCTTCGCTGTGACTCCCTCGCCGAACCAGGATTCCCCGATCGAGTCATAGATGAGGATTTCGAGCTCGTCGTTTTTCTTCGCCGCAGCGAAGATGCGCCGGATTGGTGCCTGTGTCGTAGGTTTCACTGAAGTACCTCCGCGGCCTGACGGCCGAGTAATTGTGTGCCGAACGTCAAGAGTGCATCGAGTTGTCCGTTGACAGGATGCTGGAGCCCAAGCACGAAGTCCCGATTGCGCTCGCAGTATTCGCGCGCCTTCTGAGGGTCAAGCTTCATGCATTTGGAGATGAAGCCAGCGTGCTCGCGGTAGAAATCCGTGACAGCGGATTTGAATTCCTCTGGAGTCTGGCTGCGCTCACCCAAGCGCCGCAAGGTGTTTACTTCCTTGCGGACGCAGGGCTCCGCGGCCATTGCTGCCATTGCGTAGACTTGGCGGCGGAGCTCCGATTGAGTTTTGCCCGTTGGGTCCTCGCCGGCGTCGGATGGGTTCTTAGGTTGGACGGACGCGCTCACGTCATCGAGCCGAGCCCAATTCAGTGGACGCCAGTAAGTATTCCCGACTTCTCCAGGAATCGGATTCATGTCCTCCATGATCCGGACGTCATCCTGGGAGAAGACGCCAATCTCAACCATCGTCTTGTAGAAGGACGCGCGCGCGGCACTATCGCCGCGCAGCAGAGCGCCCATCGAAAACTTAGGGAAATAGCGGGATGAGAAAATCAAGGACCGCTGAATGGCCTGTTCCCACAAAACCAGTCTCGGCAAAATGCAGTAGGTGGCGAACATGATGTTGAACTGTTCGACCGAGGCGTAGGTCGCAGTCTTTTCCGTTTCTCCGATGAGATGCGGAGGAACGTCGAACCCGGAGCAGATCTCGATTCTGCTGAACTTGCGAGCGTCCAGCAGTTCCGAGTCCTTGCCGCTGATGCCGAGCGTCTTGATGTCCATGCCGGAAGGCAACACGGCCGTCTTGCCGCGGTTCGCCGCCGTCTGCGACTCCTGCCAGTTGTCCCGAAACGCTTTCTTGTCCTGCTCGGTCTTGAAGTTCGCCCCGGTCAGGACCGAGTTGGGTGTGGCGTCGTTCTTGAGGAAGCGCGCGTAGTAATCCTGCGCTGCCATCGCGACGCCGATGGTATCGCACATCAAAGCAATCGTGGATTGTCCGACGACGCCATCGTCCATGAAGTTGCGGAGATGAAATACTTGCTCCTGAGCCAGGTAGCGCGTCATGTTCGTCAAAGGATCGTTGTACCGATAACGAATCCGACCGCTCGCGCGAATTTGCTCCGGCGTCACGCGGTCAGGATGTATCGGGACCAGCTGGTCAACGGCGCCGCGCGGACCAGGAATGATCTCGGCATAGGCGTTGCCGCGCAACTCAAGATGGCCCTGCATCATCTGGCGAAACTCGAATGAGGTCTGTTGGTCGTTCGGCTTGGAATAGAGCACGTCGTACACGGGATGGTTAACAGCAAGCTTCTTACCACCGTCGCTCTGCTCTGAATAAACCTTGAGCGGCAACATCGCTACGGTCTTGGCAATCTTGTTGACGCAGGCCAGGACAGTGGAGATCCGCTTCGCGGTTTCAGGAGTGACTTTCATTCCAGAGGCTGAACTGACTCCGATTCCCGTGTACCAATAATCGTCCCAGGGAGCGGGCGTACCTGTGACCTCGGCGCGAATCTGCGAGTATCCGTCGAGTGCCATACGCAGCCAGTTCATTGACCCTCGCGTTTCTTGCCGGCTGAGGCCAGCACGGCGTAGATGAGCAGCAGCAGACCGCCGATGATCCAGGCGGCTGGACGATGCCATTGCCAAACGCCGAAGACGACGGCGCAGTATCCAATCACTCCGAGCACGCTCAAGATGTCAGGCCGCTTCATACGACCATCACGTTTGGATCGGTGTAAGAGGTTGCAACAGTCGGAAGGATGCGAAGCCCATCGCAGATTGCTACCATTCCGTCAATCCTCTCCGTGCTCTTTTCCTTGTCCGGCTTCAACTCACCGGCC
>Ga0214473_10001095_pt1 | contig 36535 bp, 40 predicted proteins | sample RVTome_7_FD_203509 | JGI IMG/M metagenome (GOLD analysis project Ga0214473, IMG submission 203509) | Soil microbial communities from uranium-contaminated site in the Upper Colorado River Basin, Wyoming, United States - RVT98D197 | ecosystem: Environmental > Terrestrial > Soil > Contaminated >... | reverse complement strand
GTTCTTGATTAACGAAGGAGGTTTTATCGGCGAGCTTAGTCCGGAAAAGATATATATGATAGCTGCCGAAAACGGTGTTACCAACTTCGTTGTTCCTGGGAACAAGGCGGATTTCGTCTTGAAGTATCGAAAGCTCCTGGAAGACCTGCTTGGAGAAGGTAATTTCACTCTTTATGCTCCGGGATTCATCTCCCAAGGTGGTGACATTTCAGAAACCGGCAAGGTGGCTGGAGAGAATTGGCATGCTATTGTCGGCGGGGCAATCTATAATGCTGATGGTGTAGACCAGATGAGGGAGGCAGCCATAAAGGTAATCTCTCAGATCAGTTGAAAAAACAGGCGCGCCGCCGCACACGGCGCGCCTAAAAAATCGAAAGGAGGGAAAGAATACGCAAAAGTCGCTGGCTCAGTAGTTAGGTTCAGCGACTTTTTTATTGGATTTTTGGTTTATCCACAGTTGATTTTTATCTAAAATTAAGGTAAAATACATCAATACAATGACAGAATTTAATCTAAATTTACTCAAAAATCAGGCGGAAAAAGAGATAAAAAAGGCGGAAAATCTTACGGAATTAGAGGGAATTTTTAAAAAATATTTAGGAAAGCAAGGAGAACTTACTCAGGTTTTACGTTCTTTGGAAAAGCTCTCCAAAGAAAAAAGAGCAAAAATTGGCAAAGAGGCCAACGAACTGAAAAAGTTTCTAAAACTTTTATTAGAGCAAAAAACTCAGACATTTAAAGAGAAGGTAAAAAAAGAAACAGAAGAGTCAGAATGGCTTGATGTAACTTTGCCCGGGAAAAAACCTGTTTTCGGGCATTTGCATCCTTTAACTTTAACAAGAAGGAGAGTGGAAGAAATTTTTCAGAGTATGGGGTTTTCAATAGTTGAGGGTCCGGAAATAGAGACAGAGTGGTATAACTTTGACGCTTTGAATATTCCCAAAAACCATCCGGCCAGAGATATCTGGGACACCTTCTGGCTCAAAGAGCCAGTAAATTCAAAATTCAAAATTCAAAATTCAAAATTATTATTAAGAACCCATACCTCGCCCATGCAGGTGCGTTATATGGAAAAAAATCAGCCGCCTTTGAGAATTATTGTACCGGGAAATGTTTTTCGGCATGAGGCCACAGATTACAGGCATGAGTTTCAGCTTTTTCAAGTTGAAGGATTAATGGTTGATAGAGAAATTTCAGTGCCCAGTTTTAAAGCGATTATCGGTGAATTTTTCCGCAGATTTTTCAAAAAGGAAGTTGAATTTCGTCTGAAGCCGGATTTTTTCCCTTTTACCGAACCTTCTTTTGATATTAGTATGACTTGTTTGGTTTGCGCGGGAAAGGGTTGCTCGGCTTGCAAAAATACCGGTTGGATGGAAGTGGCGGGAGCCGGTATGGTTCACCCCGATGTTTTTAAAAATTCAGGTTTAAATCCTAAAGAGTGGCGCGGCTGGGCTTTTGGGTTTGGTTTGGATAGGTTAGCGATGATGAAATATAAAATTAATGACATTAGGTTATTACGGTCCGGAGATCTAAGATTTCTTCACCAATTTTAATATGGTTTTTTCATATAATTGGCTGCAATCATTTTTCAAAAAAAAGTTACCAAAACCTGAAAAATTGGCCGAGCTTTTGACTTTGCATTCGGCCGAAGTGGAGGAAGTAAAAAAAGAAGGAAGAAATTTTACATTAGACATTGATATTCGGCCAAACAGGGCGGGGGACTGTTTTTCGCATTTTGGCATAGCCAGAGAAATAGCCGCGATAACAAATTCCAGATTACAGATTCCAACTTCCAAAGTAAAAAAAGATAGAAAATTAAAAGCAAGAGATTTTGTTTCAGTAGAAGTTAAGCATAAATGGGCTTGCCCGAGATACACAGCCAAAGTAATAACTAATGTCAAAGTCGGCGTATCTCCTAAATGGTTACAGGAAAGATTAAAAGTTTGCGGATTAAGAACGATAAACAATATCGTTGATATCGCCAATTACGTGATGTTGGAAACCGGCCAACCTTTACATGCTTTTGACGGAGAAAAATTAGAAGGCAAAAAAATTATTGTTCGTTTTGCCAAAACAGGAGAAAAAATCACCACCTTGGACGGAGAAAAGTATGATTTAGATGATGACATTCTGGTGATTGCTGACAGTCAAAAACCAGTGGCGATTGCCGGCATCAAAGGAGGAAAGTTGCCAAAAATTGACAAGAAAACCAAAGCAGTGATTCTTGAGTCAGCTAATTTTGATTCACAGATTATTCGCCGGGGCTCCCGGAAATTAAATTTAAAAACCGATGCCTCTTTGAGATTTGAACACGGCATTGACCCGAATCTGACGGAATTTGGAATTTCTCGGGCAGCTTTTTTAATCCAAAAAATCGCTAAAGGCAAAGCGGCAAAAGGTTCAATTGATATTTACCCTAAAAAGGTTTTGCCTAAAAAAATAAAATTAGATTTAAAATATTTAAAAAGCTTATTGGGAGTGGAAATTTCAAAAATCAAGACAATAGAAATTTTAAAAAAATTAGAATTCAAAATTCAGCCGGTATCAAACAACAATCTGATTGTGGAAGTGCCGACTTTCAGACCGGATGTTTCCTTGCCCGAAGATTTGATTGAAGAAGTGGGCCGGATTTACGGTTATGATAAAATTCCGGCAATTTTCCCCATCTCAACTTTAGTGCCGCCTAAAAGAAATCTTGATATTTTCTGGGAAGAAACAGCCAAAAAGATTTTAAAGGAAGCCGGTTTTACTGAAACTTACAATTATTCATTTGTTTCAGAAAAAGATAAAAATATCTTTGGCAACGGAAATTTAATTGAATTAGAAAATCCCTTAAGTGAAGATTTCAAATATTTACGGCCGAGTTTAATCCCTAATTTATTGAAAAATGTTCAGAAAAACCAGAAGAAATTTGCGAGAATTAAAATTTTTGAACTGGGCAAAATTTTCCGAAAAAACAATGGAAAAGGCGATGAAGATAAATCTTCATCTTCACCTTTCGCTGCGGCTCGGGTATTGGAAGAAAAAAGAATGTTAACCGCCACCATTCTCGGTGAAGAATTTTATCAGTTAAAAGGCGTGGTTGACCTTCTGTTTAATAAAATGGGAATCAGCGATGTGTGGTACGATGATTACAAGCCCACGCCCGAGCAAAGTAAATTTTCGCTTTGGCAACCGAAAAAATGCGCTGAAATAAAAATCGGTCAGGAAGAAGTGGGTTTTTTGGGAGAAATATCGGATAAAATCTCAGAAACTTTAAAATTAAGCCAGAAAATAGTTTTGTTTGATTTGGATTTCGAGAAACTCGCCAAATTAGCTTCTGAAGAGCATGAATTCAGGCCCATTCCGAAATATCCGTCAGCCGTCAGAGATTTAGCGATTTTAGTTCCTCTTCTGACAAGAGTAGAAGAAGTTTTGAACATTATTGAGATAACCGGCGGCGCCTTAATTCGCGATATAGACCTTTTTGATATTTACGAAGGTGAAGAGCTTCCTGAAGGGAAAAAGAATCTGGCTTTTCATTTAATTTATCAGTCAAAGACCAGGACATTGTCTTCAAAAGAAATTGATGAAATGCATAATAAAATAATTAAAACTCTGGAATCGGAAACAGAGTGGCAAGTGAGAAGATAATATGTCAAAATTAAAAAAAACAAAAGTCGAAGAAACATATACGGCCAAAGATATCTATGTATTGGAAGGTTTAGAGCCGGTAAGGAGAAGGCCCGGCATGTATATTGGCTCTACGGGTCCGGACGGTTTGCATCATTTAGTCTGGGAATGCGTTGATAACTCTTTAGACGAGGCAATGGCCGGTTTTGCCAAAAATATTGAAGTCGTTCTTTTTCCCGGCAATAGAGTAAAAACAATTGATGACGGCCGCGGTATTCCGGTAGAAAAGCATTCCCAAACAAAGAAATCAGCTTTAGAGACGGTAATGACGACATTGCATGCCGGAGCAAAATTTGGAGGCAAATCTTATCAGGTAGCTGGCGGACTGCACGGGGTAGGAGTTTCAGTCGTGTGCGCGCTTTCTCGCTGGATGAGGGCTGAGGTTTGTCGCGGCGGTTTCAGATATTCTCAGGAATATGTCAAAGGAAGACCAAAAACAAAAGTCAAAAAGACCGGCAAATGCAAACAGACCGGCACTACGGTTGTCTTTGAGCCGGACTCGGAAATTTTCAAAGACATTAAATTTGATTTAAAAAAGATTTTAGACCATCTAAGGCAGCAGGCTTATTTGACCAAGGGGGTAAAGATAACGGTTTCTGACGAAAGAGAAAAATCGGCCCAGAAATACACTTTTTATTTTGAGGGCGGACTGTCGTCTTATGTGAAGTATTTGGTTCGGGGAGTTTCGGTCCGTCACCCCAATATTTATTATGGTTCCGGCGAAAAGAACGGCATCTTAGTTGAAGCGGCTGTTCAGTATACCGAAGAGTACGAATCCTATGAGGAAAGTTTTGCCAATAATATTTATACCGCCGAAGGCGGCAGCCATTTAACCGGTTTCAGGACCGCTTTAACCAGAACTTTTAACGACTATGCCAGGAAAAACGGTTTTTTGAAAGAATCGGATGATAATTTAAACGGCGAAGATATCAAGGAAGGTTTAACCGGCGTGGTGTCGGTAAAGATAAGGGAACCCCAGTTTGAAGGCCAGACCAAAGCCAAATTGGGAAATCCCGAAGCCAAAGTGGCAGTGGAAGGAGTGGTTTCTGAAACTTTGGCTGATTTTTTGGAAAGAAATCCTCAAGACGCCAGAGCGATTATTGAAAGATGTCTTTTATCTTCAAAGGCGAGAAAGGCAGCTAAAGCCGCTAGAGAAACCGTTTTGCGAAAAGGAATTTTGGAAGGTTTGGCATTGCCCGGCAAATTGGCCGACTGTTCTTCAAGAAACCCTGAAGAATCGGAATTGTACATAGTTGAAGGAGAAAGCGCCGGAGGGTGTTTTTTTGGAGATGCCAAAGTCGCATTGACCAACGGAAGAAATTTAACTTTTAAAGAGTTAATAGAAGAGGATCAAAAAGGAAGGAAAAGTTACTGTTACACAATAAAGAAAGATGGCAGAATAGGAATTGCATTAATCCAAAATCCACGAAAAACTCGGGAAAATGCCGAAGTTATAAAGATTATTCTTGATAGCGACGAAGAAATTGTTTGTACCCCCGACCATCTTTTTATGTTAAGAAATGGTTTATATAGAAAAGCACAAGATATTGCATTGGGAGATTCTTTAATGCCTTTATATCGAAAATATTCAAGAATTAAAGATGGTTTTAAAATTGAGGGATATGAAATCATTTACGACCCCAAAAAACATAAATGGATTTATACACATCTTTTGGCGAACGAACACAATTTAGAGGATGAGAAAAATTTAAACGGAAAAATTTCCTGTATCCATCATAAAGATTTTAATAAATTAAATAACAATCCTGATAATTTAGTTCGGATGGATAGGCAAGAACATTTAGAGCTCCATTCTCGCGTGGTGAAAGAGACTATGGGAAGACCCGATATCCAAGAAAAAATAAGGAAGATTCATCAGTCTAAGAAGTTTAGGGAAAAAGTTAGAGCCACTATGTTAAAACCGGAAATGCGAAAAATTTTAAGCGAGAGAGCAAGAAAACAATGGGAAAATGAAGAGTATAAAAAATATATGACTCGAAAATTCCTTGAATTTTACAGGAAAAACGAAAAATATCGAGAAGAGAATCATAAAAGACTCTATGAAAACCAAAAGAAATACTGGAGCAATCCCGAGAATAGAAAGAAATGGGCTGAGAAGGTACGAGAATATTTTAAGGAAAATCCGGAAGAAAGAGAAGAGCTTTCTTTGAAAGCAAAAAGACAATGGCAGGATGAAGAACTTTTGAAATGGCGGAGCCAAAAAACCAAAGAGCAGTGGACGCCAGAGTTTAGGGTTCAAAGAAAAATCGCTTATAATAAAACTTACCAAGAGAAAGCCATTAAGTTAATGAAGGAGATTTTTGGGAAATACGGAGAGTTTAATAAAGAAAAATATAATAAAGAAAGAATAAAGCTGAAAGATAAAAGCCTTCTAAAGTATGATACTATTTGCCAGCGGTTTTTTGACAATCGTGAGGAAAAATTGAAAGAAGCTGTTTTAAATTACAATCATAAAATTAAAAAAATTGTTAGGTTAAAGAAGAAAATAGACGTTTATGATTTAGAAGTTGGGGGCACTCATAATTTTGCTTTAGCTTCAGGCATATTTGTTCATAATAGTTCGCGCCAGGCCAGAGATAGACATTTCCAAGCCATTTTGCCTTTGCGGGGTAAAATTTTAAATGTGGAGCGAGCGCGGCTTGATAAAATTTTAGACTCAAAAGAAATTAAATCTTTAATTATTGCTTTGGGAACTGCGGTGGCTGAAGATTTTAATTTAGAAAAGTTAAGATACCACAGAATTGTTTTAATGGCTGACGCTGATTCCGATGGAAACCATATCCGTACCTTGCTTTTAACTCTTTTTTACCGCTATTTCAAACCCATAATTGAAGCCGGCCATCTTTACATTGCCCAGCCGCCACTTTATAAAATCCAGACGGGAAAAAAAATTGATTATGCTTATAACGAAGACGAAAAAGCCATCGTTTTAAACAAATTAAAGAAACAAAAGATGACCAATCCTTCGATTCAGCGCTATAAGGGTTTGGGAGAGATGAATCCTGAAGAATTATGGGAGACGACAATGAGTCCTGAAAACCGAGTTTTGTTGCAAGTGACCGTTGAATCAGTCAGAGAAGCGGATAAAATTTTTGATACTTTAATGGGAGACGAAGTATTCCCAAGGAGGAAATTTATCCAAACTTACGCCAAAAAAGTCAAGAATTTGGATATTTAAAAAGGGCTTGACATCGGGGTATAATTTTTTTAAGATAAAGGCGAAGCCCTGTGGGGCGTTTTTTAAAATATGAATTTAGCTAATATTCCCAGTAAAATCACAATCTTTTTGAAAGAGGTTCGCTTGGAAATAAAAAAAGTTAACTGGCCGACGAGAAAAGAAACCTTTAGATACACAATAATTGTGATTGGAGTTTCTTTAGGCGTGGCCATTTTTCTGGGAACGCTGGATTTTATTTTTAAAACATTAATAACAAAGTTTGTATTGTAAATTATAACCGTCCCATATCGGAGTGGGGTCGGGAGAACCCTCCGGTTCTCCCGTATAGGAAAAGATTAAAAACCGAGGGTTTTTAAGGAGCGGTGTTAGCGCGGTCGCCGAAGGCGAATCGCAATAATTCGCGCGTGCCGCGACCTCACTCGGTATTACCACTATGCCTAAGCAGCAATTACCTCAAGAAAAAAATTGGTATGTGATTCATACTTATTCTGGTTATGAAGATGCCGTTGCCAAAAATCTCAAACAAAGGATTGAGTCTTTGGGCATGGAAGATAAAATTTTTAACGTCATTGTGCCAAAAGAAAAAAAGATTAAAATAAAAGATGGCAAGAGGAAAGTGATTGAAGAGAAGATTTACCCGGGTTATGTTTTGGTAGAGATGATTGTGACCGATGATTCATGGTACGTAATCAGAAATACGCCCAATGTGACCGGATTTGTGGGAGCGGGAACCACCCCTGTGCCGGTTTCTAAAGAAGAAATAGATAATTTAAAAGGAAGAATGGGCGTAGAAGAGCCCCATTACAAAATTGAGGTTAAAATTGATGACACGGTAAAAATTATTGACGGGCCTTTCAAAGATTTTGACGGCAAGGTTTCGGAAATTGATGAAGAAAGGGGGAAGATAAAGGTTTTAGTCAATATGTTTGGCAGGGATACTCCGGTTGAACTGGACTCTTTGCAAATTAAGAAACTCTAATTTATGGCAAAGAAAATCAAAGCAATCGTAAAATTACAAATCCCGGCAGGCCAGGCCACGCCGGCACCGCCGGTAGGGCCGGCTTTGGCTCAACACGGTTTGAATCTTGGTGAATTCTGCCAGAAATTTAATGAAGCTACCAAAAATCAAATGGGTTTTACCGTTCCCTTGGAAGTAACGATTTACGAAGACAGGACCTATGAATTTAAACTAAAAACTCCGCCAGCTTCCGAATTATTAAAAAAAGCAGCCGGCATTGAAAAGGGCTCGGGTACGCCAAATAAAACTAAAGTGGGAAAAATTACAAAAAGCCAATTAAAAGAAATCGCTGGAAAAAAGATGGCAGATTTGAATGCCGACGATACGGAAGCTGCTATGAAGATAATTGAAGGCACTGCCAAAAACATGGGAATTGAGATAATAGAATGACTCAATGAAGCTAACGCTTCATTTCGACCTGCGTTTTTATAAATAAAAACTTGGTTTATGATTTTATCAGACAGAGATATTAAAAAATATATTAAAGAGGGAAAAATTAAAATTATCCCCGAGCCGAATTTTCAAGAGCAATTAGGACCTTGTTCTCTTGATCTTCATTTGGGCAATTCCTTTAAAACCTTCAAACCCACTCAATATCCTTATTTAGATTTAAAAAGAAAAGCAAACTTTGAGGATGTGATGGAGGAAATAACGATTGAAGACGACGGGCCCTTCATACTCCAGCCAAAAGAATTTGTCATTGCCGTAACCAAAGAAGAAATTATTTTATCGGACGACATAATGGGTCGGCTTGACGGCAGAAGTTCTCTGGGAAGATTGGGATTGATCGTTCATTCAACTGCAGCCAGGTTTGACCCTGGCTGGCATGGAAAAGCGGTAATGGAAATGGGGAATCTGGGAACGCTTCCGATCATTCTCTATGTCGGAATGAGAATTTGCGCCATGACCTTTGAAACCCTCTCTAGTCCCGTAGAAGTTTCTTATTTGGAACAAAAAGACCATAAATACGCCGGCCAAAACAACTCTACGGCCAGCAAATTAAACGAAGAGTTAGGTCGATGAACTTCGTTTCGTTCATCTTCACCCTGCGCTTCGCTTGGGTAATCGATGAACTTCGTTCTTCTCCACCCTTCGCTTCGCTCGGGTAAATGAAGCCGTTACTGACATCTGATTTAAATTTAAAATTCTTAGGAATTACTCCGGTTTTGAAAGACGAAACCGGGTTTTTAAATCCGCAAGAGATAGTTGCTTTCTCGGCATTGCTTACCTTTAAGGGAAAATCAGTCCAAGATTTATTAAAAGAAACAAAAGAAAAAGGCCAAGATATAAATGAAAAAATCATAAAAATTTTGAGAAAGTCGTCTTTAAAGGGACACGCTTCAATGGCGACGACCCCCGCCTTTTCTTTTTCTTACACAGCAAGCAAGTTTTTGGATTCGGCGTTAACAGGCATTGTATTTGCTTCAGCTTTGATGGCTTCGGGTCGAAGAACAGACACGAAGCCAGAAGATATTGTTTATCCGACCACTATTTTGAAGAACAGTTCAGCTCGAAAGATTTACAAGGAAGCTTCTGAAAGAAATATTAATTTCGTAAACTGGCTTTTATCTCAAGGAGTTCAAAAGGATGAATCCTCCAAAATGCTTCAATACGGTATTTATGGAACAGGGATTTTACAGTTGCCGATTGAATCTTTAGTTTCCTTAAAAAGAGAATACGAAGCAGAAAAAGACTGGATGCCGGAGGAGATAGGATTTTTAATAAAAAAGATAGAAAAAGAATTAAAAAAAATTGGCGTGGACTTGCTTTACGCAACAAGATTAGTTGCTCCGAGAAACACTTATCCGTATCCTCATATTTTTAGAGACCCCAAAGAATCCAATTTAATACGCGATTTGCTGAAAAAGAAAAAAAATCAAGACTCTTTTACCCGAGCGCAGCGAAGGGTGGAGAAGAACGAATGTTCTTCGAGTCAAATTGTTTCAAGCGATTTTGTCGCGACACCGGAGCTTAAAAAAAGACTATTTGAGTTGAAAAGAGAAATCAGGAAAGTTGTCAAAAATAAAAATGGGCTCAGGGGCAAATGGCTGGATTTAATTGCAATGCGCCAACAGATTGCCCGCGATTATCATCTAAGCGCGAATATAAAAATATTGGCTTCGGTCGCTTGGCGGGTCTGGGGAGATAAAAAACGACACCGAACGGTTCCTCAGGTTGTAGAATCGGTTTATTATTGTGCAGAGAGAGCGGCGAAAATTTTCAGGAAATACAAAAGACAGATTAGAAACCGGAATTTAAACGAAAAAATGCTGAAGGAAATAAATTCGGTTTTTTCTGTTCCGCCAACGGTCAAGAGCAACAAAGAATTTCTATACTCTTATTTATACAGGGCAATTGATTCTTTTGCGACATATTCCAAGCTTCTTAAACTTAATGTAAAAAAACCCGACGCCTTATTTATTATTCCCCGGGGGCTAAAATTAGACGTTCTCCAGGATTATAATTTTTATAATTTAATTGCAGGTTACTATCCTTTAAGAATATGTTCTACGGCCGAAGAAGAATTACGGCGTGTATCCATTGAAGAAGTGGCGGCAATTAAAAAAGTTTTAAACCGAAAAAATTTAAACTGGTTGGCCGAACATATCGTCCCCAAATGCCACGTCGTCGGCTTTTGCCTGGAAGAAAAATTTTGCCCGATGATTAAGCCATTGGCGCCGGATTATAATGAAAAAATCCACGAAGAAATGAAACAGGATTTAGAAAATAAATTCCAAGAAAATTTAAAAAAATTAGGCAAATAAAATGAAAACTTGGCAGAAAAAATTAATTCATATTGTTCAGCCCTTTTTTAAAAAAATTGAGAGCGTCCATGGCATAGATCACGCGGAGAAAGTTTTTAAAAACGCGCAGATGATCGCCAAAGATTTTCCCAATGCAGATATAGATGTATTGTTTGCCGCTTCTTATTTGCATGATGTTGGGTATGTGAACTTAAAAAATGGAACCGGTTATCATGGCCATCATTCAGTTGATTGGGTAGAAAAATTGTCTAAAGAACAGGATTTTCCTAAAGAGAAAGTTAGCCTTATTAAACAAATAGTGCGTTTGCACGATAAACAGAAGCTTAAGGGAAAGTTGCCGTCGGAGGTGTTTATCTTTCATGATGCCGATAAACTCGAGGCAATCGGAGCCATTGGTTTAGCAAGGAATTTTGCATTTTCAGGAAGCATAGGTCGGAGAATTTGGGAACCAAAAATAAAGAGGAAACCAAATTTGCCTTACGGTGGAAATATCTCAGCCATGCATACAATTTTGGATTGGGAGATGAAAAAGGAATTTTATACGAAAAAAGGAAAAAAGATCGCCAAGGGTAGAAGAGATTTTATGCGGGCTTTCATAAAAAGATTTTTTGAAGAATGGAATTATAAAAAATAATCATGATTTTAGGTATTAAAAAACTTTTACAGTTGGTTAAAGAAAAAAAACTGGTGGAAAATCTTTCTGAAAGGGAATTAAAAAATCCGGAAGGAGCAGGTTTTGATTTCAGAATAGGGGAGTTATATGAAGTTTCTGGAAAAGGGTTTTTAGGGGTAGAAGAAAGGGAAACGCCGAAAATCAGTTTGGTTGCCAAGTTTGAAGAAGGAAAAATGAAAAAAGTGACACTTGAACCAAAAACTTATTACTTGATGAAAACAATGGAAAAATTGAATTTGCCGGAAAATTTAGTGGCTATATTTACACCGCGTTCCACGCTTTACCGTTCTGGAGTTTATATCTTCGGCGGTCAGTCAGCGCCGGGTTACAAGGGCGAATTAACAATGGGAATCTATAATTTTCGGGCAGAACCGTTTGAATTGGAAATGGGGGCGAGGGTTTTGCATATGATGTTTTTTGAAGTTAAAGGAAAAACCAGTTTATACCGAGGTCAATGGCAAGGGGGTAGAGTGACTACCGAGAAGAAAGAAAAACAGGTTTAATCTAAATCCGCTCATTAAAAATTTTAAAATAAGAAAGCGAGGTGATAGATGATGGAAAAAGAGTGCGAGCTTTGGTTAATCTGCGGTCCTGGAGCAATATACCATTATCACGGAAAATATCTTTTTAGCAATGATGATCCGAGAAGAAATTATCGTGATAATTTTTGCCTCGGCGACTTTAAAAAATGTGACCATTTTCTGTTAAGGCAGGAGGGTTCAGAAAGAGGCGGACAAAATTGATGTGCATTAAAAAGAAAGGAGGGATAGTGAGATGATTCTTCTGTTAGATGGAAATGTTTGGGAAAAATTGGCGGAATTTTATGAAAAAAGAGAGCCAAGAAGCGGAACCGTAATTGTGGAAAGGCACTTCATCAATGACCACCATTTACACTGGGTATGTGATCTGGGCGCAAAGAAGTTGCTGGGTAGAGTAGAGTTAAGTTCTATTATCCATACCAATATCTCGTCTATCCACGAGAAACACGTTAAAGCAGCCGGCTTTGGCTCCAAAGAAATACTCAAAAGAACCTTTGCTACCTGTTTGGGATACCACATAGCGAGGGATATTAATTTAATTACAGTCGCCAAAATGCGAATTGTGGAAATCGAAAGATACTGGTGTCCCAGTCCCAAATGTCAAAGTGTGAACCTGGATTTTTTGAAAAAAGATATTTTCAAAGATCAGTTGCCTTTTGCCTGTTTTGATTGCGGAGAAGAATTTTACACCGCAGATAAAGACGAGGGGAGTCCGCGGGTAAAGAACTCAAAATTAGAAAAAAGATATTGTCAGAAGGAAATAAAAAATATTCCCGCTGGCCAAGAAAAGGTTTTGACTATCGTTGGTGAAAGCTGGCTTGAAGCCTGAGCAAACTTCCAAAGGAAAAATTTATTTTTCCAAAAGCCAGATGAAAATTTGTCATCTGGCTTTTTTGTTGGAACCTGTCTATTTTAAAAATTTGTGGTATAAATATATAAAGACATTATGGATAAAAAATCATATCAACCGGCCATTGGGTTGGAAATACACGTTGAATTAAATACAAAAAGCAAGATGTTTTGTTCTTGCTTGAACGATCCCAATGAGAGGCATTCTAATATCAACGTGTGTCCTGTTTGTATGGGGCATCCTGGAACTTTACCCGTAATTAATGAAGAAGCGGTAAAGAAAACCATCAAAACCGGACTGGCTTTAAATTGCCAAATTCCAGAATATTCAAAATTCGACCGAAAAAATTATTTTTATCCCGATCTCCCCAAGGGGTACCAGATATCTCAACTTTATCAACCTCTTTGCAAGGAAGGGTTTTTAATGATCGGTGATAGAAAAATTAGGATTCGAGAGGTACACCTTGAAGAGGATACAGGGAGACTGGTCCATCCCGAAGGAGCAGATTACTCTTTAGTTGATTTTAACCGAGCGGGCATTCCTTTGATGGAATTGGTGACCGAACCTGATATAGTTTCCGGGAAAGAAGCTCGGAAATTTGCAGAGGAATTACAACTAATTTTAAGGTATCTTGGAGTATCAGCCACTGATATGGAAAAAGGACAGATGCGCGTGGAAGTTAATATTTCTTTAAGTAAAGAAAAAAAAGAGCCTGTCCCGTACCGAAACAAAGTTTCTGGTGCGGGGTTGGGTACCAAGGTTGAGATTAAAAATTTAAATTCTTTCCAATCGGCAGAACGAGGCATTGATTACGAAATTCAAAGACAAACAGAACTATTAAATGAGGGTAAAACAATTATTCAAGAAACACGGGGTTGGTCGGACAGCAAAGGAGTGACGGTGAGCCAAAGAGAAAAAGAAGAAGCACACGATTACAGATACTTTCCCGAACCAGATTTACCTCCTCTGCATATAACCGCTGAAATAGTGAATGAAATTAAAGCTGGAATTCCGGAGTTGCCTCAGCTAAGAAGGGAAAGATTTAAAAAAGAATACAATTTGTCTGAAAAAGAAATTGAAATTTTTGTCCAAAACAAAGATCTTGGCGAATATTATGAAAAATCAATGTCAGAACTTAGAAATTGGGTAAAGGAAGCAGAAATGAAGAAAGAGGTCAAAGAGGATGAATTTTTGAAATTAGCCAAAATTTGTTCAAACTACATCCTCACCGATTTGCAGGGATTATTGAAGGGGGCTAAAATTTCCGGGGAGGACTTTTTGATAACTCCTGAAAATTTCGCTGAGTTTGTCACTTTGATTTACGAAGGGAAAATATCAAGCAAAATAGCTAAGATGGTTTTGGGGGAAATGTTCAAAAAGGGAGCTGATCCTTCTCATATTATTGAAGAAAAAGGATTAGTCCAGATAATTGACGAGACAGAGATTGAAAAAATCATTAAAAACGTCATTTCCAAAAATCCAAAAGTGATAGAAGATTTTAAGAAAGGAAAAGAAAATGCCTTTCAGTTTTTAATTGGCCAGGTAATGGCAGCTACCAAAGGAAAGGCCAATCCAGAGATAGTTAATAAGCTATTAAAAGAAAATTTGACAAAGACCAGTTAAGATAATATCTTGAAATAACAAATATTTTTTCATTGCCCTTTCCAAATTAAATAAGGAAGGAAAAAATCTAACCATAAATAAAAAATCTGAAAAGGAGGTGACAAAGATGGAGGGAAAGCTGAGTTATGAGATGCTGGAAGCGCTTGTGGAAACTCAAGAGAAGATTGACAAACTGGATATTATTGGAATACTTGAGTTTTTAGTTAAGCAGATTACTAAAACTTTAAAAGTTAAAAGGTGCGCTATATTTAGAGTTTTCACGGAAATAGAAACGCTTCGCTTGGTGATAGGAGAGCCAAAAGACGGGCATGGACTTGGAATGAAATTTTCATTCAACGATTTAAAAGCTTTACAGGAAACCGTAGAATCTAAGTCTTTCATATTAATAGAGGATCCGGCGCACGATCCAAGAACCGAAAACAGCAGAGATAAGATTCGGGATGAAGAGATTAATACAATACTGCTTGTTCCTTTGGTTGTTGCAGGGGAGGTTTACGGTATAATTTCAGTTGACGCGACAAAGAGCAAAAAGGGATTTTCAGGAGAGGAAATTCAGTTCTGTCTTATTTTGGCGAATCTGGCTATATTGTTGCTGGAAAGAGATTTATCTGAAAAAGAGAAGATGGAGAAAAAAACTTTGCTTATGCTTGGCGAGACGGCAGCTGAAGCTGTCCATAGGTTAAGGAATCCGGTTATTACTATTACCAATTTTGCACGCAGACTGATGAAGATTGCAGGCGATATTTCCAGCGCCGATAAATGCAAAGAATACGCCAAAATGATTTTTGAAAGCGCCCTTGATTTAGAAAAAATCGGCAACAGTCTTTTGAGTTTCTCGCGTCCCAAAAAGGCAAAAATTGAAGGGGTAAGTGTAAACGAAACCATCCTAAAGGTGTGTCATTCTTTAGATGACCTGAGAGAAAAGAAAAACATTAAATTCGGTTTTAGTTTGGATCCGCAGCTTCCTCTGTTGATGGCTGATTCAAAAGATATTGAAGAAGTAGTCTTTCCAATACTCTGGAACGCGGTGGAAGCGATTAAAAATGGAGGTGAAATTAGGACCAAAACCAAGCTTGAAAACGGGTATCTAAAGATTTTCATTAGCAATAACGGCGGTTGCGTCGACGAAGAGATTCTGAAAGAAATCTTTAACCCATTTTTTACGACAAAACCTGACGGTTTAGGCCTCGGATTGGCAATAGCAAATTCTACGGCGAATGCATATGGCGGAGATATCAGAGTAGAGAATACTGAGCCGCTCGGGGTGACAACTTTTGCCATAAGGTTTCCCCTAGACCATCGACAAGAAGGAGGTAAGTTATGTTTTGCGGAACATTCGAATCCAGTATTGATGGAAAAGGCCGGTTGAACATACCTAAGACGTTAAAGAAACAATTAGACAAAAATGTTGTTGTGAAGATAGGAGAGGATGATTGTATTGAGATTCATACAACGGTTCACGGTGTGTTAGAAAAAGTGTTAAAAGAACATTGGGATCCTTCAATAACGTTTGGGGTCAAGGTTCAAAAGGTGAAAAAGCATGGAAGGATTACGATACCCAAACCTTTGAGGGATTCAGATTCTTTCTACTTGGGGAATAAGGTCACCTTGGTGTGCAAAGGAAGTTTTATAAGACTATTACCTCGTCCTAATTAAGGACGAGCAAAAAGCGAGGTATTATTTTTTACCTCGCTTTACCATTTCCAAAAAAGAATTCCCTTGATAATTTTTCTGCTTGCTTGTAATTTTTTATCCAGCGAATTCTTTTATCAGATTTCCACCAGGTCATTTGGCGCTTGGCGTAATTTTCAAGTTCATTTAAAGAATTTTCTATCATTTTTCGGTAAATTAATTTTCCCTGTAGCCAAAGAGGATAAATCCTCTTCTTCACCCTTCGCTGCGGCTCGGGTAAGTATTGGGCGATAACCTGATAATGGAGCCCAAATTCTTCTATTCTTTTCCAAGAAATGCCTGATTTCCTTATTTTTTTTACTTCAGTAATTAACCCTATTTTTAACCATTTTAAAAATCTTTTTTTAATTAAATTTTTTAATTCTTTGTCTTGCTTTTTAATTCCCAGCATCAAAACCGGATAGGGAAGAGGATTTTTCTGAAAAACAGGGACCGGTTTTTTTGTTTTTAAAACAATTTCAATCGCTCTGATTAATCTTCTGGGATTTTCCTTTTCAATAGTTTTTGCCCTTCTCGGGTCAAGTTTTTTCAAAATTTGATAAAGTTTTTTTACTGATTTATTTTCCAATTTTTTTCTCAATTTCCAGTCAGGCTTAACTTCCGGAATAACTATTCCATCAACAACCGCTTGGATATAAAAACCGGTGCCGCCGCACAAAATCGGGATTTTGCCTTTTTTGAATATTTCATCAATGGTTTTAAGCGCTAATTTTCTATATTGGACAACGGTAAATTTTCTTTTGGGACTGGCGACATCCAAAAGATGGTGGGGTACACCATGTCTTTCTTTTTTAGTTATTTTTCCAGTGCCAATATCTAAACCCTTATACACCTGCCTTGAGTCAGCGGAGATAACCTCGCCGTTAAAATTTTTGGCGATTTTCACAGCCAAATCCGATTTCCCCGAAGCTGTCGGACCTAAAATAACAATAATTCCCGATTTTTGTTGTGGCATAAATTTCCCTCATTCTATAAAAAAATAGCCCAGAAAACAAGTTTCTGGGCTCTATATTAGACGCGAGCATCCCACTCGGTCTTTATTTTAGGGCATAAAGAGCATAAATCATTTTTCCTTTCATACATTCGTTTGTCGGACAGAAGAAGTCTGAGCGCCTCTTTCTTGAATAATTTTCTTTCTCTAAAAATTTTCGTGATATCGTCATCAACAGTTCCAGCTATCATGGCGGAGTGCGTACAAGTGGAATTTATCAGAACATGGCCTTCTGGATTCACACACAGACGAACTTGCTTATCGTAGTAAAATAGAGGACAGTCTGGCCGAAGCATTGGGAAGACGTGGTCTGGTAAGTTTTTCGCTCTTCCCTTTTGTTGGAGAGTTTGGGTTGAAAGATAGACGTAGGTATTTTTTTCATTATCCAGGGAAATGTACCAGCAGTCTATCATGTAAGCACAGTCCACGAGAAGATCATGAAAATCCCAATCTAAAATCTTATGTTGGAAAAGGTGCATTTTGAAACGTCTTTGGTCCCGCGGTTCTACCAAAAGCGGGTAAATTTTAAACTTTTCAAGAATTTCTTCAAGCTGGTCATGGATTTCAAGGTCTTTTCTGCCGATGGTTACTTTAATATCAAATATTTTGATATTACTTTCAAGCAGAAACTCAACCGTGGACCGAAATCTTTGAAGATAATGTTTGTTGAAACCGTGGAAGCTCAAACAAAGCCGGAATTTATCTTGCGCGGCATCTTGGATGATTTTTCTCAACCTTTCTTTCTCTGTTGGATTGTCGAGAATTCCTGATGTAACAAGAGTAAATCGTTTTGTTGTCGGTGATTTCGATATCATTCTTGTAATTTCCGGCAGATGTTCAACCAGCAGCGGCTCTCCGCCACCGGTTATGCAGAAAACTGTTTCTGCCTTAATCTTTTCAAGATTCTCTAAAAGTTTTCCTAATTTTTGACAGCTGATATCAGTGCCATCCTTCATATTAGAATCAAAAGAACAGTGACTGCAACCTCTATCGCATCGAGTGGTGGCGGAAAGATTTATATAAATTCCTTGGCGTGCCATATGACCAACCTCCTTTCTTTAATTGTATTTAATTTTTTAAGAACTATCTAAATTCTTAGATTTCTAATAATAATCATTATTTATTAATTTGTCAATGATTTTCCATCGGGTTTTTTTCTCTTGGGGCGAGACATTATCTTTTAATTTGGCGGCTAAGGTGCCGGGCCGAGGCGAATATTTGGAGACATAAGCTTTTTCAAATTTAATTTCTTTGGCGAATTTTACCGTGTTTTGGAATTGTTTTTTTGTTTCACCCGGAAAGCCTACAATGATGTCGGTTGATATTTTTATTCCGGGAATTTTTTGTTTGATTTTTTTGATAAGTTTTTTATAGTGGCTGGCAGTATAATGCCGATTCATTTTTTTTAGAATTTCATTATCTCCGCTTTGAACCGGTAAATGAATTTGTTTAGTCAATTTCTGGCATTCTACCATTGTCTTAATCAATTCATCCGACATGTCTTTCGGGTGGGAAGTGATAAAATTTAGCTTGAAATCACCTTTAATATCATTGATTTTTTTAAGCAATTTCGGAAAATTAACATTTCTATCTTTGTATGAGTTCACATTTTGTCCTAAAAGTACAATTTCCTTACAGTCTTTTTTAATCAAAGATTTAATCTCTTTAATAATATCATTGGCTTTTCTTGATTTTTCTCTGCCACGGGTATGAGGGACGACGCAATAGGCGCAAAAATTGTTGCAGCCGGTCATTATGGGTAAGAAAGCTTGAAATTTATTTTGATGAATCGGTAAACATTCAAAATAATAATCAGGATGCCAAAATTCAGATACTTTATCTTTCAGTTTCTTTTTGTCTTCTTTCAAAATGCAGCCAGTTAAGATTATTTTTTTGGCTTTATAGTATTTATTAACTTTAGCGTAAACTCGGTTTACGGCTGATTGTCTGACAGAGCAAACATTAATTAAAATCAAATCAGCCTCAGCTTCTTTTAAGGCCGGCAGATAACCTTGTTTCTTTAAAACCGAAATAATTCGTTCACTGTCGCTTTTATTCATTTGACACCCATATGTAATTAGGAAATATTTTTTAACCATTTATTCATCCTTGCCCCGTAGTGAAACGAAGTTTCTACTACTGGGGTGGCAACCGTACGTAATAATCCAGTATTTCATAATGCTTATTTTAGATTAAAAAAACGACCATTTCAAGGCCGTTTTTTATCTGGAATTTTGTTATTTTAGTGGATTTCTTCTTTTTTTTCTGTCAGAAAAGATCTCCACTGCTCTAAAAATTCAACGAATACTTGGAAGGGAAGGTCAATCAAGGCAGTAATGAAGATTAAAATAATATTATATTTAAGCCACTGATGAGATAACCATCGTCCCAGCCTTAAGAAAGGCAAAGAAAGAGAATCTGTTAAAAAAATTAAAAATCCTGTTTTTTCCGGGAGAACCTGAAGTTCTTTGGCTCTTTCTCTTATTTTCACTCCGGCAAAAGCAATTAAAGAGAAAAACATCAAAAATATTATGATTGACAGCGCGCCAAAGTTTAATTTATTTAATCCCCAAATAATTATGCCGAACGAGACAAGGAAGGTAAAAAGATAAAAGATATTAATTATAAAATTTGAAACGAATCCCTTTTTTCTGGGAGATTTTATTTCATAAACATCCATTGTGTCTTTCTCGTAAACAATTTTCATTGTTTCCATTATGACCATATTTAGATTTTCTTTCCTGGGAGGCCTGATGGTTAAAACCAAAAGAAACATCAAAAGGGGCGGAATTAAAATGTTAATTGCCAGAACTTCATAATTAAATCCTCCCAAAATATATTTGTCAAAAGGAATCTCAATCGCAAAGGCCAGCAGCATCTTGGTGACAAATATTGAGATGGTAATGAAAATGGCGGCCCGTCCCATTCTGGCTTTGAGCTTTTTGAGTCTTGTTTGATAAGCTTGTTTGATTAAGATCTCTAAGGTTTCAGGTTGAGACAGGGATTTATGAGCTTCGGTTGGATTTTGCGAAAGAATATCTCCTAAAATCAGATAAGGAGTGTCATACTGTTCACAGATTTTATAGAATTTTTCCATCAAAGGATGTTTTAAGTCTTTTTCAATACTATCCCAAATCGAATAAATGTCAGCGGCGATTTTTTTTAACTGCGTTTCTTCAAGTTTTTGCCAGTCAATATACCTTTTTCTTAAAAGATGATAGCTGATAATGGGCAGGTCAAGTTTAAAAAGTGCTCTCTGGCAGGCAATATAAACTTGAGTTTCTTTTTCTTCTTTTGACATTCCTCGCCAAATTATGATTCCTCCAACGACTTTAATTTTCTCCTTCATCAGTTCCGTCATATATTCAATCAATGCTTTTTCCTTAATGGGTAAAGAAAGGATTTCTTCTATCTCGCAAGCCGCGATATCTAATAACCAATTATAAAGCTGAGCTTTCATTTTTTCTCTTGGCGAGTGAGGGCTGTTTTCCAGGATAAAAAGATACTTATTGAGCGCCTTTTTTACCTCTTCAATTTTCGTTTCGGGAATGCGATTATTTGGAAAATGGCCGCCGCGGATTAGCTCAAAAACAAAGGATTCGGCCATTTCGTCAGCCGCGGTTTGCAAAAATAACCTTCTTTTTAAAATTCTTTCAATGGCCGCCCGTCTTAAAAGATGTTCTTCTCTCCATTCAACAACCCCTCTGATTTTTTCATAGAAAGAAGCTACGGCGCTTGCCACCTCGTCAACATGGATGGTTGACTCGTCCTTTTTGGGTTGTAAAGCTTGATAAGATAGTTGATACTGCTTAATCAGTCTTTGAGTTTTTTCGCTGATCTGATTCATGTTGATTTATTTTTTTGCGCTTTTTTCTTTGGTAATTTTTTCTAAAAATTTATTAAATTTTATCATGCCGATATCTCCCTTGTTTCTTTGTCTGATCCGAACCGAATTACTTTTTATTTCTTTGTCTCCGACCACCAGCAGATAGGGGATTTTCTGAATTTCTCCTTCCCTGATTTTTTTGGAGACAGTTTCGTTTTCATCTTTTACCTCCACTCTAAAGGAGCCCATCTCCTTTTTGAGCAGATTTGCGTATTTTTCGTGGCGGTTGCCAATCGGAATTATCCAAATTTGCTCCGGAGACAGCCATAAAGGGAAAGCGCCTGAAAAATTTTCAATCAAAACGCCAATAAATCGTTCAAGAGAGCCCAAAAGAGCCCGGTGAATCATAATTGGCCTTTCTTTTTTACCTTTTTGGTTAATGTAAGTAATATCAAATCTTTCCGGCAGATTGAAGTCAATCTGAATGGTGGTGCACTGCCATGGCCTGCCTAAAGAATCTTTTATCTTTATGTCAATCTTTGGGCCGTAGAAAACTCCGCCACCGGGGTCAATCTGGTATTTTAATTTTAATTTTTCCAACACGTATTTTAAAGAATTGGTCGCCTTCTCCCAGCTTTTTTCCGTTCCAGCGTATTTTTCCGGCCGGGTTGAGAGATAAATTTCATATTCTTTGAATCCAAAAGTTTTAAGAATTTTTAAACCGTATTTCAAAAGTTTCACTATTTCATTTGATAGTTGCTCAGGAGAGCACCACAAATGAGCATCATCTTGGGTAAAGCCACGGACTCTGGTTAGGCCGTGCAATACGCCTGATTTTTCATAGCGATAAACTGTCCCCAGCTCTGCATACTTTATTGGTAATTCTTTGTAAGAGCGGATTCTAGACTGGAAAATTTTGACATGAAATGGACAGTTCATCGGTTTTATTAAAAATTCTTCCTCATCTATTTTAATAGGGGAGTACATATTTTCCCGGAAAAGTTCCCAGTGGCCAGAAGTCTGCCAAAGCTTTAATCTTCCAATATGAGGAGTGGCCAGCCATTGATACCCCTCTTTTTTAAGCTCGTCATACAAATAATTTTCAATTATTTTTCGCAGGACAAATCCATTGGGCATCCATAAAGGCAGTCCGGCTCCGACTTCCTCATCTATCATAAATAATTCTAATTTTTGGCCTAAAATTCGGTGGTCTCTTTTTTCCGCTTCCTCTTGAACCTTGAAATAATTTTCTAATTCTTTCTTAGTCTGAAAAGCAAGTCCATAGATTCTGGTGAGCATAGGGTTCCTTTCCGAGCCTCGCCAATAAGCGCCGGCAATTTTTGTTAATAAAAATGCATCTTGCGTTATTTCTTTGGCAGATCTGATGTGAGGACCCCGGCAGAGATCAATGAATTTTCCGCTTTCATAGATTGAAACGGTTTTCCCCGGCAACTCTTCGACGAGTTCTAATTTATAAGGCTGGTCTTTAAAAATCTCTTTGGCCTTTTCTTTTGAAATATCTTTCTTTTCAAATTTAATATTCTCCTTGATTAAATCTTTCATTTTCTTCTCAATTTTAGGCAAGTCGGCAGGAGTGATTCCGCCTTTGTCTGAAGCTATGGCGGACAAGTCAAAATCATAGTAAAAACCGTTGGTAATCGCCGGGCCTATGCCAAATTTGGTTCCGGGATATAATTCCTGAACCGCCTGGGCCATTATGTGCGACAATGAATGACGAATAATTTCAATTTTATCCATATATAATTTATACTATATAATCGAAGTTAACGAAAGTCACGAGATTACGCGAGCGAGGCAAAGCCGAGCGATGAAGATAAATCTTCATCTTTATCTGCACTCGCTATCGCTCGCTTAATGAGCGAAGCGTGGAGAAGAAATTTTATGTTTCTTCTGTAATTTCTTCGACTTCTTCGCAAATTATCTTGGGAGCGCCGTCCCGGTTATCAACGCGGCCCCAAATAAAAACAATTTTATTTTCTTGAAAAACTGTCGGATTTTTTTCAATAATGCCGGGAAAGGCAATCACTTCAATTTTGTCAGTCAAATCCTCTAATTTTAGAAAAAGCATGGGTTTCCCGACTTTAGTAATAACCTTTTTAATTGCAACAATTAAACCTCCAACTTTTACTTTTTGTGAAACCGGAAGGGAGGGAATTTTAGCTATTGGAATTGTTTTTTTCTCAAAAATTTTACCGAAACCTTCTAAGGGATGAGAGGTGATGAAGAGTCCCAATAATTCTTTTTCCCAGGTTAACTTCTCTGACTTGGAAGCGGCAGTTGTTGCCGAGAATGAAAAATTATTGTTAGATTTCATTCCTTCAAAAAGTCCTTTTTGACCGTTGGCTTTGTTATTTTGAGTGTCTCTGGCATGCTCCAGGAGTTTTTCCAAATTAAATAAAAGCTGATTCCTTTCGGCCAACTTGTCAAAAACTCCGGCTTTAATTAAACTTTCCATTGATTTTTTATTCAGAACTTTCGAATTTATTCTTGAAAGAAAATCGGCAATTGACTGATATTGGCCGATAGCTTTCCTTTCTTTGACAATTTCTTCTACGACATTCCGGCCAACGTTTTTTATGGCCGTCAAACCAAAACGAATTTTATTCTGGCCGGGAACAACTGTAAAATTTTCCAGGCTTTCATTAATGTCGGGAGGCAGAACATCAATTTCCATTTTTTTGCACTCAGCAATCAAAAAACCAATTCGTTCCACGTCGGCCCTTTCAGAAGTCAAAAGGGAAGCCATAAACTCAACCGGAAAACGGGCTTTCAAGTATGCCGTTTGGTAGGCGATGGTAGCATAAGCTGCGGCGTGGGAACGATTGAAAGAATAGCTGGCAAAGGGTTCAATCCAGTACCAGATTTTTTGGGCGATATTTAGTTCAATGCCGTTTTTCCCCGCCCCTTCAATGAATTTTTCTTTTTGAAAAAGAAGCAATTTTCTGATTTTCTTTCCGATAGCTTTCCTTAGAACATCAGCTTCGGGAAGCGTAAAGCCGGCCAGTTCTTTGGCGATTTCCATAATTTGTTCCTGGTAAACCGCTATCCCATAGGTTGATTCTAAAATTAGTTTTAATTTGGGATGTAAATATTCCACCTTCTTTTTTTTATGTTTCCCGGCAATATAATCCGGTATCAATTGCATTGGCCCTGGCCGGTATAGTGCAACCATGGCGATGATGTCTTCAAGTTCCGTGGGTTTTAATTGTTTTAAATATCTGCGCATACCGTCTGATTCCAATTGGAAGACACCAACTGTTTCGCCATTTTGTAAAAGTTTGAAGGTGGCTTTGTCGTCAAGAGGCAGATTTTCAATGTCAATCTTTTTTCCCTGCACGACATAAACTCGGGACAGGGTATCTTCAATGATGGCCAGATTTTTCAAGCCCAAAAAATCCATTTTTAAAAATCCCAAGCTTTCAATTGCATGCATTTCATACTGAGTAACAATCGTTTTTTCATCTTGAGTTGGGTGTTGTAACGGGCAGATATTGTCTAAAGGCTCTTCAGAAATAACCACGCCGCAGGCATGGGTTGAAGCGTGTCGGGCGCATCCTTCTAATTTTTTGGCAAAATCAATTAATTTTTTAGCTTGAGAGTCTTGTAAATAAATCTGACGGAATTCGACTACTTGAGATAGGGTTTGATCCAGAGTAAGACCGAAAGGAATCATTTTAGCGACCTTATCGCAATAGCTATAGGGGTAGCCTAAAGCCCTGCCTACGTCCCTGAGCGCGGCCCGGGCCGCCATGGTTCCAAAAGTAATAATCTGGGCGACCTTATTCTTGCCATATTTTTCAGCCACATAATTTATTACTTCGTTTCTTCGGCGGTCATTAAAATCAAGGTCAATGTCCGGCAGGCCGGATGAGCGGTCGGGCGTCAAAAAACGTTCAAATAAAAGATTATATTTTAGAGGATCAACGTTGGTAATTCCTAAAACAAAAGAAGCCAAGGAGCCGGCCGCCGAGCCCCGGCCGGGTCCCACCACAATTCGGTTTCTCTTTGCCCAGTTAACAAAATCTTGAACAATTAAAAAATAAGAAGCGAATTTCGTTTGAGAAATAACCGATAATTCGTAATCTAACCTGTCAAAAGCTGTTTTTTGGGGATTTTCGCCATATCTGTTTTTTATGCCCTGGTAGCAAAGCTCCTTTAAATATTCATCCGGTGTTTTTCCGCCTTCGGTTTCAAATTTTGGCAATCTGGTTTTTCCCAAATCAAACTGGAAATTGCAGAGCTCGACAATCTTTTGGGTATTTTCAACAGCTCCGGGAAATTCTTTGAAATCTTCAATCATCTCTTCGGGTCTTCTCAGGGAAAAATCATCAGCTTTTAAAGTTGCTCTTTCTTTGTCATTGGGGTCAGCGCCGGTATTTATCAACATTAAAATATCCTGAGCTTCGGCATCCTCCGGTTTTAAATAATGAACGTCGTTAGTGGCGACAAGGGGAATTTTTAATTTTTTTGAAAGAGAAAATAAAGCTTCGTTAACTTTTTTTTGGTCTGTCAGATGAGGATGATGTTGGATTTCCAAATAGAAATTTTCTTTACCAAAAATTTCTTTGTAAAAAAGAGCAGTTTTCTCCGCTTCTTCAATTTTATTTGCCAGAATTAACTGAGGAATTTTACCTTTGACACAGGCAGAAAGAGCAATCAGCCCTTCCGAATATTCTTTCAAGAGGTTGTGGTCAATCCTTGGTTTGTAATAAAAGCCTTCCAGATGGGCTTTCGTTAAAAGTTTAACCAGATTTTTATATCCTTTTTCATTTTTAACCAAAAGCACCAGATGGTATTTTTTGTCGTCAATATTCGGTCTTTCTTGCGTCATTGACTCAAAAGCAATATACATTTCCGCGCCAATGATCGGTTTTATTCCTTTCTGGATTGCCTTTTGATAAAACTCAACAGCGCCATATAAAGCTCCGTGGTCGGTTAAAGCTACAGAATCCATGCCTGAACTTTTAACATAATCCAAAAGCTGGTCAATCTTAGGTAATCCGTCAAGCAGGGAATAATGCGAATGAACATGCAAATGAGTAAATTTAGGCATAAACAAACTAAAAAACCTTTAAAGGTATTATATTATTTTACTCCGTTAAAAAATGTAAGGCAAGTCAACCCCGTAGCAGATTTTGGACTGTTCCGCGTAGCGGAACAAGTTAAACAAAGTTTGTCCAAAATTCACTACGGGGTAAATGTGATATAATAAAAAAATGTCAATTCCAAACTTAAATGAGGAAAAAAAATTATGGAAAAAAGGATTTAAAAGAGTGGTGGGATTAGATGAGGTTGGAAGGGGGCCGTTGGCCGGACCGGTAGTGGCAGCAGCTGTTTTGCTAATTCATAATTCCAAATTCCTAATTCCAAAATTGAGAGATTCTAAAAAATTGACGCCAAAAAAAAGAGAAGAATTTTATAAACTCATAATAAAGAATCCCCAAATAAAATGGGGGATAGGCAAAGTTTCCGAAAAAGTGATTGATAAGATTAATATTCTGGAAGCAACGAAATTAGCAATGATAAGAGCAATTAAAAATCTTGAACGAAAACCCGACTTTTTAATAATTGACGGCAATTTCAAGCTTAATTTACCGATTCCTCAAAAATCAATTGTCAAGGCTGACGAAAAAGTTTTTTCCGTAGCTTTGGCCTCAATTATCGCCAAAGTGAAAAGAGACCACTTGATGCGTAATCTTGCCAAAAAATACTCAAAGTATGGTTTTGAAAAACACAAGGGCTACGGAACTCTTCAGCACCGCACCTTATTAAAAAAACACGGTCCCTGCTCAATCCATCGGAAAAGTTTCAGACCGGTTAGAAGTTTAACTCTTGACTAAAAACTAGAAAAATGTTAATCATATTTATTGATCATTCCCAAATAAATTAAACCAAAAAGGAGGTAAATAGTTATGAAAAAGATGGCAAGATTCGGATGTTTTATGTTTTGGTCGGGATTAGGGGCGGCTATCGGGTTAACTTATTACTTTTTAAACGGAGATATCCCGCTTTACCGTCTGCTGGACATAATCAGTATTTCTTTCTTCTTTGCGCTGTTTTTGACAACCCTTGACGCATTATTTGACGCAAAGAATAAGCCAATGGCAGGAGTGTTTTTGTTTATTTTTGTGGCAATAACTTTTGTTCCCTTGGCATTAGACAAACAATATCCTGAAATTTCCATAGGGAATGCCGGATGGTTGTTATTATCTTTTTGCGCGATTGCCAGCCTTCCGATAATTATCTGGTCAGTCGCTCATCGAAAAGAAGAAAACGAAGAAGAAAGTGCTTTGGGCGGCTTCGCTTGGATGATAATAGTCGAATGGTCAGCTGTTCTGGGAATTTCATTCCGGATATCTTTATTTAAGGGAGTGTGGGTTTCTGTTTCTGAAATAGGCCTTTCTTTTTTATGTGCTATTTTTGGCGCTTTGGTTGGCCTTGTGGTCTTCGGGCTCATCCATGGTTTTCTAGTAATAGTAGATAAAATTGCCTCTATGCATCGTAAGGGCTTTCCTAAAAAAGCCAAGGAATGTTCTAAATCCTAAAATTCCATAAATTATGCCCCGTAGCTGATGTGTAATCGGTTACGGGGCTTTCTTTTGTTTTCTTGCCAAAGGAAAATTTATCTGCTATATTATTAGTGATATCATTCTGGGCTTGTTTTAGAATCTTTTTACAAAGGTCTGAAATAAATTTAGAATGACACAAGGTGTCATTTTTATTATGGCGGTTCCCAAACAAAGACATACCAAATCAAGAAGGAACAAACGGAGAGCCAACCTCTATATTGAGGCGCCTTTTTTAAGTAAGTGTCCAAAGTGCGGCAAACCTGTTTTACCTCACACGGTTTGTCCCAATTGCGGTTATTACAAAGGAAGGGAAATGGTCAATGTGCTCAAAAAACTGGATAAAAAAGAAAGAAAAAAGAGAGAAAAAGAAATGAAATCCAAAAAGGAACAAGAGCAAGAAGAAAAACCATTAACCATGCAAGAACTTTCAAAAAAATAATAAATTATGTCCAGCCGTCATTTATCAAGGTCAATTGTGATGCAATCCCTTTACGAATGGGATTTTTGCGGCAAAGAAAAAGATTTAAGAAAGATTGTTGAAAAAAATATCAAAGAATTCGGTCCCGGATTGGAAGACGAAAGTTTTATCTGGCAGTTGATTACGGGAATAGTAAAAAAGCTAAAACAGATTGATGAAATCATTGAAAAAGCGGCTCCTGAATGGCCGATTGAACAAATCACGATTATTGACAGAAATGTCTTAAGAATTGGACTTTACGAATTGTTATATGCCAAAAAAGAAGAAGTGCCGCCGAAAGTCGCCATAAATGAAGCCATTGAGTTGGCCAAATCTTTTGGCGGAGAAAGTTCGGGGAAATTTATTAACGGAGTATTGGGGACGGTGTATAAAGAAATAGCTCCTGAAACATAAAGCCTGAAATATGAAACATTTTTTATGAAATTCTATGAAGGATTTTTCCAAACTTGAGAAAAAATTTGATTTGAAATTCAAAAATAAAGATTTTTTAATTCAAGCTTTTTGTCACCGGTCTTATTTGAACGAAAATCCGGATTTTTATTTAAACAACAACGAACGTTTGGAGTTTTTAGGTGACGCAGTTTTGGAATTAGTAGTGACGGAATACCTTTTTAAAAAATATCCCAAAAAAGCAGAAGGAGAGCTAACCAACTGGAGAGCTGCTTTGGTTAACGCCAAGATGCTTTCAGAAGTTGCCAAAGAATTAGGTTTTAATGAATTTCTTTTGCTGTCTAGGGGAGAAGACAAAGAAACCGGAAAAGCCCGACAATACATTTTAGCCAATACTCTTGAGGCCTTAATTGGAGCTGTCTATCTTGACTTGGGCTACAAATCCTGCGAAAATTTTATTAAAAAATGTTTAATAACAAAATTACCGGAAATTATTGAAAAAGGCCTTTTCAAAGATGCCAAATCGCGTTTCCAGGAACAGGCGCAAGAGCGGGTTGGCATGACTCCCACCTACAAAGTTTTAAAAGACTGGGGACCTGATCACGCGAAAAACTTTGTTATAGGCGTTTTTTTAGACAAAGAGCTGGTTGCTCAAGGCAAAGGTTCTTCAAAACAGGAAGCAGAAGAGGAAGCAGCTAAATCCGGTCTGGAGACAAAAAGTTGGTGATTCGCTCGGCAGGCTGATTCGGGGAGCACGGCGTCGGCCAAAGTGGTAAGAGAAAGTCCTTCCCGGCCGCGCCTATTTCTCGCCAAGCCTTAGATGTCCTTAAAAGTTCAAAGTTATTTCTGTGGCTTGGCTGCGAAATGCTCCGCCTCACAGCCTGCCTTCGCTCATAAATTTATGTTAGTTATAAGATTATTCAGAGTCGGTAAAAAAAATCAGCCTTCTTTTAAAATCGTGGTCACGGACAAAAGAAGGTCAGCCACAAAAGGCCGCTTTGTTGAAGAAGTCGGTTTTTATAATCCTCAAACCAAAGAGAAAGTTTTGAAACAGGAAAGGCTTAAATATTGGTTGTCAGTCGGGGCTAAACCTTCTGCCACGATTCAAAATTTATTGATTTCAGAAAAAATTACAGAAGGAAAGAAAATCCCGGTCCATAAAAAAGCCAAAAAAGAACCCTCCGTCGCCAAGGCTATGGAGGGTAAAGGAGAAAAGGAAAATGCGTCCGCCGACTTGTCCGCGGAAGCCGGAAAGGCAAGGGAGGAAGTTTCAGCAAAGAAAGACGTGTCCTCCGAAGCTTTAGCGAAAGAGGAAAAACCGGCTGATGAAAAACCGGCACCCGCCCCAGCCTTAGCTCAAGCTATCAAGGAAGAAAAACCGGTTGATAAAAAACCGGCTCAAGAAAAAATAAAAAAGGAAACTCCAAAAACAAAAGAAAAACAAAAAGAAGCGCCAAAAACAGAATAGCCCTTTCTTATACCTCTTGACAAAATTTGTAGGCATGATATAATAGAGGTATTAGGAGGGAGTAATTATTTTGATATTATGAACCGCAGGCGGCTCTCTCTTGAGAGCCGCCTGTTTGGATAAATAACTGGTTTTAATAGGGATGGAGGGAGTGTAATCATTTTTCTCCATCCCTATCAGAATCAGAATATAAATAGCGCTTAAAAATAAAATATTATCACCTTCGCCTTAGCCAGAGAGTGCTATCGCTAAGGAGGAGGTGATAGGAATGAGAGCGATACAATGCACAATAATCTCTGCCGCGCTTCAACAGAAGGAGCGGCTAGAGAAAAGATTTCTCAAACGCTTTGACGGAGAAGATTGCGACGATATCGTAATCATCGTCGCGACCAGCCGAAGAAGAGAATGGGAAATCGAAATCCGATTGCCGTCCGGCTGTATCAGACGGCGAAACAACAAAAAGAAGTGAACTTTCAAGGGGAACGAGGAATCATAATTATATTTTATCCTTTATCCGTTCCCCATTTCTCCGAGGTTTTGTGGCTGATGATTCAGGACTACGAAGCCTCAGAGAAGAAAGACAGTTCGTTAAATAGGAAACAGCCGTATTTTACGGCGCAAAAATAAAATTTTAAAATGGAAAGGAGGAAATGATTATGGCAATGAACGGAAGGGTAAGATTTGTAGAGGTGAAACCCGAGGCAGTCGCTCAACTTCTAGTTGGCAGTGAAGTTCGGTATCTTTCTTTGACGGAAGCCGGGCCAGACGAGTTAAGGCTTTCGCAAGACGGAGTGCCAAACTTCAATTGCGCATTTGTCAAACAGGCGATAGGGAAGACGATTGTGCAAAATTCTTCACAGAGAGGAGAAAAAAAATATAATTTCCCCTACGTTGGCGAGGTGATTGAGGCTGTTCGCAAGGAACGTGACAATCTCTTGGTAAATCAGATTCGTTGCCGCGACGGTTTGATCCGCGAGCGCGAGAGCGGAAAACTCTGTGATGTCGCGGAGTTTGAAACCCATCTCAAGGCTTGCAACCGGGTTATGGAGATGTTGTGGCTCAGAGGTAATGGAACTCGCGCCTCCTAATGCAAAACCAAGGAGAACCCGGAGCCAAAATTTTCCGAGTTCTCCGCTTCTCCGAGGCCGTTTGGAAAAAAAGTGGCTTCAGAGAAGGACATTAAAATAAAAATATGGAAAGAGGTGATGGTATGAAAAAGATTATGAATTGGTTAAAGAGAGGCATCCTTGCAAGCACCGGAATTTTTCTGATATTATTTGGGGGAAACTTATTAGATTTTCAAATGAGCGAGGAGGCGGAGTATCTCTCTGTTGGCGGAACTACTTTATTCTCCGTGCTATTTTACTCAATGAGTGTTCTCATGGTGTTAACTGGGGCATTAGGCATTTCTCTTGGTTATAAGGAATGGAAAAAAGATAAAGAACAAAATAAACAATAGGAGGGGAAAATAATGAGTAAAGAGATGGTTTGGTGCATAATATTGGCTACTGTGATCCTGTTTGTTGTAGGCAAATTTCTTGGAGTTTTTTAATGCTTCGTGAAAAAGAGAGGAGGAATAGAAATGGCTATAATAATTTGTCCGAGTTGTGGAGGCAGAGGATGTAATAAGTGTCGGGACGGCTTTATTGATCTGGAAGTCCCGATAAAAAAGGCCACTCTGCCATCAAGGCAGAGATTGGAGGAGTTGTTTGCTCAAGTGAGTTCCTTTGAGGAATTCAAAGTCCTCTTGGGAAATGAGACTGATTATCCGTTCGTAAATTCATACGCATTGGATATTTGGATGCAAAATCAAAGGAGGTGAGGAGATGAAAAAAAAGTTTGGATATTTATTGGGAGCGGTCAGTTTTGTCTGGCTGATGATTATCGGAGGGGCTGATTTTCAGACTCCATTTTTGAAAAACGCCCTAATTATTTTAGCGGGCGTGATAATCGGAATTGCCGGGTTAGTTTCATCCGTTTTTCTGGTATATGCAGCAGAAGAACGGAAAAAGATGGATTTCCATCTTTTAATGGAAGGCCGGAAAAGCTCGCTATTAAGGTCCGTCCGTCGAATCAAAGCATTAAAGAGATAAATTTTTATCTCATAAGGCTTGGTTGATTCTCAACCAGGCCATTTTTTTTGACAAAAATACAAAAATAATTTACAATATAGTCACTAGTATTTAACGCAAATTTAAAACTTTATATGGAAAGGAGGGAAAGAAATGAAAAAGACGGCGATAGTTTTTGTTGTTTCGGTATTTCTGTTTTGTTTAGTGGAGGAAGTTTTCGCCGGCGGAATAGATATTAGATTCGAGCCGGGCGACGAAAAGACAGAGAGTTTCGCTGAAGAATTCATATTTGAGATGAAAAAGAGAGAGAATATTATCATTTATGAATTCGCCGGCAATTATATTGTAAATATTTACGTCGGCAACTTTCCTTATCCGGAAACCGGAGAAAAAAAATCCGTCATCGGGATTTTTATTGATGGAGAAAATAAGTCGGTATTCCGGGTATGGCATGAAGATCTCTTTTCAGGAAGGGCGATGAAAAGAAAAGTGGATGAAGCAGTGGAGCGTGTTTTTGAGAAAATCAGGAAATTGGATATAAAGAAACGGAAAAAAATAATGGAAATTCCTATTTAAAGGAGGTGAGGGAAATTGAAGAAAATTTTAGTGATTGATGGTGAAAGGGAGCAAAGAAAAGCGATAATCAGATTTTTGTCAAAAACAGGTGATTATGAGTTTTTAGAGGCGGATAATGATAAGACAGGAATAAGGACGTTTGTCATTCATCATCCTGATATTGTTATTGTTGATCTTCATCTGTCTGGAGCGAGAGGGGAAGAGATGGCAAGGTTTATCAAGAGAGATCCCAAGACAAAAACGAAGGTTATTTGTTTGAGCGGCGACCCCAATTTGGAACGGGTGGTGAAAGCCGCCGGTTGTGATGTATTTTTAAAGAAGCCTTTTCACCTCCTTCAATTACAGGAGGAGATGGGAAAACTTCTAAAAAAGAATTATATAAAGACATTAACACGTCTTTGATGTCAAATAATTCTTTCAGGGCAGGCAACAAGATTGCCTGTCTTTTTTTGCGGGTGTTGACAAAAATTTTTAAAAAGAATACAATATTGACAGTAGCTATTATCCCGCTGGACGGGGTAGGCGATGAGAACTTTGTTCGTCGAGTCAAAGACGAGACGAAAGAAGAAAAACTTTTCTTCGCACTCATCTTCACCCTTCGCTACAGCTCGGGTATCAGATTCTCCCAAAAATCTGTAGGCGATGAATTTAAGGATTCATCTTCATCCTCGCCCGCTTCGCGGGCTTGATAATAGAGAATCACCGGTCGGAGCTACTGAAAGAATTTAATAAAGATTGTAAGGTTTATGACAAAAACCACTACTGATCAGGACTTCCTTGAGTACCTTATAAAGGCCTTGGTTGATCACCCTGAAGATGTCAAAATAGACCGCAGGGTTGATGAAATGGGAGTTTTACTTTCTTTAAAAGTAAACCCCGAGGACATGGGTCAGATTATAGGTAAGGAAGGTTCCACGGCCAGAGCTATCAGAAGCTTGGTTAGAATCGTCGGTCTTAAAAATCACGCCAGAGTGAATTTGAAGATCGAGGAACCGGAGGGCAGCGATAGAACTCCTCGAACAAGGAGAGCTCCGGTTGGAGAGGAGCTGGAGGATTTAAAGCTGTAAATCCTAAAGATTTACTGAAAAAGAGAGCGGTGCTATGATAGATCATGGCGCCGTTTTCGTTTAAAAATATGCTAACTTTTGATATCGTCACAATTTTTCCGGGAATTTTTAATGGCTTTCTAAAAGAAAGCTTAATCGCGAGAGCCCAGAAAAAAGGGCTTATTAAAATTCGGATTCATAATTTAAGAAAATGGGCAAAAGACCGGCATAAAACCGTGGACGACAGGCCGTTTGGCGGGGGATTGGGAATGGTGCTAAAAGTTGAGCCGATTTTTAAAGCTGTAAAATCCGTAAAAACTGCAAAGGCCAAAGTGATTTTATTTACGCCAAGAGGGGAGCGGTTTAACCAGAAAACGGCTTATCGGCTTTCCAAGTTAAATCAAATAATAATGATTTGCGGTCGGTATGAAGGAGTAGATGAGAGAGTGGCCAGACATATTGCTGATATGGAATTATCAATTGGAGATTATGACTTAATGGGCGGGGATCTGCCGGCCCAGGTTTTAATGGAAACAATCGCCAGATTAATTCCCGGAGCAATTGGCAAGCCCGCGTTGTTAAAAGAAAGAATTACCAAAGAAAAAGGATTTATTGAATATCCGCAATATACCAGGCCCGAGGTTTTTGAGCCCAAAAAGGGGATAAGATGGAAAGTTCCCAAAGTTTTATTATCCGGCCATCACAAAAAAATAGAGGAATGGCGGAAAAAACAAGGGAAAATAATTTCTTCCTAAACTATAAAAAATTTGACATTTTTGAAGATTTTTTGCAAAGTAAAATAATAGTACATTATCAGTATTATTTCAATTGGGCAAACTAAAATATAGGGAGGTGGTAAAAATGACAGAAGAGACAGTGAGAGAGAAAGACGAAGCGGTAAAACTTGGATATTCAACCGAAAAGGCAGATTTGTATATGGATTACCTTATCAGTACCAACAAAAAAGGAGGTTCCAGTTTTCTCCAAGTCAATGAAAAGGGAGAAGTAATCTTACACAAAGAACTGACATAATTAATTTTTAATTTGAGGCCCTTATGCCCAGAGGGCCTTTTTTGTTGAATTTTATCATAAGTTAATATTTTAAAAATTATTTTTAGCAGGTTGAGAATTTATTACTCTTGTGATATGATTATTCTACGGGTGGTTCGCATAGCGGCAATTGCTCGTGGCTGTAAACCACGCGTCCGGAAGGACTTCGGGGGTTCGAGTCCCTCACCACCCACACTTCGACTCGCTTCGCTCGCTCAGTGTAAACCTTTTTAATTTAGCGGGTCGAAGTACCCTGAGCTTGTCGAAGGGCAGATATTTATGAATTGGTATGTTTATATCGCCAAAACGAAAACTAGAAGATATTATACGGGCATCACTAAGAATCCTCAAGAACGAATTATAAAACATAACCAAGGAAAAGGGTCACAGTTAGCTATACAGCAAGGGCCATTCGAGCTTATTTATGTATCTAAGTTTTTCATTAGTAAATCAGAAGCTCGAAAAAGAGAAATTCAAATTAAGGGATGGAATCGTCGAAAGAAAGAAAAACTCATTAACGGCGAATGGGGATAAAAGTTAAAAACTCTGCCGATGTAGTTCAGTGGTAGAACGCTTTCTTGGTAAGAAAGAGGTCGGGAGTTCAATTCTCCCCGTCGGCTTAAAAACGTAAAAATTATGCCAAAAAAACCATTTGTAAAACTTCAGTGTCAAGGCTGCAAAAGAATCAATTATTATTCTCATAAATCAAAAGGCAAATTAGGAGCCGGTGAGAAGAAATTGGAATTGAAAAAATTCTGTAAGTGGTGCAGGAAACATACGGTGCATAAGGAATCGAAAAAGTAATATGGAAATAAAAATTGTTAAAGATTCAATAAATAAAAAAAGGCTCATTGATATGGCAAAAGAGCAATTTGGCGATTTGCTAAAAGCGGTGGTTGACGTTGAGCAGGAGATAATAGCCGTGGGCGGCGAGATGCACGCTGATGAAGAAGTAATATTGATGGAACAAGAGGATTCAAAGCGGGAACATACCTGGGGGATTAATCTTTATCCGGAAAAGAGCGGAGAAGAATTGATAGAGTTTGATTCTATAATTAATATTAAACCTTCATATGGCAATCGCTCGCGAGACGTGGAGAATTCAAAAACAAAGGAAAAAATTAAGATGATTGTAAACAAATTAATTGTAGAGTGAAAAGGCGAAGAGATAAATCTCTTCTTCACCTTCGCTATCGTTTGGTATATGAAGATTCTTCATAAAGAATTAGCTAAAGGAAGATGGTTTGAACTTTCGCTTTGTGAACAGCTCGGAAATATTGGCAGCGAAGTCAATCGGGCGCTTCATTGGGAAAATAAAGACCGAAACAATTTTGAGAGTGCGGTAGATAGAGCTCTTGAGCTTTTTGACTTAACATTAAAAGACCCGCGCTGGAAAAAACGCCTAAACGAAATCGCTCGCGCCAGGGAATTATTCTGCGACGCCATTACGGGTGGAAAAGAATACAGAAGCTCGCTCAAAGATCTTGACCGTTATTTCTTTTATTACAGTCTTTGCGCCAGACGCAATATATAGCTATATAGTTTTAAATTAAGAATATGGGGACGTGGTGAAATGGCTATCATTGAAATCTCCAAAATTTCTGTTCCAGGTTCGAATCCTGGCGTCCCCGCACACGCAAAAAAGGCGCGCCGCTCGGCGCGCATTTTTTGATACGTTAAAATATAGTATAATATTCTAATGTCTCTAATTGACGATTTAATAGAAGGCGGTTGGTTAAAAGATGACAGAATTATTTCTGCCTTCACAAAAATAAAAAGAGTTGATTTTGTGACTCCCGGGATGGAAGAGCTGAGTCAGCTTAATGAAGCCCTGCCCATTGGTTTTGGTCAAACGATTTCCCAGCCATTGGTCGTGGGTTTTATGATTGAGTTATTAGATCCAAGAGAAGGAGAGAAAATTTTAGATGTAGGTTCAGGTTCCGGCTGGACAACCGCTCTTTTGTCAGAACTGGTAGGAGAGATGGGCAAGGTGGTTGCCGTTGAAATTATTCCTGAA
>Ga0214473_10001094_pt1 | contig 36567 bp, 32 predicted proteins | sample RVTome_7_FD_203509 | JGI IMG/M metagenome (GOLD analysis project Ga0214473, IMG submission 203509) | Soil microbial communities from uranium-contaminated site in the Upper Colorado River Basin, Wyoming, United States - RVT98D197 | ecosystem: Environmental > Terrestrial > Soil > Contaminated >... | reverse complement strand
TGGGCCGTGACGGTGATCGCGCTGCAACTCGGTACCAACGTGATCACCGTCACGGCCCATGACGGGGTGGGCAAGACCGCCGCTGCAACACTGATAGTGACCTATGAGCCGGTCACCACAACGGTAACATCGACGCGAACACCCACTAATACACCGACAAGCAGCCCGACCGTCACGTCAACGTGGACGTTTACCAGTACACCAACAAGCACTGCGACGCGGACCGCTACCTACAGCCCGACCAGGACCCCGACGAAAACCCCCACGGCAACCGCGACGGCAACAAGAACTCCAACGAATACTGCTACCTCCACCGCTACCCTTACCGCCACCCGGACGCCAACGGCTACGGCTACGCCTTCAGCAACAAGGACCTTCACCAACACGCCGACCGCAAGCTTCACGCCGACTCAGACATCCACGCGTACGCCAACAAGAACGGCAACGGCCACCGCAACAAGCACCCCAACCAGGACTCCAACGTGGACACCGACTCACACAGCAACGATGACCCCGACCAACACTGCCACGGTTACGCGGACTCTCACGGCCACCGCGACCTACACCCCGACGCGTACGCCGACGAGTTCGCCGACCCGGACCGCAACCCGAACTGCAAGCTCCACACCGACTAACACTCCCAGCAACACGCCAACGAACACCGCAACTAGCATTGCAACGCCGACGATTACCGGGACAGCGACAGCTACGCCAAGCGCGACCCCAACAGCAACATTCACCGGTACTTGGACCTACACGCGCACCCCGACGCCCACCCCCACGTTTACCAGCACCGCAACGGCAAGCCAGACAGCGACGAACACCGCAACGAATACGGCGACCCCGACCGAGACTCCGACAACCACGCCAAGCCTGACCCCAACGGATACGCGAACAGCAACGCCAACAGCGACGCACACCTACAGCCCGTCGCCTACCCCAACTTCGACCGCCTCGGCGACTTCAACGCCTACCGATCCAGCAACACCAACTTCCACCACGTCAGCAACGGCAACCCATACGCTCACGGGCACGCCGACCACCACGAGCACGCACACTCCAAGCACCACGCCAACCGCGACCCCGACACCGATCGACACACCAATACCGGAGCCATGTACGGGTGACTGCGCCGGTGACGGAACTGCGACTGTGGACGAAATCCTTACGATGGTAAACATCGCCCTCGGTAACGGACAGATCCTTGACTGCGAGGCCGCGGATTCGAACCACAACGGTCAGGTCACCGTCGACGAGATCCTCGCGGGCGTGTACCACGTCTTGACCGGCTGCCCCACTCCGGCGATTCCAACCTACAGCATCAGCGGAACGATTCGCTACGCGGGTAGTGGGCTACCGGTACCCGGCGTCGTGGTGGACTTGACAGGCACAACGACTCTCTCGGTCGAGACGGGTGCAGATGGCCACTTTGCCTTCTTCCCCGTCGGCCAGGGGAACTGGCAGATCCAACCACGGAAGACCGGCGACCTTGGAGATTCTATCGACATCGTTGACGCCGTCCTGGTTTTGAGGTCAACCGTCGGTTCGATCACGTTGACCGCTCAGCAACAACTCGCCGCCGACGTGTCGGGCGACGGTTCGGTCGACATCAACGATGCGGTGGTCATACTGCGTTACACCGTTGGCGCAATCACCCACTTCCCAACTGCCGAACTCTGCGGCTCGGAGTGGATCTTCATCCCGGCTCCGATGGCAGCCCCGAGCCAGTCCGTGACTGAGCCTCTGATTTCCGGAGGAATCTGCCAGCCGGGCAGCATCAGCTTCGACCCGCTCTCGGCTGAAGCCACGAGCCAGGACTTCGAGGCCATACTGATCGGTGACTGCGCTCTTGACTGGTCGGGAGTGGGGTTGCCGGCGGCAGCGGTGGGCGGCTTAGGCGAGAATTGAGAGAGGTCTCGCCGATTTCGGGCTGGCAAAGCTAAGGCCGCCAAAGAAGTTTCAAAGTAAAAGGGGCGGGACTTCTTCAACGAAGTTACTGGACAACTAGCATCGATCAGCGTGGCTAGCCCGTAGCGCCGATCTCAAGGGCCAGGCAAGGAAGAGGGGTCGAGGCGGTTCCTTTTGCCTGCGCGTACTTCGTGTGGTGGACGATGGTTGTTGAAGCTGTTGCCCACATTGTGGACGGCAGGAAGCCACGCTCGACTTGTGTGCTATGGTAAAAAGGAGTTACATGAGGCGCCGATGGCCACACAGCCGAATGTCGTGCGGGAACTGAGCGCCCGATTCAGAGCGTTACCGCCTACGGATCAGATTCGCCTGCTGCGGAAAGTGTTGACGCCGCAGTTGCGGCTGCGTCTGGCGGTCGAGCGCCTGTGGAAGCGAACGGGGGACCGCAACCCTCGCCTGATTGCCGGCGCCGTGAGCGCTGCCCGCCGGGATGTGCAGCGTGAGCACGCGAAAAAGCGGTCTGCGGGCTGTTCTCGACAGTAACATCCTCGCGCGATTCCTGCTGACGCCGCGTGGTTTCAGCGGGCGGCTGCTCGGCATACTCGAGACCGGTGGCTTCACATTGGTGACATGCGAGGCCATCCTTATCGAGGTGACTGACGTGCTGGCGCGCCCGCACGTGCAGCGGTATGGGCCGTACCCCCCGCACGAGATAGTGGAGGCTGTGGACGCGCTTCGAGGGGTCGCCGAAGTTGTTCCCGGCCGGTACGAGGTGTTCATCGTGGCGGACGATCCGAAAGACAACCCCGTCCTGGCATGCGCCCTCGAAGGCCATGCGGACTTTGTTGTCACCGATGACCGCAAGCATCTTCTTCCACTCAAGCAGTACCACGGCATCCAGATCGTATCGATGCCGTTGTTCCTACGCACCTTGAATGCGTAGTGAGGACCGCGGTGATTGCTCAGGACCGATGAGAGTGCTGCGGATCTGCTTTGCCGGGCGGTGTGGGTTACCCGCTGGGTTCCACTGAGCCTCCTGCTACAGAGCATCGAGCACTTGCGTAACGTCCGCCACCGGATCGCCACGCAGCGCGGATTCCCCACACGCCTGTCAGCAGTGCCTCAAGCCGCGGCAGCATCTTGCAGATCTGTCTCTACTGCTTGCCAGCGAGCGAGGAATCGTTCGGCCGCTTCCCACTCTTCGAGGTCGTCTTCCGCTTGTACGATCTGCGCGGCGCTGCCGATACGGGCCAATGCGGCGATCTTTCCGCGCCCATCGCACAGCGCGCCGACCTGAATGGCAAACTGCTCCAATGATGTCTGGTAGAGGGCGCGGAAATGGGCTACTCGTTCCGCGTAGCGTTCCCTTTGGCGATGCGCATAATCCCGCGCCAGCATCCCTAGCGCCTCCGCCTCACTCTTGCAGATTCCATGGACGAGAAAGGGCGCCAGATTCTTCTCGACAGCGTCCTGCCGACTCATGGCGTTACCGTAACACTACGTCCTGGCCCGGACAAGCATGAAGAGCGGCCATGATGCGGGCGCACTGGCTCGCGGCGGTGGCAGCGGTCTCTTTGCCTGAATCAGCGACTGCGACGCTGATCAGAGAAGTTGGCGCCAACGCGTCGCTGCCGATTGCTGACTCGATGTGATGCTACGCTGCGGCTCCCAGATCCACCTCGATACCACTGAACCGAACTATCGGGATCAACGTCTTGCGACGGCCTTCGGCCTTCAGCTCGATCAAACCAAGGTCCGCAAGAAACATCACGTCCGCGTAGACGTTCTTGAAGTCCCGTTTGAGGCTGCGCGCCAGTGCGGCGATCGACTTCGGCTGTAGTGCCGGAACACGTGCCAAGATCTCCAGTCGGGGCGCAGACAGCACTTTGCGCAGTTCGCGATCAATGGCACGGGGTGGCAGCCTGAGAGCGGATAGTACCTCGTCGGGTATTTCGAGCGATACGGGCATCGATTTTTAAAATAGACCGCGGCGCTTTCAGGTGCAATGCCGCGGTGTCGGTTCGCGATCGCATTGGCGTATGCTCATGCGCGCCGCAGTCAGTGAGAAATGTGCCCTCACCTTCGTCCTCTCCCGCCGGTATTGCGGGAGAGGGGAGCCGATTGGCACCTTGGTCCAAGCTTACCGGTTCACTGGCACGCCGGCCCGGCCCAGTCCGCTACGCCGCCGATGCGACCCTGGCGCTTGCACGCGAGGTGGCGGGCGTCTCCACCTTGGTGAATTCTCCGGTCATGATCGGGATGGCGATCCTGCACAGTATGGTGAACACCAGGAATCCGATCGAGAAGATTGCGGCCCCGATGCGCAACTCGTGCAGCGTCGGAGTGTACTCGTAGATCTCCCCCAGGGTGTCCGGGGTAAAGGCCGGCATCACCAGCCCCATTCCCTTCTCGATGTAAACGCTGGCGTAAATCATCAGACATCCGAGGTTCAGAGTGATGATATTCTTGCGCGTGGCCGGGAATAGAAAGAGAAGAAAAGCCCCGACGCCACAGATAACGTAAGCCCAAGCGTAGGGCACCAGCGCGGTGTGACCGTGAATGCCCTTGAACAGATACTCGAAATGTATGAGGTGCTCGGTTGCCGAGTAGTATTCCTTGAAGAGCTCAGCACCGAGCAGGAAGAGGTTGAGGAACATCGCGTATGCCATCAGCTCAGCCACCTTCCAGATGGCGGCGTCTTTGATGGCGATCTTGGTGGTGCGCTGAAGAATCTGGAACAGCACGAGCATGACGGCGGGGCCTGAGCAGAACGCCGAACACAGAAAACGCGGGGCGAGAATCGAAGCATTCCAGTACGGCCGTCCGGGCAAGCCCGCATAGATGAACGCCGTCACGGTGTGGATTCCCACCGCTGCCGGTATGGAGAGCAGAACCAAGGGCACCACCAGGTTGGGGTTGTAGTGCCGGCCCTGCATACCGCGATACAGAATGTGAACCACGACGACGACGTTGAGAACCAGATAGAGGTTGAGCACCAGGACGTCCCAGGCAAGTACGGCGCTGGGGAAGTTCATGTTGCCGATGATCGGAACGAGGTGCCAGAAGCGTTCGGGGTGACCCATGTCTGCGACCACGAACAGCAGACACATGACGATGGCACTGATGGCCAGGATTTCACCCAGAATAGCTACTTCCTTGATCGGTCCCCATTGGTAGACGTAAGCGGGGATCACCAGGACGACTGCGGCGGCGGCAACCCCGACCAGAAAGGTGAAATTGCCGATGTAGAACGCCCAGGATACCTGATCGCGCATGTTGGTGACGATCAACCCGGATTGGAATTGATCGACATAGGCCATACCGCCCCAGACGACCAGGGCGAGCAGCAGACCGATCCAGAGCCAGTAGGCCAACCCCCCGCTCAGAACAAAACGCGCGCTTGTGGTGATGAATTTCGCTGGTCCCATGGGTCCTCACTAGATGCCATAGAAGTAGTAGAACTTCGGCTCGGTCTTGAGCTCGGCCTTGAGCACGAAGACGCGCTTTTCTCGCAAGATGCGCGAAATTTCGTCTTCGGGATCGAGCAAGTTGCCGAACTTGCGTGCCCCGACCGGACAGATCTCAACGCAGGCGGGGTAGCGGCCATCCCGCGTGCGTTGTACACAAAAGGTGCATTTCTCGGCTACCCCGCGCGTGCGCGGTCGGTTGCCGAGATAATGCATGGTGGGGTTGGCTTCCGCCGATGGCAGGTGGGGCTCGCCCCAGTTGAAGCGGCGCGCCCCGTATGGGCAGGCAGCCATGCAGCACCGGCAACCTATGCACCAGTCGTAGTCGATCACCACGATGCCGTCGGGCTCCTGCCAGGTCGCGCCGACCGGACAGACTGTCGTGCACTGCGGGTGACGACATTGCTGGCAGGCAACCGGCACATAGAAATGTTCAGGGTCGGGAACCTTGTCGGGATCGTAGTAGGGATTGGCGCCTTCGAAGTCGATACCTCTGGCCTTCTCCATCTCGAGCACCCGGATCCATTGGATCTGGGGGTCACGCGACTGGTTGTTCTCTTTGACACAGGCGTAAACGCAGCGCCGGCATCCGATGCAGCGGGACAAGTCGAGGGCGTAACCGAACACGACCCCCGGTCTAGCCGTTGTGCCACTCAGATTGACCGGCTGGCCCAATTGCTTGGCGTACTCGGCGCTCAGACGGGACAATCGCCGCTCGACTTCTTGCGGCGACAGCTCGAGGAAATGCTTCTGCAGATACTTCTCGCGCGCTTCCGACGAGCATCCAGCCAGCACTCCCGCCGCGGCCAGTCCGACCGCAGTCAGAAAATTGCGCCTGTCCAAGCTCAGTCCCAAGATTTCCGGCGAGGCTTCCGGCCCGGTGCCGGTACACGCGTTGCGGTTAGCGGGCGTGTCCGCCATGATCGGCCTCCTTTGCGGCGGAAACGCTGCTCCGCTGAGTGCTTGCTGCCGTTGTCACCGGGCCGTCTGACGAGCGCAAGAACTGCGGCCGGATCGGCGGCGGAAGCGGTTGCAGAGGCGCAAAGCGCGGACTGTGCGGGTTGTGGCAATTGACGCAAAGCAAGTAGCGCTTGTGGCCGTCCCAATAGCCGGTGCGCTTGCCATGAATGCCGCTGCGCCAGTCGCGAAACTGCGTGCCGTGGCACTGCCCGCAGAGCCGATAGGACTCGGTGAACGGAATCAGCGTGCCGTTGGCCAGGTGGAGCTGGTTGCGGTCGTTGGCGTCGTGGCAGTCCAGACACCAGCGATTCTTCTCGTCGTGTTGCAGCACAATGTCGCCGTGCATCGCCTCCAGCGGCCGCCGTTCGGGGTTGGGAGCGAAGCCGCTATGACATTCCATGCACGGAAATACCCCTTCACTGAAAGGAGGCGCCGGTACCGCAAACGCCTTCGCCTCCCCCGTTGCGTTGCTGTCGATGCCGACCAAGGCATCGTCCTTGGCGTAGACGGCTGGAAAATCTGCCGGCCCGTATGCCTTGTCGGCCGGGGCCCCGGCCGGCGTCACCACCGGTTGCGAACGGATGATCGATACCAGGATGACCAGAACTGTCACTCCGGCCATGACCAGCATGGGTATCAGTGCGTTCGAATGGGCAATGGAGAACTCGCCCTCGGGCCTTTCTGCTCCTCGGTGTGGATCTGAATGGCTGTCACTCATCGATCTCTGCTACCCCTTTGTCACTGACCACCGCCTGATGGCCCGTGCCACACCACCACCCACGTCGCTCGGCGCCCTCTACGGCGCACCCGCTGCGATTAGCGTGGGCGATGGCGTGCTCTCGTTCGTCGCTGCTTATGCTTATACGGCAGACCAACGCAACTAGCGCACCAGGCCGCGAATGGCAAGCGGAATTTGGTGGTGCGAATGACGCCTCAATCTCGGTGGGTGCCCGGCTTGGATCTGCGGCCTATCTCGCGCGTGTGGGAGTGCCTATTGGCCTGGCGGCCATCCGAAGACGATGAAGACAACCTCCCCTTGCCCCTCCCCGCGCCAAACCTCGCTATTCCCCGGTAAGGCGACGCGCCCCAACCCGGCAAACTCTTGGCGCAAGGGGTTTGTGGAATGTTTCAGTACTCGCAAAACCGCGCATAGGATTGAAAGCGAACAAGAGTCTCGCCTTTCTGCCTTGTTTTTGCCTTCAGGCTCTTCCGCAGGCACATCGCGAGGCAGGAAAACCACACATTTTACCACCCCACGAGAGAGCAAGACGACGGAGGTAATAGAGTGACGTATTCATGCATAAAAGTGAACTGTTATGCGACACCCGCAGTCGCTTTGTTTTCTTGTTTTCTCCTCATGTTCTTGGTGGCGCCAACCAGTGGGTTCGAAACCTACTCGACCGATGGTTCCTCGGGAAATTGCGCCGACTGTCACGGCGATTTCAACAGCGGCAGCTACACTTCGCTGAGCGCTGGCGGGACGGCGTGGAATACCGACCTCATGAGCGGCCACAACACCATGCTGAGCTCCGCTTGCAACGTCTGCCACATGTCGAGCGGGAGAAGCCCAACGTACATCGGCAGCTCCAGCGGCGTCACCGGTTTCTCCACCATCGGATGCATGGGCTGTCACGGCCGAGAACCGGATGCCGGCCATGACAACTCGAGTCCGGGCCGCGGAGCGGGCTTGCGCCAGCATCACACGCGCGCGGGTATACCGGATTGCGCTGATTGCCATTCAGACGCCACGCTGCCGAATGCGTATACTCCGGTTGGCGAGAATGTTCTGCCTGCGTACTACTTCACCCCCGATGCGACACGCCCGAACAAGCCGACGAATCCGTGTGATGCCAACGGGCTGGAAAGCACGTTCGGTACTACCGGTTTGGATAACGACGGAAATGGTTTGTACGACGCGGCGGACCCGGCTTGCCGGGTAACGGCAGCCACTGCTACGCCCACGGCGACATCAACGCCGACACGGGTTCCGCCGACCAATACGCCGCGACCGACAAACACGAGCACCGTACGACCAACCAACACCAACACGCCACTGCCAACCAACACCAGCACGGTGCGGCCGACGAATACCAACACGCCGCTGCCGGCCAGCACGAGCACGGTGCGACCGACCAATACCAACACGCCGCTGCCGGCCAACACGAGCACCGTACGGCCGACGAACACGAGCACGGTCCGGCCGACAACCACCAACACGCCCGTTCAGCCAGCGGCAACAGCGACCCGACCGGCAGCGACGGCAACGCCGACCGCGGCTTCATCAGGGGCGGCGATCTACGCAGCCAACTGCCAGTCTTGCCATGGCGATCCGACAACTGCCGGCCCCGGGCCGGATGGGACGATAAGAGTTGCCGGCGCCAGGATCTGCTCGATCAGCGCAGCGATCTACGGCACCTCGACAAAACGAAGCTCGCGACAAAACACCGGGGCGATTCCCGCCATGGAGTTCCTCAAGGGCACGCTTTCCGATCAGCAACTGCAGGCCATCTCATCCTTCTTGAACTCCTTCCCGGTGTCTGGCCAACAGCGCTACATCACAGACTGCAGCCGATGCCACGGGCTCGATGCAAGTGGCGGTTCGGTGCACAAAGACGTCCAGGGTGACGACGCCCGCAAGATCCGCCACGCCATCGAAGACAAGCGCGCCATGCGTTTTCTCAGCTGTCTGCCCGGTTCCGATGTCACGGAAATCAGTGCGTACCTCGGCACTTTGGGACAAGAGCGCGGCGAGCATGAGGAAGAGGACGACTAGAGAGTAATCCCAGGGGGCAGCAGTTGCATGACTGCTGCCCCTTCGTCTGTAGTCGTCGCGAGCCGGGTAAAGTCCCCCGCGCGCCAGAACTTATGATCAGGCATCCAGCAGCAGTCGGTCCGGATCCTCGAGGTCGCGTACCAGATCACCGATGAAGCGTGCGGCATCGGCTCCGTCCGCGATGCGATGATCGAAGGTCAACGACAGCGGGAGAATCAAGCGCGGAACAATAGCTCCGTCACGCACCACGGGCTCCTGCCGCGCCCGTGCCAGGCCGAGAATGGCGACCTCGGGGTAGTTGATGATCGGTACCATTCCTGTCCCGCCCAGGCTGCCGATGTTGGTAACCGTGAAGGTGCCGCCCCGCAGTTCCTCGAGGGAAACCTTGCCGCTTCGCGTACGTTCCGCCAGTTGACCGAGCTCCGCGGCAAGTTCCCAGACGCTCTTGCGATCCACATCGCGCAACACCGGTACGATCAGGCCGCGCTCGGTGTCGACTGCGACGCCTAGGTGATAATAGTGTTTTAACACCAGCTCGCCACTGGCATGGTCGAGACTGGCGTTGAAGCGAGGATGCCGCTTGAGGGCTGCGACCGCGGCTTTGAGGACGAAGGTCGTCAGGCTCAGCTGCGCGTCGTGCTCTTTGCCTTCGGCCCGATGCTGGTGGCGAAAGGCCTCGAGCTCGGTAATATCAGCCCGATCGAAGTGGCTGACGTGCGGGATCAGCGCGTAGGCTTGCGTCATGTGCTCCGCAATGCGCCGGCGCACGGAGCTGAGCGCGACGCGTTCCACCGGACCCCACTGGCTGAAATCCGGTAGCGGCGGCAGGGTTGCACCTCCAGCCACCTCGGGCGGCGTTACCAGGGGCCCGCGAGCCGGCCGCGATGCTGCAGCGGGTGGCCGTTCCTGTGCCTGCTGCCCGGCGGCTTCGACGTCGCTGTCGGTTACTCTTCCGCCCGGGCCGGTACCGGCAACGCTACGCAGGTCGACGCCCAGCTCTCGCGCCCGCCGCCGCGTCGCGGGTGTGGCCGGCGCGACGCCCGGCGCCTCCTCCTCGCCTGCCGGCATCGCAGGCGGCGCCGTGGTGGCGATCTCGGCTGCAGCTTCGCCAGGCTCGCCCGCGTCCCCGTCGAACGTGACCAGCACGGCTCCAACCGGCACCGTCTGCCCTGCCTCGACGTGGATGCGGCCGATGCGTCCCGCGTACGGTGACGGGATCTCGATGGCTGCCTTGTCGGTCTCGACCTCGAACAGCAACTGGTCCTCGCTCACGGTATCGCCCTCGTGCACCAGCACTTTGAGGATTTCACCCTCACTGATGCCTTCACCCAGATCCGGCAGACGGAACTCGCGTGTCATTACAAACAAGTGTACCGCGTCACCAGCACGATCACTAGCTGGGTAACCTGTGCCAGAGCCGGGGGCGGCGCCAGCGCGATTTCACCGGCCGCAGTCGGGGCACCAGCGGGGACACATGTCCTCCATGCGTCCCCAGCAGTACCGTTGCACCCAGTGCAACCGGCAGAGCCGGTGCTGGCAGAAGACGCAGACCGAGATCGCCGGCTGCTCGCAGTGGTCACATCGCGGCTGGCTCATGGCTTGTGTGGATCAGTATATTCTCGGCCGGTGGGGTGTACTACAAGGTGTGCGAATTTCGGTCCGCATGATCCAGTCCGCCTTGGAGGCCGCTGCAATTCTCCGATGGACACCCGTTGCCTCCTGGTCTACAAGAGAGTCAATCACTAGCGGTTTTTGATTTTCCGCTGCGGGGGCCATGATTGAGCCGAAAGCGCAACTCAGCGCGGAAATCGCTGCCTCGGGGCTGCAAGCCGAAATTACCTGCAGCGATTCTGAACATCGACTTCTAGGACATGTGTTCGCGTCGATCACCTTTCCAATCTACGTAATCGATGTGAACACGCATCGGATTCTGCTCGCGAATCCGGCCGCCTCGAAGAACCACGTTCCGCAGGACGCGACCTGTTACCAGCTTACACACCGGCGCGACACGCCCTGTGACGGCTCAGAAGGCGCTTGTCCAATTGCGGAGGTATGCAGAACGAAGGAACGGATGATCACGGAGCATGTGCATGCGGACCGCTTTGGTGTGCCGAGGCACTACGAGGTGCACGCTTTCCCCCTGTGTGATAGCGCCGGCAGAGTCACACAGATCATCGAGTACAATGTGGATATCAGCGACCGCAAACGCGCGCAGCAGGAAGTGGGCACGTATCAAAGATGGCTCGAAAGGATGGTCCATGACTTGAGGTTGGTCAACGAGGATTTGCGAGAAACGAGCCTGATCGCCGCCCACGACCTGCAATCGCCCCTGGCAGGGATCTCCATGGCTGCGCGAACCCTGAAGAGAATCCTGCCCAGTGAGCTGAACGAGCGCCAGAACAGGACGTTGGAAACGCTCATCAAGTGTGCCGACCGGACACACGAAATGATCGCGTCCGTGTACCGCTGCGGGCAGATCAGCTCCTCGCAGCTCCAGCGCGCAGCGGTGGATCTGAACGCCATCGTGCAGGAGCTCACCAGCGTTCAGCTACGCCTTGACATTGAAGCTTCGCGAGGGACCGTTCACGTGCCCGAGCGGCTACACGCCGTCTGGGCAGACGAGATCCAAATGCTTGAGCTGATGCAGAACCTCATCGCCAATGGACTGAAGTATCACCGTACCGGCATTCCGCCCGAGATTACGATCCGCAGTCACGCAATCAACACGGGCAGTGTGCGACTCGAGGTGGAAGACAACGGCATCGGGATTCAGCCCAGTAATTGCGACAAGATCTTCCTCATGTTCGAGCGCCTCGATGATGCCCGCAATCGTGAAGGGGCGGGCATCGGCCTGGCGGTTTGCAAGCGGATCATCGAGCGCCATGGCGGGTGCATCGGTGTCAGCTCCACCTACGGGGCGGGATCGACATTCTGGGTGGAGATTGCGAGCCCAGGCCAAGCCGGGGCACAAAGCGGCAGCACGCCGGCTGGTGCAGGGGTGATTGAGCCGCAACTTCGGCACTGGTTGCGGTAAGCGCGGGACGCGCGCTTTCGGCAGGCGCTGTTCACCGAGGCGATCAGCGTCTATCTTGCCGGCGACACGACCACGGGCAAAGCCATCTTGCGCGATCTAGTCAACGCGACCGTCGGCTTCGAAGCGCTGGCGGCGGCCGTCACGATCCGTTGGCCGGTTTCCCGTTTCCCGCTGGGTGTCTACACCCGGCGGGAAACGGAAACGGGAAACGCCCTGCGCCCCTCAATTTCCCCGCTCAGCGTCCCATCAGAAAGCGAGATCACGCTCAAAGGGGCGTATCTGCGTGCGGTGGTAAGGGGACATGTGCAGTACTACGGTGTGCCCCGCAACAGCGCGGCGCTGAACGCCTTTCGCCAAGCTGTGGGTCGTTTGTGGTGGCAGACACTGAGCCGCCGCAGCCAGAACGGCGTACCGGCCCCCCATTTGCATTTCCTTCCCCGCTGTGAAAATCCGCTCGGATGGGGAGGACCGCTTTCTGATGCCCGTTTCATATCGCGATGCTGGGGTGAGCATTGCCGCCGGCGACCGCGTCACCGCCGCGGCGCGGAAGGCGGCCCGGGCCACGGCACGGCCGGAGATCGTTGCCGGCGTCGGTGGCTTCGGCGCGATCTTCCGCATCCCACGCGGGTACCGCCGCCCGTTGCTGGTCACGTCTACCGACGGGGTGGGAACCAAGCTGCGCATCGCGCTGATGATGAAGCGCCACGACACTATCGGCATCGATCTGGTTGCCATGAACGTCAATGACATCCTGACCCTCGGCGCCGAGCCGTTGGCGTTCCTCGACTATTATGTGACCGACAAACTCGCGCCACGTGTGGCGGCTGACGTCCTGAAAGGCATCGCCCGCGGCTGCCGGTTGGCGGGTTGTAGCCTGATCGGTGGAGAGACGGCGGAACATCCCGGCTGCTTCTTACCCGGTGAGTACGACCTGGCCGGCTTCACCGTCGGCGTGGTGGAAGAAGATCACCTCGTCGATGGACGGCGCATCCTGCCGGGCGACGTGGTCATCGGCCTGCCGTCGAGCGGGCTGCACAGCAACGGCTACTCCTTGGTTCGGCATCTCTGCTTTGACAAGGCCAAGCTGTCGCTGCAGTCACGGCCCGCCGAGTTGAGCGTGCGGCTCGGGGAGGAGTTGCTGCGGCCGACGCGGATCTACGTGCCGGTGGTACGTACCCTCCCGCCGAAGATGATCAAGGGGATGGCGCACATCACCGGCGGCGGGATGACCGGCAATCTCCCACGCATTCTCCCCAAAGGCTGCGCGGCACGGGTCAAGCTCGGCACCTGGCCGATTCCGCCCATCTTCCATCTCCTCCAGCGCCTCGGCCCAGTGAAGCACGCCGAGATGTTCACCACCTTCAACATGGGCATTGGCTTCGTTCTGGTCGTCGGCAGGCGCGACGCCGACACGGTCTTATCGGCCCTCAAACAGCAGCGAGAGCGTGCCTATGTCATCGGCGAAATCACGCGTGCACCACGCCGCGCCGAGCCGCAAGTCGTCCTGGCATGAGCCCCCAGCGCTCTCTCTGCCCGCTGATATCTGTCGCTTTGTCGTCTGACCTCTGACCTCTGGTATCTGCGGATACTCGGCTCCGCGAGCTGCGACAGCACTTTCTCCTCCCGGCTAGCCAGAAGCGCCGAAGTGCAGTAAAAGAGAGGGGCAGGCAGCAAAAGTACCCTCCCCCTCACCCTTCTCCCGGGAGCACTGCTCGACCATGGAGGCACGGCCCATGAAAATCTATCTGGTCGCACCGAAGAATCCCGAGTCGTTCTGGACCTTCGACCGCATCTTACCGAGCCTGAACAAGAAATGTGTCTTTCCCAACCTGTCCCTGCCCACGGTAGCGGGCATCACCCCGCGCGAACACGAGGTCGTGCTCTGCGATGAAAATGTGGAGCCGGTGAATTTCGACACCGACGCCGACATTGTCGGTCTGACCGGTTACGTGGTCCACAAACAGCGCATCCTCGCAATGGCACGCGAGTTCCGCCGGCGCGGCAAGTTCGTCGTGGTGGGCGGGCCGTTCGCCTCCCTTTGTCCCGAGGACTTGCGCAACGAAGTCGATGTCTTGTTCATCGGTGAAGCCGAATACACCTGGCCGCGTTTCCTGCAGGAGTATGAGGCCGGCAATTGGCAAGCCGAGTATACCCAGGAAGAAAAGCCGAGCATGCTCGACTCCCCCTTGCCCCGCTTCGATCTGCTGAAGACGAGCAAGTACCGCACCATGACTATCCAGTTTGCGCGCGGCTGCCCGTTCAACTGTGAGTTCTGCGACATCATCGTCATGTACGGCCGGCGCCCGCGGACCAAATCCGTGTCCCAGGTCATGGCGGAGGTGCAGGAGATCCATCGCCTGGGAGTTCGCAACATCTTCGTGGTTGACGACAACTTCATCGGCAACAAGAAGGAAGCCAAGGAACTGCTTCGCGTGCTGGGAGAATGGCAGCGCGCTAACCGCTATCCCATCGAGTTCATGACCGAAGTGACCTTGAACATTGCGCAGGACGACGAGCTGCTGCAGCTCATGCGCCAGGCTCATTTCACCAACATCTTCGTCGGCATCGAAACGCCCCGCGCCGCCAGCTTGCAGGAAACGCACAAGCTGCAGAACCTGCGCGGCAGCCTGCTGGACGCCGTGCATCGCATCCAGCAGGCCGGCATGCAAGTCATGGCCGGTATGATCGTCGGGTTCGATCACGACGATCCGGCCATCTTCGACGAGCAGTTCCAATTCATCCAGGACGCCCGCATCCCGATCTCGATGACCGGCATGCTCAACGCCATGCCGAAGACGCCGCTGTACCGCCGCCTGCAGGAAACCGGCCGCTTGATCGCGGAGACGGTCGGGGATCAGTTCGTGTTCACCAACATCGTCCCGCAAGGCATGTCCCGCGTGCAGCTCTACCAAGGCTACAAGCGCTTGCTCGAGCGCCTGTACAGCTATCGCCACTATCGCCGGCGCGCCATGCAGCTGATCCTCAACCGCGGTGCGCAGATCCAGACGCGCGTCATCGCTGGCTCGCAGGACTGGGGCATCTTGGCGCGGGTGCTGTGGACCTGCATCCTGCGCGCCTCGCCAGGGCGGGCGTGGCTCACTTTGTCGCTGCTAGGCGAGACTGCGTTGCGCCGCCCAGGCGCCATCCGCGACGCCATCACCCTGGCCCTGATCCACAAGCACCTCTATGAATACATGCGCGACACCTGCAAGCAGCTCGACCGGCTCGCCAGGGAGACAGGTTATTAGTTGCGAGGTTGTTGAGTTGTTAGACCTAGGAAACAAGCTAACAATCAACAAACCTAACAACCTGTCTCAATACATTCCACGTAGCCGTTCCGGCGACACCCCGAGCCAATACAGTGCGCGCAGCGTCCACATCAGCACAATGGTCCTGACCACTCCATGCTTGCGCCAGCGCCGGGACGAGGTGGTCACGCGCTGGCGCAAGCAGGCCAGCCGTCCGGCCCGCTTGAGGCGGCGGCTCAGCTCCACGTCCTCCATCAAAGGGATTTCGGCGTAACCACCCAGGCACTCGAACACCTGGCGGCGGACGAAGATGGCCTGGTCGCCGGTGGCGATGCGGCTGAAGCGCGAGCGCCAGTTGATGAGAAAGGCGGTTAGCCGGAGCAAGGGACTCGACGGAAAGAGTTCGAGATCAAACCGTCCTCCAACGATCCCGAGGCACCTGCAGGCGGCGCTCACGGCGGCGGCAAACCCGTCTGGAAGAAGTGTGTCGGCGTGCAGGAAGAGCAGGATCTCTCCCACGGCGCGTTGCGCCCCCAGGTTCATCTGCCGAGCGCGACCCTGTGGCGCCGAGCACACCGCGTCAGCGAGCCCTCGGGCGAGGGCCCGGGTTGCGTCCGTGCTCCCCCCGTCCACAACGATGATCTCCAGCACGCCGGGCTGCCGCGCGCGCCGCAAGACTTCGGCAATGCCCTCGGCTTCATTCAAGGTGGGAACGATGACGGATATCACGACTTGGAGTAGCTACCCTAGCAGCCTGTCTGACTCTGCATCTCGTAGCGACCCAACACGTCCGCCGGAAGCCTATAGAGTGCGGGCGGGGAGCGGTCCCGCCGAACCTACGCCGACCGCAAGTCCTAGTCCAGCTTCATGAAGATGTCTTTGCCGGCGTCGCTGGTAAGTTGCGAAATGGTGGTCACCTTGTCGCTGAAATCCTTGAGCGTACCGATGGCGCTGGCACCAACGTCGATGAGGACGGCCATTACGGAGAAGCCCAGCCGTTCTTTGGCGCGCCGGAACTCGAACAGCCACTGCTGGTCAACGCGGCACTCGCCGTCGGTGATGAAGACGATGTCACCGCGCCGATACTGCGACTGCTGCAAGCACTCGAGCGCGGCGCTCAACGGCTTCTGGAAATCAGTGCCGCCACCGGGAAAATATTCTGCCAGCTCGAGCACCTTATGGACTTCGGCATGGTAGCGCTGGCGCCGATTAAGATCGAGCACCTGCAGGGGCATGTCGGTGGAAGAGAAACAGATGGAGCGGAACAAACGCCGCTGCCGCTGGGCGATGTCGAGGAGCGTCAGCGCCACGGCCTTCGACCAGATCTCCTTATCACCCATCATGGAGGAGCTGCCGTCGAGGCAAACCACCATCGGGCCTTTGCCTTTCTCCTCCACCGCCCGCAAGGCGTACTGCAGCAGCTCGCCATCGAGAAAACGCCGGCCGAAATCGCGCCGGAGAATGGGGTGGCGCAAGGCCAGCAGCTCGTGCGGCAGCAACCGGCTGAGCTCCGCACCGGTGCCGACTTCGTACATCTCGTTGTCGGCGCGTTCGAACATCTTGCGGCGCAATGCCAGCGCCTGGGTGCGCATCCGGCCCACCAGCTGCGCCAGCTTCTTCAGCTTGGGATTGTCGGCCAGCTTCTTGCCGAGCTCGATTTGCATGCCGGCCTGGGAGCGCTCGCCGCTGCCCAGTTGCAGGCCCCACGACTCGGCCTCGCCGGTTGACTGTTCCAGGTTCTGCAGCACACGCTGAGCCTCGGCCTCGATGCGCGGCCGGGCACGATTGGCGCTGTCGTTCAATGAAGCGCGGACCTGGCTGGCTTTATGGTGCCAACGCCGCTCGGCATTCTCCAGCTCGCGTCGCATGCGTTGCGTGATCTCGTCCAGCTGCCGTGCCGCCGGCTCGCCCGCGTGTTGCCGCAGATCACGCGCCGTGCACGCGTGCGCCTGCTGCTCTCCGATCTCACTCTCCTGTTGCTCCAGATTCCAGAAGTCGAGCATCTCGGCGCGCGTGATGATGCGCTCCGACTTGAGCAGGGCGAGCAAGCGTTCACCCAGTAGCAGGGTAGCCAGGCCGGCGCGGGGCTCATCGAGCACAGTTTGTTGGCGCAGCAACTCCACCGCCGGGCTGAGGCAGACGCGCTCGAGCAGGAGCCGGTAGAACGCGGCACTCGGGACCACATCATCCTCCGCACGCCACACGATGTTGAGCTTGAAGGTCACCGCGAACAGGTCCAGGAGAAAGCCCTCGAAGTGTGGCAGCAGCTTGCTGCCGCTCTCCTGCAGGGCGCACAGCGACGGTGAATCGGCCATCAGTCTGGCGAACACCGCCCGATCGTAGCTGTCCGACTCGATCCAGTGCCGCCCCAGCTGAAGCATGTCATGGGGTTGGGCAGCGGTGGCACTCATGGTTTGCTTTTCCGGCAGTTGCGCAGTCAGAGCGTTTCGAGCATGCGCTGCTGGATGGTCTCGATTTCATCTTTGACAGCCTCGACCGTGGTCAGCGACCGACCGACGGTACGCGCCTGCTCGAGAATGGTTGTCAGCTTGGCAAGGATGTTGCGAATCTTGGTGTGCGCCTCGACCACCGCCCGGCTGCGCAGATCATTGTTGTCCCACTGACGGGAGGCGTAATCGCGCAACTCCTGCGTCTGATACAAGAGCGCCTTGGCTTCTTCCTCGTAGCCCCGCAGGAGCTGGTGGATCACCGCGCGCACCTCCTGCCGTTCATTCGGATCGTGCCAGAGCGCGTGCTCGAGAAAGAAGAGATCGTCTTCAGTCACGGCATCCCGCCCTGCCAGTACGGCGTGCGCCTGCAGCAGCCCGACACTCTGGTGGTAGCGGCGGTCGGACGCCACGATCTGCTTGCGACCCAGCTCGCGGCGGATGTCGGTCAGTGCCCGGTAAATGTGCTGCGGTATGTTCACCGAGCGTGCCGCTTCTTGTAGAGCGCGCATCTCCGCCAGAGTCAGCGTGGTGCGGACCGGCGCCGGCCGGCTTTGCAGCATGCGCAGGAAGCGGAACTCATCGGCAATGTAGCCGACCACAAAACGCAGCAGAAAACGGTCGTACAACGCCTGCAGCTCGTCCTCCTCGGGCAGCTCATTGCTCGCGCCGAACAGCGTCACCAGGGGAACGTCCATCGGCTCACGGCCGTTGTGAAACCGCCGTTCGTTCATCAGCGTGAGGATGGAGTTCAGGATGGACGAATTGGCCTTGAAGACTTCGTCCAGGAAGGCAATGTGCGCTTCCGGCAGCTTGTGCGTGGTGACGCGGCGATACTCGTCATTCTCGAGGGCCCGCAACGACACCGCACCGAACAGCTCCTCCGGCGTGCTGAATTTCGTCAGTAGCCACTGAAAGTAGCTCGCGCCTTCGAGCCGGCGGCAGAGCTCATCGGCCAGCATCGATTTCGCCGTCCCTGGAGGACCGATGAGGAGGACATGCTGCCCGGCAACGATGGCGGACAACGCGCCGTCAACGACCTCGGCACGTTCCAGAAAGGTTTGCGCCAACTCGTCGCGGATGCGCCGCAGCCGTTCAGCAGCGTCCATAGGGGGATGCTAAAGATTGCCGGCCGCCGATTCAAGCGAATAAGGGGCTTGCGGGCTTGGCTCGATCCTGAATCCCTCACGCCCCACGCCCACCCGCACTCTTGACAGCAAGAAATTGAGATCGGCATGACGACGGCGTGGCACAGAAGAAACGAAAACGTGAGCTCCAACGCAGCGAGAAACTGTTGCTGTTCAGCCCTGATCACCTGTGGCTTCGAGTCGAGGACGGCTGCGCCCGCATCGGGTTGTCTGAGCGCGGACAGGACGACCTCGGCACGGTGATCGCTGTCGAGTTGCCGGACGTGGGTGAGACGGTGGAGCGGGGAGCTCCGTTCGGCGAGTTGGAATCGGTCCGCACCGTAAAGGCAGCTAAGCCCGCCAGGCCAAGCAGGGTTGTGTTGGCGCCGCCCCGCACCGCCTCAGAGGAACAGGCCGTCCACGAAGCCGATTCGGTAGGCCATCAGCATTCCCAAACCCAGGCTGAAGAGGGCCGCTAGAGTCCGGACGGCAACATCGGCGCGGGAGAAATGGGTTGCGGTCAGGTGCAACGGCAGTCCCATCAAAGCGCTCATGCACAGCATTCCGCCAGTTGAGCCGATGCCGAACACGAGCAGGTAGGCAATTCCCGCTGCCGGCGACGGGATCGTCGCCAGCACCAACAGCATGAGGGCGGCGCTGCCCGCCAAGCCGTGCACAATCCCCACCAACACCGGCCGCACACCAAAACGTAAACCGTGATGCGTCCCTGGTGCCGCAGTTTCCCTGCCGCCGTGAAGGTGCGGGTGAACATGGACGCGGGGACCGTGCCGATGGGGATGCAGGTGGATGGTCCCGCCATCAAACAGCTTGCGGAGCACGTTCAACCCCAGGCCCACCAACATGACGGCGACAGCGAACTCCAGCGCCATGGCGGTTTTAGGGCCGAGCTCGAAATGGAGGACAATCACCGCCACGCCCGCACCCAGGAGGGCCAGAGTGTGACCGAGACCCCACAAGGCACCCACCAGACACGAACTGAGGACGCTCTTGCGCTCACTGACAATGGCGGAAATGGCGGCGAGATGATCAGCGTCGAGCGCGTGCTTTACCCCAAGCACGAGACCGAGAACGAACACGGGGCTCGTCGAAAGCCAACTGGTTGCCATGTCACAAAATCGCTGCCTCCGTGTATCGCTGCGAGACAGCCTCTTCAATCCGTGGACAACTCTTGCGCGGTGGCCTTTCCCAGCGCCGCCAGCGTCGTCTTGTAGGTGTACAGCGCCTGCACGTGGCTGGCTTCGGCGCTGGTGAGAGAGGTCTGTGCATCCGTCAGTTCGATGATGTTCCCCACGCCGGTGTTATAACGGCCCTCCGCCAGTTCCAGATTTTCCTTTGCCTGTTGCAGAGCTTTTTCCGAAACCCTGATGCTCTCAGCGGCCTGCTGCAGGTTGAGCACCGCCTGCCGCACTTCCAGCGCGATGTTCTGGCGCAGGACCTCCTCGTTGAATTTGAGGGTCGACAGGTTGGCCTTCTGTTCGCTGATCTGCGCCGTCGTCAGCCCGCCATTCAGGATGTTGAGATTCACCGTCGCGCCCACGTCCCACACGTTGCTCAGCGGGTAATCGGTGCCGAGGTAGCTGTAGTCAGCCTGGGCCTGCACCGATGGCAGGTAGCTTTTGCGCAAAGCGGAAATCTGCTGGGTGGTGGCGCGCTGCTGCGCCAGGATGCTCTGGATTTCAGGCCGTCTATCATATGCCGCCTTCAGGGCATCGGCCTCGGCAACAGTGAGCTGGTGCACGTCGAAATTGTCGACGATGTCGAAGTCGAGCGGGCGGGTCCAGCCCAGCGCGTTGCGCAGGGTTTCGCGCGCTACGGCGACGTTGTTGCGCGCCGTCACCTGGTTGAGCTCGGCGTTCGCCATTTGCACCTGGGCCCGGGTGACGTCGAACTTGGCTGCCAGGCCGACGTCGAAGCGACCCTGCGCCTGCTCGAGGTGTTTGTGGTTCTGGCGCACCGTTTCGTCCGCCACTCTTAACAGGCGAACGGTTGCCAGCACGTTGAAGTAGGCCTGCTTGAGATTGAGCACGACGATGTCGCGCTGCGTCATGCGGTCAGCCTGCAATGACTGTTCGGACTCCTGGGCGGCGCGAATGGCGTTCAAGTTTTGTCCGAAATCGAACAGCACCTGAGTGAGACCTGCGCCGGCATTGAAGAAATTCGACCGGATCGCCTGGCCGCCGGTACCGCCGAACGCGGCTGGACGGGTCTGCCGCCGTTGCGCCAGGTAGCTGGCATTCACCTGCGGCAGATAATTACTGGCGGCTTGCCACACCCGCGCATGACCGGCCTGTACGGCGGCCGTGGCCGCTTTCAGGCTCGGATGCTGCTGCTCCGCAATAGCAATGCATTCGGCGAGCGTCTTGGGTGAGATCTCTTGTGCCAGGACCGCTGTCGATAGCCAGCTGAAAATCAGGAAGATACCAATTACCAGCCGCATTCACCCTCTCCTCTTTCCGCCGGAGTTCCCGCAATGTGCCGACTCCACCGCCATGCCTTTCCAAAACACGCTCACCACCGCGGCCACCAGATTGTCCAGCGTGTCCTGCGGTTTGCGGTAGCGATTGACGCCGCGCACCATGCCCAGAAGCATCTGGGCCGCGATGTGCGGGTCGAGGGAGCGCACGTGCCCCTCTTTCATGGCTTCCTCCAGCGCCTGCTGGATAATGGCAATGATCTGGCCACGCCGGCGCTGCCACTCGCGCCCTTCGAACTCGTCGGGCTTGTGCTCATTCGAGTGGATCAGCGCAAAGAACAGCCGGCGGTCCCAGAAATGGCCGAGGATGCAGCGCACCACTCCTTCGATCTTGTCTTTCGGCGCACCCGGGCCGCGCAGGGCGCTGCGTAGGTCGTTGCACAAAGCCTCCATGGCTTCGAACATGACGGCCAGATAGAGCTCGCGCTTGCTGGGAAAGTATCGGTACAGCGTGCCTTTGCCGACGCCACACTCCTGCGCCACGTCGTCCATCAAAACCTCGTGAAAATCCCGCCGGGTAAAAATGACCTCGGCGGCGCGCAGGATCGCCTCCCGCACCCCCACCATAGGCGGGCGGCCACGCCGGGACTGCGGGACGGTGGTCTTGGTGAGGGACAGCGACATGTTCCGAAACTGACCGGTCAGTCACTAATAGGGGTGGATATCCCGCTTGTCAATTCAGAGTCGATGATGGACTTTGTCACCATAGAATTCGGGCTGGTAGCTCCGCCGCAGAATCACGCTCGCGACACTGAAATAGATCACCAGGCCGCTCACATCGACCAGCGCAGAGGTTCTGAGACAGCCTCTAAATCCCCCGGCTCAAACAACCAAGCCGGCTCGAAGCCGGCTGTTCGCCCTATCTCAGCCCGGTTCACCGGGCTTTGCTGTGTAAGCCGGGGGCTTCGAGCCCCCGGCTTACGGCATCGTCTGCAGACGATTGTCTGGAATTTCGCTGGCCGGCGTACGGTACTGCTCGCCCGGCCACATTGCTGCAAAACGCAATGCCGCGTGCTGCAATTCGGAACGAAGCGGAGCCGAGCGCACTGAACCTTCGGCCCCATGGCGCTCCTCCGCTTGGCACAAAGGGTGCCTGTCTTTCTGTCAGCTACCGGCAGGAGGTGCGGGCTCGACATGATGGATCTTATCTTTGTGACTCTGACGGTGGTTTTTGCCGGGGCGGCGGTCCTGTACGTTTTCGGCTGCGAGAGGCTATGAGCCTTGATTACCTCTTGGGCGGGGTCGTTGCCGCCGGCCTGCTGGTCTACCTACTCTCCGCCCTGCTGCGCCCCGAGCGCTTCTGACCCGGCTGCCGAATCATGACCGCCAACGGCATCATTCAAATCCTTCTGTTCTTCGCCACCGTGCTGCTGTTGATCAGACCGCTGGGTTTGTATTTCTACAACGTCATGGAGGGGCGGCCGATGCTGGCGGATCGGGTTCTTCTCCCGATCGAGCGACTGATCTACCGCGCCAGCGGCGTCAACCCCGGTCAAGAACAACACTGGACCAGCTACACGATCGCCATGCTGCTGTTCAATTTCGCCGGCCTGCTGCTGCTCTACCTGCTGCAGCGCCTGCAACAGGTGCTGCCGTTGAACCCTCAGGCGCTGGCAGCGGTACCGGCCGACCTCGCCTGGAACACGGCCGTCAGCTTCGCCACCAACACCAATTGGCAAAACTACAGCGGTGAACGCACGCTCAGCCATCTGGTGCAAATGGCCGGCCTGACATTTCACAATTTCGTCTCCTCCGCCACCGGCATCGCCATGGCGATAGCCCTGGTGCGCGGTTTTGCGCGCCACTCCGGCGCGACCGTGGGCAATTTCTGGGTTGATCTGGTGCGCTGCACGCTGCGCATACTGCTACCCTTTTCGTTCATGCTGGCCCTGCTCTTCATCTGGCAGGGAGTTCCACAAAACCTGCATCCGTACATACACGCCACCACACTGGAAGGCACCGAACAGGTCATCCCGCAGGGCCCCGTCGCCTCGCAGGAAGCAATCAAGCAGCTCGGCACCAACGGCGGCGGTTTCTTCAACGCCAACTCCTCCCATCCCTACGAGAACCCGACGCCGCTGACGAACTTCTTCGCCATGCTCGCCATCTTCACCATCGGGGCGCCGCTCACCTACACCTTCGGCCGCATGATCAACGACCAGCGTCAGGGTTGGGCAGTTCTCGGCACCATGGCGCTGCTGTGCTTTCTGGGTGTGGCGGGGGTGTATTCAAACGAGGCGAAAGGCAATCCCCTGCTGCATCCGCTCGGCATCGACTTGGCGGCCACGGCCACGCAGGCTGGCGGCAACATGGAAGGCAAGGAAGTCCGCTTCGGCATCGCCAACACCGCGCTGTTTGCCACGCTCACTACCGACGCCTCGTGCGGGGCGGTCAATGGCATGCACGATAGCTTTACGCCGCTGGGCGGGCTCATCCCCATGGTAAACATCATGCTGGGTGAGGTAATCGTCGGTGGGGTCGGGGCCGGCCTGTACGGCATGCTGATCTTCGCCATTCTGGCCGTCTTCATCGCCGGACTGATGGTGGGCCGCACGCCGGAATACCTGGGAAAGAAGATCGAGGCCAAGGAGGTGCAGATGGCGATGCTGGCGATTCTTGTGCTGGCGGCGAGCATCCTCGGTTTTGCCGCACTCGCCGCCGTGCTGCCCGCGGGCCTCGCCGGACCCGCCGCCAAAGGACCGCACGGTTTCAGCGAGATTCTTTACGCCTTTACGTCGACGACCGGCAACAACGGCAGTGCATTCGCCGGACTGAGCGGCAACTCGGTCTTCTACAATGTTACCCTCGGGCTGGCGATGTTGATCGGCCGCTACTTGATGATCATTCCGGTCATGGCCATCGCCGGTTCGCTGGTCGCAAAGAAAATCGTGCCGCCGTCCGTCGGCACTTTTCCGACCCACAGTGCGCTCTTTGTCTTCCTCCTGGCCGGCATCATCCTCATCGTCGGCGGCCTGACGTTCTTTCCGGTCCTCGCCCTCGGGCCCATCGTCGATCACCTGATGATGACCGCAGGCAAGGTGCTCTGAATAGGGCGGGAAATCCGGGTCATGGCCAAAGCTGCCAAACTCTCCCTGTTCGACCGCGCCATCGTGCAACGCGCGGTCTTCGATTCGTTCTACAAGCTCGATCCACGCACGCTGCTGCGCAACCCGGTGATGTTCGTGGTTGAAGTCGTCGCCGCGGTGGTCAGCGTCCTCTTCATCCGTGATCTGCTGGTTCCACGGGCCCAGGCCGCCTTCGTCGGCCAGATCGCAGCATGGCTGTGGTTCACGGTGTTGTTTGCTGATTTCGCCGAAGCCGTGGCCGAAGGGCGTGGTAAGGCTCAAGCGGACACCTTGCGTCGCACCAAGACGGAAACCTTGGCCAGGCGGCTGCACGACGGGAAACGCTCGGATTACGAGCTGGTGCCGGCCACCAACTTGCGCCGCGGCGACGTCGTGATCGTCGAGGTCGGCGACATCATTCCCGGGGACGGCGACGTTCTGGAAGGCATCGCCTCCGTCGATGAATCCGCGATCACCGGCGAATCGGCGCCGGTCATCCGTGAGAGCGGCGGCGACCGCAGCGCCGTCACCGGCGGCACCCGCGTACTATCTGATTGGATCAAGGTGCGCATCACCTCCAACCCCGGGCAGACCTTTCTCGACCGCATGATTGCCCTGGTCGAAGGCGCGCAGCGGCAAAAGACGCCCAACGAGATTGCACTGAGCATCCTGCTGGTCGGCATGACGATCATCTTCCTCCTGGTGACGGCGACGATCGAGATGTTCGCCAGCTATGCCGGCACGACGATCTCAGTGGCCGTACTGATTGCACTGCTGGTCAGTTTGATCCCGACCACAATCGGCGGCCTGCTCTCGGCCATCGGCATCGCGGGAATGGATCGCTTGGTGAAGTACAATGTCCTGGCGATGTCCGGGCGTGCGGTCGAGGCTGCCGGAGACGTCGATACGCTGCTCCTGGACAAGACCGGCACGATCACCCTCGGCAACCGCATGGCCACCGAGTTCGTACCCGTGCAAGGCGTGAGCGAGCACGAGCTGGCCGACGCCGCGCAGCTGGCGTCCTTGAGCGACGAGACGCCCGAAGGGCGTTCGATCGTGGTGCTGGCCAAGGAGCGCTACGGGCTGCGCGCCCGCGAGGTCGCGGATCTCGGCGGGCATTTCATCCCGTTCACCGCGCAGACACGCATGAGCGGGGTAGACCTCAACGGCGGGCAGATTCGCAAGGGCGCAGTGGATGCCGTCATCGGTTTCGCTGTTTCGAAGAACGGCACCAACTTCCAGCCGCCGCCCGAGTTGCACGTCACTGCCGAGCGCATCGCGAAGTCGGGTGGCACACCGCTCGCGGTCGCCAAGAATGAGCGGGTGCTGGGCGTCATCCACCTGAAAGATGTCATCAAGGGCGGCATGCGCGACCGCTTCGCCGATCTGCGCACTATGGGTATCCGTACCGTCATGATCACCGGTGACAACCCCGTCACCGCGGCTGCCATCGCCGCCGAAGCGGGCGTCGATGATTTCCTTGCCCAGGCCACTCCGGAGAACAAACTGGCCCTCATTCGTACGGAGCAGGCCAAGGGCAAGCTGGTTGCCATGTGCGGCGACGGCACGAACGATGCGCCGGCGCTGGCGCAAGCCGACGTCGGCGTCGCCATGAACACGGGAACGTCAGCCGCCAAGGAAGCCGGCAACATGGTCGACCTCGACTCCAATCCCACCAAGCTGCTGGAAATTGTGGAGATCGGAAAACAACTGCTGATCACGCGCGGTTCCCTCACCACTTTCAGCATCGCCAATGACCTCGCCAAGTACTTCGCCATCATTCCGGCCATGTTCGTCGCCACCTACCCGGAACTCGACGCCCTCAACGTGATGCGGCTGGCAACACCGCAGAGCGCCATCCTCTCGGCAATCATCTTCAATGCCTTGATCATCATCGCATTGATCCCGCTGGCGCTGCGGGGTGTGAAGTACCGGCCGCTCGGAGCGGCGGCGATCTTGCGCCGCAATCTGTTCATCTACGGGATCGGCGGCATCATCGCGCCGTTCATCGGAATCAAGATCGTCGACCTGCTCGTCACCTTTTTGCACTGGGCTTGAGGCGCATCGAGGAAGACCATGCTGTCACAACTACGAACCGCGGCTCTCATGACCATCGTGCTGACCATCCTCACCGGCATTCTGTATCCCCTATGCGTAACTGGCCTGGCCGGCTATTTGTTCCCGAATCAGGCCAGCGGCAGCCTCGTTACTCGCAACGGGAAGGTCATCGGCTCGGCGCTTATCGCTCAGAGCTTCGCCGACCAACGCTACTTCCACCCCAGGCCGTCAGCCGCCGGCAAAGGGTACGATCCGACGGCCTCTGGCGGTTCGAATCTCGGCCCGATCGATCGCCGGCTCATCGAGCGGGTGCAGGCGAGCGCCAGGGCATTGCACCAGGAAAACCCTTCGGCGGGGATTCCTGTCGATCTGGTGACGGCGTCGGGGAGCGGCCTCGACCCGCACATCACGCCTGCGGCCGCCGAATTCCAGCTGCCGCGTGTTGCACGGGCGCGCGCTTTGCCGCCGGAATCTGTCCGTGCGCTGGTGCGCCGGCATATCGAAGGCCGCCAGCTCGGACTGTTGGGCGAGCCCCGGGTCAACGTCTTGCGATTGAACCTGGCGCTGGACGCCGCGGACGGCGGGTGAGAGAGTAGGTGGTGATTCGTACGACGGTTGAAAAACAAAAGTGGCAAGAGCGGCAAGGTTCATCACCCCGGCTCTCTCCCGGCGGGAGAGGGTCAGGGTGAGGGCATGAAATGACCTCCTTTTCACCTATGATCTCACGATGAGTGCGATTCCGGCCGGCGAACAGCGGCCGTCGCCTGAGGCGTTGTTGCAGGCGGCGGCTCAGGAGGGGCGCAGCCGCCTGAAGATCTTCGTCGGCGCAGCACCCGGTGTCGGCAAGACGTACGCCATGCTGGAAGCGGCACACGAACGCCGGCGCGAGGGGCTCGACGTCGTTGTCGGTATCGTCGAAACCCACAGCCGCCCCGAAACTGAAGCCCTGCTCAAGGACCTGGAGGTCATCCCACGGCAGCGAGTCGAGTATCGCGGCACCGTGCTAGAAGAAATGGATCTCGACGCGGTCCTGAAGCGCCGGCCGCAGATCGCACTTGTCGATGAGCTGGCGCACACGAATGCCCCGGGAAGCCGGCATCCCAAGCGCTATTCGGATGTCGAAGAACTGCTCGAAGCGGGCATCGACGTGTACACCACCGTCAACATCCAGCACCTGGAGAGCCTCAACGACGTGGTCGCGCAGATCACCGGCATCCAGGTGCGCGAAACCATCCCCGACCGGTTTTTCGAACGCGCCGACGAGCTCCAGCTGGTCGACGTCACACCCGAAGACCTGCTGCAGCGGCTGCGCGAGGGCAAGGTCTACATGCCCGTCGCCGCCGAACGTGCCATTCGCAACTACTTCCGCCCCGGCAACCTGACGGCATTGCGAGAGCTAGCCCTGCGCCATACGGCTGAAAGGGTCGACGACCAGATGCGCGTCTACATGCAGGCGCACGCCATTCCCGGGGTCTGGCCGGTAACCGAGCGCGTCATGGTGTGCATCAGCGGCGGCAGTCTGGCTGAGCGGTTGATCCGGGCCGGTTATCGCATGGCGGAAAGGCGCCATGCCGACTGGATGGTCGTTTTTGTCGAGACCGCCGCCTTCCATCGCCTCTCGGAGGCCGAGCGCACGCGAGTCGCACGTTTGCTCCGTCTCGCCGAGCAGCTGGGCGCCGAAGCCGTGAGCATACCGGGCGAGCGCATCGGCGAAGAGCTGGTCCGCTACGCCGAGCGTCGCAATGTCACTGAAATCATTCTCGGCAAACCGCTGCGGTCGCGCTGGCAAGATCTCTGGCGCAGCTCGCCGGTGAACGACATCATCCGGCGCAGCGGCCACATTGATGTTCGGGTGATTTCAGGTGAGCCGGGCGACGGCCTGCGGCAGGCGCCGCATGCGCTCGAGCTCAACCGGCCGCACCTGCAGTGGCGGGCTTATCTGTGGGGGGTTGTTGCGGTAGCGCTGGCCGGGTGCATCACCAAGATCCTGCAGCTATGGCTTTCGCTTCCGGATCCCGCCATCGTCTTCCTGACCGCTGTGCTGTTTACTGCCGTTATCGGCAGCCTCGGCCCCGCGATCATGGCCGCGGTGCTCAGCGTTCTGGTCTACGACTTCTTCTTCGTCCAGCCGCTGTATCAGTTCACCGTCACCAAGCCGCAGGACGTCCTGTCCCTGCTGGTATTTCTGGTCGTTGCCGTGCTCACCAGCAAGCTGACGGCACGTATTCGCGACCAGGCGGAGACTGCGCGGCGGCGTGAAGAACGGACGGCGGCGCTTTATGCTTTCAGCCGACAACTCGCCGCCGCGGTCGGCATAGACGATCTGCTGCCGGCGCTCGTGCAGCATGTGGCGGAGCAGTTTCTTGCGAAGGTGGTCGTGCTGCTGCCCGACCGCGGCCAGCTCATGGCACCAGCGGCACATCCGCCAGAGACCGAGTTGTCCGAAGCCGGGCGGGCGGCGGCCACCTGGGTGTGGGAGCACAACCAGACCGCGGGACGGGGTACGGAAACCCTGCCGGGCAGCGAGTGGCTGTACGTGCCCCTGCACACCGCACGCGGAGCCGTGGGGGTGCTGGCGCTGCGACTACCGGCTCCTCAAAGGGTCATGCCACTGGACCAGCGCCAACTGCTGGAAGCCATGGCACGGCAGGCCGCTATTGCCATCGAACGGACCCGGGTCGATGTCGTGCTCGAAGAGAAGGCCAAGACTGAAGCCGTGATCGAGGCCATCGAAGACGGGTTGATCGTCCTCGATCCGGCCGGTGTGGTCCTGCACATTAACGAGGTCGCTTGCGCCATACTCGAGTTGGAGCACCAGACCGTCCTGGGGCAGCGCTTCGAGAATCTCGGCACCAGTCATCCCCACTACCTGCGTTTGCGCGCCGCCGTGCGCGACCTCGTCACCCACCCTGAGCGCGAAGGCGAGCGCATCGAGATCGCTTTATTCCTGCGCGGCCGCGACCATTACTTCGTACTGCGGCCCACGCCGTACCGGGCTCGCGACGGCTCCCATGCCGGGTTGATCCTCACCTTGCAGGACGTCACCTACCTGCGCGACCAGGAGGCGCGTCGCGAGGCGCTGATCGCCACCTTGTCGCACGAGTTGCGCACGCCGATCACCTCCCTGAGCATGGCCCTGGATCTGTTGAAACGCACCGACCTGACGCTCACGCCGGAACAGCGCAGCCTGCTGGATGCCGCACATGAAGACGTCGCTCGGCTGCAGGACGTTGCCCAGCGGCTGTTGGACCTCTCCCGCATCCGCGCCGCCAACATCGCGCTCGAACGCCAGAAGGTCGACGTGCGCGACACCATTCAGCGAGCCATCCGGATCTTCACCCTGCAGGCGCAGGAAAAAGGCGTGGCCCTCGTGGCCAATCTGCCCAGCACCGAGCTTGCCATCGTGGGAGATCCGACGAAGCTCACGTGGGCGGTGTCGAATCTTTTGTCGAACGCCTTGCGCTACACCCCGGCCGGCGGGAAGGTCCTGGTCGACGCCGTGCCCCACGATGGGCTGGTCATGGTCTCCGTCGCTGATACCGGTCCGGGCATTCCCAGCGAACAGCGGGAGCGGATCTTTGAGCCTTTCGCCCAGGTGCTGGACTCCGGCGAGATCGGCGCTGCCGGCTTGGGTTTGGCGATCGTGCGCGACATCGTGCAGGCGCATGGCGGGCGCATCCACTTGCAAAGCGAGATCGGAAAGGGCAGCCGTTTCACATTGGAGTTGCCGCAGAATTGAAATGGCCACCATCCTGATCGTCGACGACGAAAAGAACATCCGCACGCACCTGGCGACCTATGTGCGCAGCCTGGGGCACAAGACGGAAATGGCGGCCGATGCCGCCGCCGCACTTGCCGCCGTGGAACAGCAGGACTTCGACGTGGTGTTCTCCGACGTCCGCATGGCGGGTTTGGACGGGCTCGCCTTGCTGCGAGAGATTCGCCACCGGCGGCCGGAAACCGTCGTCGTGCTGATGACCGCGTACGCCACAGTGGAGCAAGCAGTCGAGGCCATGCGCGCCGGGGCGTACGACTATCTCGTCAAGCCCTTCTCCCTCGACCAGGTCGGACTGCTGTTGGGGCGAGTGCTCGAAGTGCGCGAATTGCGGCGAGAGAACAGGACACTCCGGCATGCGTTGGAGCAGCCGGTGTTGCTGCAGTCGTCGAGTCCTGGGATGCAGCGGGCGCTGGCCACGGCAAGACAAGCGGCGGCCTCCGACCTGACGGTGTTGCTCACCGGCGAGAGCGGCACGGGGAAGAACGTCGTGGCCCGCGCCATACATTCCTGGAGCCCACGGGCCGGCGGACCATTCACCACCATCGCCTGCACTACACTGGCCGAACACCTGCTGGAGAGCGAGCTGTTCGGCCACGTGAAAGGTGCCTTCACCGGAGCCTGGAAAGACAAGCCCGGACGGCTGGAGGCGGCCCAGGGCGGTACCGTGTTTCTCGACGAAGTGGGGGAACTGCCGGCGGAACTGCAGAGCAAACTGCTGCGCTTTCTCGAAGAGCACGAGTTCGAGCGTGTCGGCGCCAGCGAAACCATTCAAGTTGACGCCCGCATTCTCGCGGCCACCAATCGCGATCTCGACGCCGACGCCCGCAGCGGCCGTTTTCGCCAAGATCTCTTCTTCCGGCTCAACGTCGTGGCAATCCGCATCCCGCCTCTGCGGGAACGCCTGCAGGACCTGCCGGCCCTGCTCGATCACATTCTGGCCAACTTGCGCCTGCGCCACCGCCGCGAAGGGCTGCAGATCACCGACGAAGCGCGGCATGCCCTGATGATGTACCACTGGCCCGGCAATGTTCGCGAACTGGTCAACACCGTCGAGCGCGCCGTGGTGCTGGCGCGCGACAACCTGATCCGCACCGAGGACTTGCCCGACCGCCTGCTGGCGCCGGCCACGGCAGCACCGGCCGCGGCGCTCTCAGGTCTTTCGCTGGAAGAGGTCGAACGGCGCCACATCGAACAGGCGCTGGCGGAAGCCGAGACCCTGGAAGAGGCCGCCGCACGCCTCGGCATCAACCCGACAACCCTATGGCGCAAGCGCAAGCGCTACGGCATCGAGTGAGATTCCCGCAAGTCTTTGATCGGATCTTGGCGCCGTTCACTGTGTTACACGAGGCTCAACCGGCCCGTGCGCACCAGCGCCGGGCTGGCGTTGCCGGAACCCGCCGTGTACGGCGAAGGCGAAGTTGTCGAGCACCTCGGGGTCGAGCGGGTCGCCGTTGAGTGGGATGGTGAGCGAGGGCAGTCCTTCGCGTTCGGCGACGTGAAAGAACTGGCTCTCGGCCAGCTTGTTGGGCATGCACTCCAAGGGGCCGACGCTGACCACACCGTCGATGGCTCCCGCTCGCCATTGGTGGATAGCGCTGCCGAGCGTGAGCACGGCTTCGCCGTAGAGCGAGCGCCGCAGGTAGCCGTCGGCAGCCATAACGACTTGCTTCACCCTGGTTCGCTCGCGCCAGCCGAGCGGCCGGGCCAGGGCGTCATAGGTGACTTGCTGTGTGCGGTGCAGCACCGCCCGGCTCAGCCGGCTTCCAAAACTGCCGTCGCGGCCGGAATCGTGTCGTGACCAGTCGACGTATTCCAACCATTCGTTGAACGGCGCCAGATGCGCGCGTATGCCGCGTTTCTCCAATTTTTCAATAACGAAGTCGTTGGCAAAGGGATCCAGGCGCACGTAGATTTCACCCACCACAGCTACAGTCGGAATGGCCCGCCGGGTTTTCACCGCGGCGAAGGCGCTGGCCGCGCGCCGGAGCATATCGGTCACTCCAAAGAGCCGTTCGGTAGCCGCCTGGAACAAAACATCACGCCCCGCCGGCCAGCCGCGCGCCTCGGCAGTGATGCGCTCCAGGAGCTCGGCACTGAATCGGTCATACAACGCCTGAGCGGATCCCGGGCTCGCCTCGATCGGCCGCACGTCGTGCAGCGCTTGCAGCAACACGTCGATGGCCGCCCAGCCGGCCACGCACAGCCCCAGGAAACCGCCCGGCATGCCCTCGCCGTAGTTGTTCTCCACCGGCGACCAGACCCGCACGCGGTCGGCCCACTGTAAACGTTCCAAGGTTACCTTGTGCAACAGATTGTAGATGCCGAACCGACATGGGCCGTCGGAGCGTGGCATCAGGAAAGCGAAGCGCGTATCGCTGTGTCGTTCCCGCTCCAGACGCTGCAACAGGCTGCCGAGGGTGATACACATCGGCACGCACTCCTTGCCCGACGTATAGCGGCGGCCGATGCGCACCGCGTCCCGGTCCGGCATCGGCAGACTCTCGGCCGGCATGCCCGCCCCGTTCAGCGCCGCAGCCAAGACGTCGGCACCAGGTCCCATGCGCGGGATGAGCACCACCTCACCGCGTTCCCGCACATCGCTGGCGCGCGCCTTGACCTGCTGGACGGCTCGCAAATCGTTTACGGCTGACTCCCGTGCAGCTCTCAGGTCCTCGTGAATGCAATGCAGGAAGGCTTCTATCCGGGTCTTGGTGCCGGCATCGCCGGAGTGGCCGTCGGTCTCGATCACCGCGAAAGGCCGACCCTGCATCACGTAGCTGTAGAAATGCAGGTTGAAGCTGTCTGGCCCGCACGAGTAGTTACTGCACCACGCGCTATAGACACCCGCCTGGCGTCGGATGTGGTGAGCCGCCCTCAGGCTGCGTTGACCATGGCCCCAGTAGACATCCTCGAAAATCGGCACGGCGTCGTCCACCGGGTAGCAGTCCACCGGAATCGGCAGGGCTCCCTGCTCGCGGATGATTGCCGGGACATTGGAGTTGAGCACCTTGTTGTAGATGGTGTAGGTGCGTCCGAGCACTACGATGGGCACGATTTGGTGCTGGCGGCAGAATGCCAGGGCCTGCTTCCCCAGGCTGAGGCATGCCGTCTCAAACTCCTGCTGCGCATCCAGACCGCGACGATACGCTGCTTTCCAATTGCTCCTGCCGAACGCCCGGGCGATGCGATTGCAGCTGTGCAGGAATTGGGGCGACTCCAGATTGCCCTGGCCGATGTCGATCACCGGCGAGATCATGCTGCTGGCAGCAGCCTGCCCCAGATCCCAGCGCAGTATATCCGGACTACCCTGAACGATGGGACAGACCGTAGCGGTTCGTTCGCCCGCAGAGTGCTCTATGCTGCGCAGCATGGGCAGAAAGAGAAAATCCGGCCGCTCCTCCGCCATGGCGCTGACCAGGCCATGGAACTGCTGCATGGGGGCGCAGAACGGCACGTTGGCACCTTCTATGCCGCGTTTGAGAGCGGCCTGATCGGCGCCGCGCCGGACCCGCAAGTCGAAGCCAAGTTCCGAGACGAAGGTCGCCATGAAGGGGAACAAACCTTTGAGCTGGAACTCGTCGGTTAGGGCCACCGTCGGGCGGCCGCGCCGGACCGAGGCCTGCGCCGCGATGGCTTCGATCAACTCTTCCCGGCGGCGAAACGGATCCGGCGCTTGATCCGGCAGCTTGCGCTTCCCGGTTCCTTTGTCCCACAACGAACAACCGCCTCCCCACGTGAACCGCTGGGCGCGGGCATCGACATGGGTCGTGAGCCGCTCGATACGGCAGCGGTTGCCACTGCCACCGCAGCCCTGCGTCGATTTGCAGACAAAAGTATCCTTGCAGGCGACCTGAGCCGCAAGGAATCGGCGCGGCTCGATCGGCACCCGGCCCTCCGGCGGCAGGACTTTACGCGCCAACAGGGCGATCCCGAGGGCCCCGACTGTGCCCGGATTGGGAGGAATGATGACCGTGCTTCCGGTCTGCCGCGCCACGGCAGCAGCGAGCGCGTCGGCGGCGAAAGGCATACCTTGACAGAAGATCACCTCACCCACCGAACGGGTGCCCTTGACGCGGTTCAAGTAGTTCTGGACCACGGAGTCATACAATCCCGCAATGATCGCACGGGTGTCCACGCCGGCAGCAACGGCGCCATCGATCACTTCGGCCATGAAGACCGAGCAGTGCTGGCCCAGTGATACGCCGGATGCGCTGCCCAGAGCCGCCTTGCCCAGAGCGGCGACGCCATCGATCCCGGAAAACTTGCGGCCCTGTTCTTCAATGAAGGACCCGGTCCCAGCGCTGCACGCCTCGTTCATCGCCGCGTCGATAACGCGGCCGTCCGCCAGGCGTATGTACTTGGCGTCCTGGCCGCCGATTTCGAAGATGGTGTCGACGCGCGCATCGTAATGCAGGGCCCCTTCCGCATGGGCCGCGATCTCGTTCAAGACATACACTGCCTGTGCTCCGTAGCAGGTCGCCAGCAATGAGCCGACGATCTCGCGGCCACTGCCGGTGACACCGCAGGCCACCACCCGTTGGTCGCCGAGCGGTCCCTCGACGAAGCACCGCATCAGTGCCTGTGCCGCGCCGACCGGATTGCCGTTGGTATTGACGTAGGATTCCCAGACTGGCTCTTTCGTATAGCTGTCGAGCGCGACGGTCTTGGAGCCCGTCGAACCGATGTCGAAGCCCAGAATCAGTTTGAGATCACCGGCATCGTGCCGGTCTTCAGCACAGGCCGGACGGACGGACGGCGGCGCTCCCGGGATACGCGGCGCGCGTGTCATACGGCGCACGCGCGGCAAGGCCTCCGCCAGTGCCGGCACGATATCGAACTCGGTCGGTTCGGCCGGCGCGAACAGCGCCTGCAGTTCAGGCACCGCACCTGCCTGCCCCGCTGCCACCACCGCCGCGCCGAGCGCGTCCAGAAACAACGCTTCGTTTTCGCTGGCCTCCAGCAACTCCATACCGCGGGCGGTCACAAAACGTGCGAAGTGGTTCCGGATGCGAGTCGAACGGGTAACGCCGCCGATCAGCATGACCTGACGCGGACTGATGCGCGGCTTGATCAGCACCTGGACATTCTCGCCGACGGCGTCATACAGGCCCGCCAGGATGCGCGCACGGTCCTCGCCTTTGTTGGCCAGGTGCGTCATGTCGGTCTTCAGAATGACGGGACAGCGGCCGGATAATGGCGCCGGATTGTCTACCGCTTCGCACAAGGCGCTCGCCTCCGCGACTGAGAGATCGAAACGCTGCACCAACTGCCGTAAGAAATTGCCGGTGCCTTGCGAGCAGCGCGAGTTCTCACGGAACACCTCCGCGCCGCTGGCCCGCAACTCGAGCACGGAAAAGCCGTGACTGCCGATCGATACGACAGTCGCCTCGGCGGCCTTGCCGAGGAATCGGAAGCCCGCGGCCTGCGCCTGCTTTGTCGGCACGCGGCTGAGGTTGAGTTGGCGGCTGAAACGTCCTGTCACGGCCGCGCCCGTCACCGTCCCCCAGTCGAAGTTCCGCAGCAAAACGAGCAAGGACGCGGCTGGTTGTTTCTCATGTTCCACCAACCATTGTCCGGTCCAATCCAGCTTACCGTCGCGTCTGGTCAAGGCGGCGATCTTGATGGTTTCGGCACCGAGGTCGATCCCAAGATAAAGTTCCGGCATAGATGCTGCTCCCTGCCCCGAGAGAACGTGAACCTCGCGTAGGGAATCTACCCAAATGTGCGGCGTAAGCCCAGAGGTATCCCCTTGCCGAACGAATTCTGTGCGCTACGCCCGCGCCGAGACTTCCCCGAAGTCGGCGCTGTGGTAGGCTGACTTTCATGGACGTAATGGATCTGTTCAAGCAGGCCTGCGAGTTGCCGGAGCAGGATCGGGCTGCACCACGTCGGCGTTGAACGGCGAGCGCCCGCTCGGGATGCTTGGTCCTTATCTAAACGGCATTGCGGCTAGGCTCGGCTCGTGTGCCCGCGTGTTGCCCCAGGGCCACGGCAAAGTCGCCGGCAGAACCTCAATCGCGAATGAAGGCGTCATTCCCGCAATCTTTAAGCGGGAATCCACTCCGCCCCTCCTGGATGCCCGCTAGCCTGGATTTCCACGGCGCCCAATTCACCTGACAAAGGGTCGTCGCGCGGCTTGGCGGGCTACGCGGTGAGCTCGAGTGTTGCGCCGTTCCACCAGGGGACGGCGACGTGGTTCCGAAGGATA
>Ga0214473_10001093_pt1 | contig 36592 bp, 33 predicted proteins | sample RVTome_7_FD_203509 | JGI IMG/M metagenome (GOLD analysis project Ga0214473, IMG submission 203509) | Soil microbial communities from uranium-contaminated site in the Upper Colorado River Basin, Wyoming, United States - RVT98D197 | ecosystem: Environmental > Terrestrial > Soil > Contaminated >... | reverse complement strand
GTCGCCATATTGGAAAAGAACAGCTTCACGTGATCATTGATCTCGGTCATGGTGCCTACCGTGGAGCGGGAGTTCTTGACCGGATTGCATTGATCAATCGCGATGGCGGGGGGGATCCCATCGATCCGGTCGACGCGCGGTTTATCCATGCGGTCGAGGAACTGACGGGCGTAAGTGGAAAAGCTCTCCACGTAGCGACGCTGGCCTTCGGCATAAAGCGTGTCGAATGCCAGAGAGGACTTGCCGGAACCGGAGACACCGGTGACCGCGATGAGGGAGCCCAAGGGGAGGTCCAGGTCGATGCCCTTGAGATTGTTTTGACGCGCGCCGCGGACACGGAGACTGGCAGGCCCGGCCGAGCTCTCTGGGCTTCTCGCAGTAGGCCTGCTTCTTGGGGAGGGCATCCCGACAGATTAGCGTTCTGGCCGGGACGGGATCAAGGAGAGCTAGGGTCGGTCTTCAGTTGGTTTGGAGCTCCGTGGGTCGTACTCCACGCGAATCAGGTGGAGACCTCGGGGTGGCGCGGTGGGCCCGGCTCGCTTCCTGTCGCGCGCCGCGAAAAGACTAACCACGTCGTCGCCGGACAGCTTTCCTCGACCCACTTGAAGGAGCGTGCCCACGATGTTCCGCACCATGTGGTGCAGGAATCCGTCGGCCGCGATCTCGTAGACTAGCTCCGTTCCTTCTTGTGAAAAACGGGAAACGGTGCACTCTCTTTCCGAGGTCTTCGCTTCGCACGAGGATGCTCGAAAGGACTCAAAGTCGTGACGGCCGACAAATCGCCCCGCCGCTTCCGTTAAGGCCTCTCGATCGAGTGGGTAGGGATGGTGGAGCGTGTAGCGAGCACGGAAAGGGGAGGCGACGGGAGCGGTATCGAAGTAGTAACGATAGGTTTTGGAGCGCGCGCTGAAGCGCGCGTGAAAGCTCGGGGGAGCCGGTTCCACTTTAAGGACGCGGATATCGTCGGGGAGCATCGAGTTCAAGCCTTTCAAGATCCCGGAGGGCGGAACGGGAGTCGGGAGATCGAAGTGCGCCACTTGTCCGTGTGCGTGCACGCCGGCATCGGTCCGCCCCGCACCCACCACCGCGACCGATTCCCCCGCCAGGGTGGAGAGTGCCTCCTGGAGTCGGGCCTGAATGGTGATGCCCTGAGGTTGCAGCTGCCACCCCAGGTAGTCGGTGCCGTCATAGGAGAGCGTCATTCGATAGAGAGGCATGAAGGATGGGGCGCCTCAATCCCGACGAGGCCGGCTTCCAGGCTTCACCGCGGTGGAACCGGCGCGGCAAAGAGGGCAGCTCGATGGCTCATAGGCGGGAAAATCCAGTCGAGCCAGAGAGAAGAAGGGCACGCCCTCGGCAGTCACCGGTTCCCGGCTGCGATCCACGATGGCTGCGGTGGCCACCACCTTTCCACCGTGTGCTCGCACGATTTGCACGGTCTCGCGCAACGATCCGCCGGTGGTGACCACGTCTTCCAGAACCAACGCTCTCTCGCCCGGGTCGATGGTGAAGCCGCGCCGCAGAACGAGCTGACCCGAGTCGGAATCACGCTCGGCGAAAAGTGCTCTCACGCCCAGCTTGCGAGCCACTTCATGCGCCACCAAGATGCCTCCCAGGGCGGGGGCGATGGCAAAGTCCACGCCGAGCCCAGACACCTTCTCTCCCAGGGCGGCGCCGATTCGGGTGGCCACCTCGGGGTGAGCCAGTAGCCGGGCGCATTGGAAGTAACGAGGACTGTGGAGCCCCGAGGAAAGCAGGAAGTGTCCCTCCAGGAGCGCCCCTGAGGCGCGGGCGAGGTCGAGGAGATCCTCGGGCGTCATGGAGAGAGCCTACCAACTCGTCGTTTCAAAGGAAAGGCCTGCAAAGAGAGGGGATCCGTACTAGAATGGGTTGAAACAAACGCACTGTTTCGAGCGTATGAACACTGGGAAGGACCCATGGGGGGCTTCTCTCAACAAACCCTTTGTACTCAAGAGGAAGTACGATCATGCGGATTCAGCCACTACACCTTAGCCTTGCCCTGAGTCTACTCCTTGCGATGCCGCCAGCCTGGGCGCAAGAGTCCGCGGCGGATGCACCGCAAGGGCTCCAGCTGACCATGGGGCGCGCCATCGAGATGGCTCTCGAGAACAACTTGGACGTCCTGATAGCTCGCCTGGGTTACCAGGCCCAGGGTGAGTTCGTAGGACAGGCAAGGGGAGCCTATAACCCTGTCTTAAGCGCGGAGTTCAACAATCTGCAGAGCCGTACTCAGGGAACGAGTCAGCTGAGCGGCGCCCAGACGTTGAGCAACATCTCCACCGCCTACAACCTCTCCTGGCAGCAAGAGCTCGCGACCGGAGGCAATTACTTCGTCGCCTTCGACAACCGCCGGGCCAGCACCAACAACATCTTCACTTCGGTCAATCCTCGCTACGACGCCGCGGTCAGTGCTCAGATCTCGCAGCCTCTGCTCGCCAATCGGCAGCTGAACTCGATCAAACAACGCATCGTGGTGGCTCAGAACGGCGAGCAGGTGGCGCGCCATGATTTCGAGGCTCAAGTAATGAATCTGGTGGCTGAGGTGCAGCTGGCCTACTGGGATTGGGTCTTCAGCATCCGAGACCTCGACGTGAACCGGAAGTATTTGGCGTTGGCCCAGGACCTCCGGCGCAACAACCAAATCCAGGTCCAGGTCGGTACCATGGCGCCCATCGACGTCCTGGAGGCGGAAGCGGAAGTCGCCGCCAGAGAGAGCGAGGTGATCCTGTCCGAGGAGGCTATCGAGCGCAACGCGGATCGGATGAGGCGCCTCATCAATGATCCCAGCTCACCGGATTTCTGGGATATCGAGATCCAACCGGTCGATGAGCCGCGGCTCTCCGAAGTAGAGATCGATCTGGACGACGCGGTCCGCACCGCCTTGGCGCGACGTCCGATGCTTTCCGGAGCTCGAGTGGAGCTGGAGACCCGCAACTTCCATGTTCGCTACACCCGAAACCAGATGCTGCCCCAAGTCGACCTGGTCGGCTCCTACACTCTGACTGGCTTGGGTGGTGACCGGATTGTGAGGTCAGGGTTTGGTGGCGACGTGACTCAAGAGATTCCCGGTGGCTACGAAGACGCGCTAAACCAGCTCTTCGACGGAGAGTTCCGAGACTGGACACTGGGGTTAGCCTTCTCTTATCCCCTCGGCAACAGCGCCGCCGATGCGGCTCATTCCCAGGCTCAGGTCGATTATCGGCGGCAGAGGGCGATCGTAGACAACGACGAGCTCGCCATCGCTCAGGAGGTTCGGGTAACGGCCCGACTGGTTCAAACCAACCGCAAGCGCATCGAGGCGACCCGCGTGGCGCGGGAGCTGGGGCAGGAACGGTTAGCAGCGGAGCAGAAGAAGTTCGAGGTCGGGATGTCCACCAGCTTTCTCGTGGTACAGGCGCAGCGCGATCTGGCCACCGCCGCCGGTAACGAGCTCCAAGCGGTGATCGACTACAATAAATCCATCGTGGCTTTCCGTGGCGTCACCGGCACCATCCTGGACGAGCGGGGGATCGATGTGAGGTAGGATCCTTTCCTCGCGGTGAGCGGCGGTACGTGCCGGGTCACGCATCGTCGCGCTCACCACCCACCGAAGAGCGGATTCAGAAGACTCGTTCTCCTGCCGGATGGAAACTTGACAGGCACCTTGGAGACGCCTTATCGTTGTTCTGTCCTTACTAGCATCCTTTCATCCAGGACCCGCCTAGGAGGAAATAATATGGAAGGAAAAGCCCGCAAGCTCGAGTCTCAGCAGTTTCTAGCTACTCGCCGCAAAGCCATCATGGAAAAAGCCAATCAACGACGGAAAGGCGCGGCCCACTCACGAAAACAACAGGGCCAAGCCGTTCTATCTCCCTGGCGGGCACCTTCGCCGCCTCCCCCTGGTAGCGTTTAATTAGGCTGGTTTGGCGACGATATAGAGCCGGCCCAGGCGTTCGGTCTCGAAGTCCATGCCGCGGTTCTCCAATTCCGACACCATGCTGCGAAAATCGCGCTCGTTCTCGTAGGCCAGAATGAGCGCACCGCAGTCGTCACATCTGGCCACATCACGGTGTTTGTCGAGGTGGAGCTTCGCCTCTCTCAGGCAGCAGTCGTTCATCGCCGTCGGGCCTGGAGTCCCCTCAGGCGGCGCGTATGCGGATCCGAAGAGCCCGTCTCAGGGCGCACAAGTCGCAAGGGAGTGTGCGCGGGTGGCGAGGGCATCGCTCGAGAATCCCCATGCGAGACAGAGCGAAGTCATATTTGATGGGGTCCTCGGGGTCGAGTCGGACCAACCACCGTGTGATTTCCAGAGCCATCTTCCAATCGGGGGTCCTGCGCCGCGCCCAACCGAGGTGGCGCCCGATACGAGCGACGTGCGTGTCCAGGGGAACGACCAGGCGGGAAGGAGAGATGAACTTCCAGAGCCCGAGATCGAGGCCGTCGTCCCCACGGACCATCCAGCGCAGGTACATGTTGAGCCGCTTACAGGCGCTGCCGGTTTTGGGACTCGGGAAGAAGTAGCGTACGCCGGCCGAGCGCGGGAGCTCTCCCGTTCCGTACAGGTCACCGTGATCGAGTGCCAGGACGCTTTCCGAGAAACGGGACAGCGATTGCTCGATCCCGTCCGAAGGACAAAAGCTCTCCCCGAAGAAGGCCCCCACCGAGCCGGATCGTTCGATCATCTGCCGCACGAAGTAGATCAGGCAAACGACGTCTTTTCCGGAGCTCCAGCGATGCCGGAAATCGGCGAAACGGTCTAGCTCCCGGCGTGGCTCGATGGCTCGGGCGAATCGGTAGGGATGCGGGCCCATCCACAGAACAACCCGCTCGACGCTTTTCCGGATCGTCGTCACGTTTCCATAGGCCAGACTCGAAGCGACCAGCCCCACGACTTCCTGATCTTCGGTTCGTGAAAAGCGTCTGGGAAACTCCAAGGGATCGGTGGATAGGTAACGCGCGTCGTATCGAGCTCTAAGATTTTCCAGCCCGGCGCGTAACTGAGCTAGCTTATCGTCTCGCATCGGCCGTCACGAATTCACATCGCCTCGTCGTGAGCCTGCCAAACGATCCGGCCGCCCACCACAGTGACCACCGGACCACCGCGGAGCTCCCAACCGGCGAAGGGCGTGTTGCGTCCCTTGGACTGAAACCTCTCCGGCCGAACGGTGGACGTCCTTTCGAGATCAAGAATCGTGATATCCGCATCGGCGCCGACCGCGAGACTCCCCTTGGGAAGTCTGAGAATACGGGCGGGGTTGGAAGAGAGAAGCTCGACCAGACGGGACAAGGAGATGATTTTCTTGTCGACCAGACGATCCAGGCACAGAGGAACGGCCGTTTCCAGGCCGACGACTCCGAAGGCAGCCTTGTCGTATTCCACGCACTTATCGTCCAGGTGATGGGGAGCATGATCGGTGGCGATGGCATCGACGGTCCCGTCGGCGAGGCCTTCCCATAACGCCTGCCGGTCCTCTTCGGAGCGAAGCGGCGGCATCATCTTTGTATTGGTGTCGTAGCCCCGCACCGCTTCGTCGGTGAGAAGTAAGTGGTGGGGGGTAACCTCGCAAGTTACCGGCAAGGCCTTACGCTTGGCCTCTCGCACCGCCTGGAGAGCTCCCCGGGTGGAAAGATGAGCGACGTGGAGACGAGCTCCGGTGAGCTCCGCTAGCGCCACGTTCCGCCGCACCGCAATCTCCTCCGAGGCGGCGGGGATTCCTCGCAGGCCCAGGCAGGTCGACCAGAACCCTTCGTGCATGCTCCCCCCGGGATGGAGCTCCGGAGTCTCGCAGTGCTCGATGATGGGGACGTCGAAAAGCGTCGAGTACTCCATGGCCCGCCGCATCAAGAGAGGATTCTCTACCGGGTGTCCATCATCGGATACCGCGACCACACCAGCGTTCACCAGCTCGCCGATCTCGCTAAGGCATTTTCCTTCCAGGCCCTTGGTGATCGCCCCCACCGGAAAGACGGTTGCCTTTCCCACTTCGGCGGATCTTCGCAGGACGTACTCGGTAACCGCCGCGGTGTCGTTGACGGGTGAGGTATTGGCCATCGCCACCACCGCGGTGAACCCGCCCGAGGCGGCCGCTGCCGTTCCGCTCTCGATGGTCTCCTTGTGCTCGAAGCCGGGCTCCCGAAGATGAACGTGCATATCGATGAGCCCGGGAACCACCACTCGGCCGCTAGCGTCCAGGATGGTGGCACCGGAGGCGGAAAGCTCCGGTCCGACCGCCGCGATACGGCCGTCTTCCACGAGAATATCGAGGGTAGCATCCAACCGGGAGACTGGATCGATGACGCGACCCTTGCTAACGACTAGGCGCATGTCCCGCCTCGGTTGCACCGCCGCTGAGAAGATAGAGAACCGCCATACGAACCGCGACTCCGTTGGTGACCTGATCGAGAATGACGGATTCGGGTCCATCCGCGACGCTGGAGTCGATCTCCACGCCCCGGTTCATGGGTCCTGGATGCATCAGAATCGCATCCGAGCGCGCCCGCGCCAGTCTCTCCGCGGTGAGCCCGAAGAGCCTGAAGTACTCGCGAGCGGAAGGAAAATCGTGTCCAGATAGACGCTCCGTTTGGATCCTCAGCATCATCACCACGTCCACTCCTTCCACCGCCTCGTCCACCGAGCGGGTCACCCGGGCGCCCAGTCGCCCGATCCCGGGGGGCATGAGGGTTGGTGGTCCGGCGAGAACGACTTCCGCCCCCAACTTGGTCAGCAACCACAGGTTGGATCGCGCCACCCGGCTATGAACGATGTCCCCGACGATCGCAACCCGGAGGCCCTGGAGCTTACCCTTCCGCTCGCGAATGGTGAAGGCGTCCAAGAGCGCTTGGGTGGGGTGCTCGTGCATTCCGTCACCCGCGTTGACTACCGACGATTTGCACATACGGGCGATGAAATGGGGCGCGCCGGAGGAAGCGTGCCGCATGACCAGGATGTCGGGCGCCATGGCCTCCAAGGTGCGGGCGGTGTCCAGCAAGGTCTCCCCTTTGGAGACCGAGCTCCCCGACACCGATCCGAAACTGACCGAGTCGGCGGACAAACGCTTCTCGGCGATCTCGAACGAGGCTCGTGTGCGCGTGCTCGACTCGAAGAACAGGTTCATCACGGTTCGACCGCGAAGAGTGGGCACCTTTTTGATGGGTCGCGCCGCGACCTCTTTGAAGGAGGAAGCAGTGTCCAGGATGAGCAGGATCTCTTCCGCAGAAAGGTCTTCGATGCCCAGCAGGTCTTTCCGCTGAAGTCGCATCCGCTAGGCTTCCTCGAGGAGAACGACCTCGTCACGGCCGTCGTCTTCTTCCAGCATGACCTTGACGGTCTGTCGTCTCGAGGCGGTGACCTCTTTGCCCACGTAGTCCGCTCGGATGGGGAGCTCACGTCCTTCCCGGTCCACCAGCACCATCAGCTCGATTCGCTCGGGGCGCCCGAAGTCGATCAACTGGTCGAGGGCCGCTCTCACCGTGCGGCCGGTGAAGAGCACGTCGTCTACCAGCACGATGCGCCGGCCGTCGATGGGGAAGGAGAGATCGGTGGCGCGAACCAGCGGCTGGGAGCCGATGTCGGTCAGATCGTCGCGGTAGAGCGTGATGTCCAAGACTCCCACCGGGATCTCAGTGTCGGTACGCGTGCCGATGAGCTTCGCCAGGCGTCGGGCCAGCGGGACGCCTCGGGTACGGATCCCCACCAAGGCGAGCCGTTCGGAGCCCCCGCCGCCCTCGATGATTTCATCCGCGATTCGAGAGATGGCCTCGCCGACCGCGTCCGCGTTCATAAGGATGGAGGCTTCTTTGTAAGGCATAGCGGGCTTGGGCAAGACCGCGTCATCCTAACAGGCCGCGCTTCGCTATTCCATCTCGTCCAGGATTCCCGGGAGGAGATCGAGCGGCGAGGGGAACTCGTAGGAAACTCCTTCGGTGCGAGGCTCGATGAGGAAGTTGTGGTAAGAGGAGATGAACGCCACCGGTTGGTTACGAACCAGGGAGTCCTCCAAGACGTCGGTGAGAAGCCTCCCGTCCATGTCTTGGCCGAGAGGGAGTCCCAACAGGTAGAGCAGGGTGGGAGTAATATCGACCACCGACGCTCCTTGGATCTTGGCGCCCGCCTCGATACCCTGGCCGTAGAACAGAGCGAGACCATCTGGACCTTGTTGGTGGTAACCGGACAGGTGAGTATTGCCTTTGAAGGACTCCACCATCCGCCGCGCGAAGGGGAGCGGCTCGATGCCGTGACCCGACAAGACGACTAGAATCTCGTTTGGCCGCATGGATTGCAGATGCTCACCCACCAGGGTGTCTAGTCGATTGTAGTAAGCGTTCACCACGCGGCCGTATTTTCTGAGCTCAGCGGCGCTCACGTCGCCGAAGTCGTTGGGACTGTGATAGCGCATGAAGGTGTGCCCCACCACGTCCAAGCCGAAGAAGTAGATACCGTAGACCTGGGGCTCGTACATGTTCCGCAGCATGTTACCGATTCTCTGGTAGGTGGTGTCGTCAGCCAGCGCCCGTCTCTTGAGCTCCGGCTCCCAATCCAGCGTGTCTCCCGGCACGGGCTGCGAGTCGTCGATGAATCGGGCAAGCTGAGCCTCGTCGATCTCGTCGGGCGAGACGACGTAGTCTTTCAGGAAGTCGAAGAGCTCCGGTGGATAGGTAAGGTTGGGAAGTAACGGGTCGAAACGCTCGCGAACTTGCCGGTGAAAGAGCTCGGATACGATGAAACCGTTGATCCTCTCCGCCGGATAGGTACCCCACCAGCGAACGAGCCCCGAGCTGATACCAAAGCTGCTCAGGATGTTCCACAGGGTCTGGCAGCGACGTTCGGTGGAGGACATGGCGGCTCTGTTCATCAGTCCTCCTCGCTCCAGCGAGCGCAGGTAGACTCCGTCGGGTAGCAGAGAGAAGGCGGGCTCCACGCCGGGGAATCGATAGCGGTAGAAGCCGATGAGTCCGTGCTGACGGGGCAGCTTGCCGGTGGCGATGCTGGTCCATATGGCGAGCGACTCCGTCGGGTACAGGCTTCGGAGCGTTCCCGCCGCGCCGCCTTCGATGAGCCTGGCGAAGTTCGGCAACCTTCCCGCCGCGACGGCGGGCAAGACGTAAGACAGAGACGCTCCCTCGATCCCGATGATGGTCAGTCGGCGCGGCAGGGGGTTGTCGGCAAGAGGAAGGCGGGGTACCGCCGGGGCTCGAGGTGGGCTCCCGGGGCGGAAATAGAGTGGGAGAATGATTGCGGCCGCGGTCGCGACCAGAACGAGGGCGTAACCGATCGCCGATCCCCGTCGGCCGAAAGAGTAGCGAAAGAGACCGAGAGCAAAGAGCATCGCCGCAGCCGCGGACAGCGTGGTGGCAGCGGCGGCGATGGCCCGAATGGCCTCATGACCCAGGTAAGGCCGATAGTAGAACAAGTTGTGCCAGAGCAAGATCGCACCCAGCCCGAGGTCGATCATGATGAGCCAGGTGAGCACGCTGAAAGAGAACCAGGCAGGCTGCAGGGGACGTCCTCGCACCGCCTCGACTCCCCTCATCAGCAGCCAGAAACCAAGCCCCGCCGCCAGACCGTAGGTCAGCGCCAGTGTTCCCCAAACGCGCCACCAGATCGGGAGCGCGAGCGGTACATCGGTATTCAGGAGGAACAACGCTTCGCTCAATAGGACGGCCGCCAGAAATCCACCCAGCAAGCTGTTGGTAAGGGTCCTCATTTTCGCCTTTGGATCGGGCTTCGGCCGAGCGTCCGGGAGTCGGAACCGTTTCTGGCAGCCCGCAGGTTCTCGAGCAGCTCGTTCATGTCGGTCGGCAGCGCGGCCTCGAAGCGCAGGGACTCCCCAGTCCGGGGGTGGAGGAAGCCGAGGAACGCCGCATGAAGCGCCGGCCGACCGATTCCCCTCAGGATTCGAAACACCGGCTCGCCACCCACCGGGGGACGGCGTGGGCGCCCGTAGTCGCTGTCGCCGACCACCGGAAAACCCGCCTCGGAAAGGTGGACTCGGATCTGGTGCGTTCTCCCCGTCTCGATGCGGACCGACAAAAGGGTGCTGAACGGGAGGTGCTCGATTGCGATCGCCTCGGTGACTGCCGGTTTGGCGCGTCGCGAGTGACTGGAGACCTTCTTACGATCCCGGACGTCGCGGCCCAGCGCGCTTTCGATTCGGAGAGGGGAGGGCGGCCGGCCGTAGACTAATGCTTGGTAGCGCTTCTCGACCGATCGGTTGGCGAACTGGCGGGCGATCGCCTGGTGGGCCCTATCGTTTTTCGCCACCACCATCAATCCCGACGTGCCGCGGTCCAGCCGATGCACGATTCCCGGACGCGCCACGCCGCTGACGCCGCTGAGGTTGGGAGAGTGGTGGAGGAGCGCATTCACCAGGGTGCCGGATTGGTGACCGGGTGCCGGATGAACGACGAGGAACGGGGGCTTGTTGACGACCAAGAGGTCGTCGTCTTCGTACACGATGTCCAGGGGAATCGGCTCCGGTGACGTCTCCGCTGCTTCGGGAGGCGGCAATTCCACGACCACTCGCTGTCCTTCATGGAGGATGAGAGAGGGTCGGGCGCGTTTTCCCTCTACGCGGACGCGGCCATTCTCGATCCACCGCTTGGCTTGAGCGCGGCTGGCATCGGGGACATGGGCGGGTACTGCCCGATCCAGGCGCTGGTTCTCGTCCTCACGGCCGACCGTCCAGCGTATGAGCCGGTCGCTGTTTTCGGGGTCGGTGGGGCCGAGTTTGGCGATCAAAGCTTGGTCAAAATGACTGAGAACGCCTAAGCCGTTCTAGGATGCGGCCTCTTGCGGAGAACGACGAGGGCGATCAGGGATGCCCCGAGAAGGAGCAAGCCGATGAGCTGGGACGTCGAAAGGGCCCCCTCGAATACGAACCCTCTGGGATCGCCCCGATAGAGCTCGATAATGAAGCGGGCGACCGCGTAGAGCCCGACGTAGGTCCAGAAGATCTGGCCATCGAAACGCTTCCTGGTGGACAGCCACATGAGAAAACCGAAAATCAGGAACTCGGCGCCTGCTTCGTAGAGCTGGGTGGGATGGAGAGCGATGCCTAAGGGCACTCCCACAATCTCATGCGCGTAGTCATCCGTGAAGGTGATGCCCAGGAAAGAGCCCGTCGGCTTGCCGTAGCAACATCCCGCCGCGAAACATCCCAAACGACCGATGCCGTGCCCCAACGCGATGGCTGGCGCCAAGACGTCCGCCATCCTCCAGGCAGGCAGCCTGTGTTTCCAGCAGTACCAGAGGGCGGTGAGGATGGCGGCCATCAAACCGCCATAGAAGATTCCACCCGAGCGCAAGAGACTCCAAGGATCGTGCTGGTAGTGTTCCCAGTCCACCACCAGCAACAGGAGTTTGGCTCCCACTAGCGCGGATATCAGGATGTACAGCCCGAGATCCATCGTCATGCGCGTCTCGACGCCAATCTTCTTTGCTCGCCACGCCGCCAGTTTGAGCGCGATGAGGAACCCGACGGCTAGGAGGAACCCATAGGTGTGAAGAATGGGCTGGAAAGTGCGACCCCACAGTGTGATCTCACCGAAGTCGAAGAGTTTTGGATACATGATCGACCTTAAGACTCTCGAGCGCTAGCCTGCGACATCGCCTCCTTGGGCTCGCGATGGGTCAGCGTGTCCAATAGCAGCAGGCCCACTCCGGCACAGATGGCCGCATCGGCGACATTGAAGGCGGGCCAATGGGCTTGGCGATAGAAGACATCGACGAAATCGGTCACATAGCCCAGTCGAATGCGGTCGATGATGTTGCCTGCCGCCCCGCCGAGAATGAAGGCGAGTCCAAAGCGACTAAGTTGGTTGTGCGAGGGAGTGCCCAGAGCATAGACCGCCACCGCAACCAAGGCGGCGATGGATAGAACGGTGACCAGCAGGGGCTTGTAGGGAATGGAATGGGCGGAGAACAGCCCGAAGGCCATCCCGGTGTTTCGCACCAGAGTGATATGAACCAGCCCCGGCACGACCGGAACGGACTCGCCCAAGCCCACCTGGGCGCTGACGGCGATTTTGCTGGCCTGGTCCAAGATCAGCACGCTCAGGATGATGATCGCGAATCCCCATCGGTTTTGCATGTCGAAAATTCTCAAGAAAGTCGCCACTCCCAGGCAGCGTAGCATCGGGCCGGGAGAGGCTCAACAACCTGTCGCATCCAGTTTACCCCAGCCCTGGCAGGGTTGGGTGGGGGGACCGGCCCCCCACAGCCGTGTGGCCGCCTTCTTGCCATGTGAGGCGGCACTGAAGTATATTAGCAGCATCGAGTTGCATCGTTTGTGCCGTCCGGACTAGGCCATCCCAGATTCTTCCAATGTCGAGCGCTAGCCCCGATCTGCTCGGCCCTTCTCCCGAGGAGCATACGCTCGCCAATGGACTCAAGGTGTTGATGCATTGTTTGAACCTTTGGTGTAGCTATGCTCGCGTCAGCGCCGACCCAAGCGCTAGACTGTCCCGCGCGCTGGTGATCGCGAGACCGTTCCAGGGTGAGCGGGGGGCGGCGCTAGCTGGTCGACTCGTGCAATCTGTTTGAGACAGGCGATGCCACCGAAAGATCTGAAGGAACTGTCCATCCTGTTGGTGGATGACGATCCCAAAGACTTGAACTCGTTGGAGCAGAGCCTCGCCCCCTTGGGTGTTCGCCTCCACAAATTGGAGGACCCTCAGCAAGTACTCCGCCAGGTCGAGTCGGCGCGCCCCGACCTGGTCGTCCTGGACGCCCTCCTTCCCGGCGTATCGGGGTTCGACTTGTGCAAGCGGATCAAGTCGGAGCCCGGCATGGGGGAAACGCTGGTCGTCATCATCACCGGCGTCTACCTCAAGGCCCAGTACCGTCGAGACGCACTCCAGTCCTTCAAGGCGGATGGGTTCGTGACCAAGCCCTGCCGACCGGTGGAGCTCCAACGCGTCGTGCTGGGGTTGCTTGCCAAGAAGCTCAAGACGACGCCGTTCGAGCTCGGGGGGAGACTGAGGCGTTCCGAAGAGGACCTGCCTTTGCTGGAGTCGGAGGAAGAGCCTGGCTGGCTGCTGAAAATGTGGCGGCGATTCGTGGTGACGAGCGAATTGGGTCGGGACCGATCGGTGGAGATGCAAGAGGACGCGCTTCCGATTTCATTGGGGGGGGGCGAGGCTCCGAAGGAGCCGCAGACGCTGCTGGTGGACAGCGAATCGGCGGCGGAAGTTGAGCCGGAGGAGACCGAAGGCACCGTCCGGCTTCGACCGACCGACGCCTCGGTGAGCGTGCTGCCCCTTGCGCTCGCCACGCCCGCACCGCAGGACCAGAGATCGCCGGAACCGGCACCCTCTCCGCCCAGGCGGGAAGCTCCTCGCCCGCAGGCGATTCACCGAGGCATTCCCGTTTACGGAGAGGAAGATTTTCTCTTCGAGTTGCGGCGAGAGGTCTCTCGGAGCCAACGGCTGGGGAGGCCCCTCACCCTCGTCTTGATCCGGGTTACCGATCTGGACCAGATCGTGGAGCTGGTCGGTGCGGGTTTCCGGCGCCAATTGCTCTGGCATGTCGCCGAGCAGGCCATGGAGACGCTGCGGCAGGTCGATCTTGCCGGGCATTTGACCTCTCAGGAGCTGGTGGGTCTCATCGCCTTTGCATCGGGCCGCTATGGGGGCCGGCGGATCGTTTCTCGCGTGCAGCGGGCCATCAAGCGTCGTCCCTTCAGCGTCGGTGCCGGGCTACCGGCCATCATCCCGGCTCTACGCTTCGGTATCGCCGCTTTCCCCAAAGAGGGAGAAGACATCGACTCCCTGTTGGAGCACGCTCGCCGCGAGCTCGCCCCCTGAGGAACTGTCGCAACCTGTCGTGGACCAGATCGTCATTCGCGACATGCAAGGCTTCTCGGAGTACAACGACTGCATGCGCCTGCAGCGAGAGGTCTGGACGTTTCCCGACGCGGATCTCGTTCCCGCCTCTTACCTGGTGGTCCTGCATCACTACGGGGGGGTTAGCCTGGGAGCCTTCCACCAGGGAGAAATGGTGGGCTTCGTCGTCGGCTTCGTCGGCTGGCGGGACGGTCAGATCTTTCACCATTCCCATATGCTGGCGGTTGTGCCGGCCTATCGCGGCAGGCGATTGGGCGCCGACTTGAAATGGGCGCAACGAGAACGCGTGCTGGCGCAGGGGATGAGTCTCGTGAACTGGACCTTTGACCCGTTGCAGGTGCTGAACGCCAACTTCAATATCAACCTACTCGGCGCGACAGCACACAAATACATGGTGGACGTCTACGGGGCGAGCGACAGCCCTCTGCACGGAGGGCTCCCGACAGATCGATTCGAGGCCGAGTGGTGGATCGCGAGCCCCCGGGTGGTCGGGTTGAGACATGGCCGGCGCCTGGAGCGTGACGGTTGGGAGCGACTTCCCCGAGCCAACGGTACACGGGATCTAGAAACTCGGTTCCGGCGCTCGGAGGACGAAATGCGCCTCGAGCTGGAAGACGAAGAAGTCTTGGTGGAGGTCCCGGGTGAGGTAACCCCCATGATGGTAGTGGATCGCGAGCTGGCGCTCGATTGGAGAATGAAAACCCGCCGGATCTTTCAAGCCTACTTCGCCCGCGGCTACCAGGTGGCGGGCTTTCATCGATCCGACGGTCGTTACTACTACCGGCTCGAGATACTGCCGCGGGATAGCGCTTAGGCCTGGCGCGCCTGCCGGATCTTTAGATCGGCTCCTTCCCCGGACCGCCATTTCGTCATAAACGGTCTCCACTTGGCTTCCTCGGAAGGCGGTGTCGGTAGACTGACCAGAATGAGGCAAAGAACCGAAGCTCCGCCGGCCGGATAGATGATGTTGTCGTAGTCCCACTCCGTATACCCCAGCGAGTTCAGAGCGCCGAAGAGCAGGGTCACCACCATGCCCGCCGCAATGGAGGCCACGCCTCCCGCCTAGGCTTGGACGACCTTGGTCTTGGCGATGAGGTCGTGAAGGCAGCGTTGCTGGGAACCGAAGATGAACAAGAGGTCGACCAGGGAATAGAACGGGATGACACTGAGCAGGGAGTTGGCCCAGATGCGGAGGGCGACCACCCGACCGAAGCCGGGGTTGCCTCCGTCCTGGCAGTTCACGATGCGGATCTTCATGGCTTTCTTGCCGAGAGTCTGCCCGTCGCGGGCCAAGATGAACATGTAGTAGAGGCCGAGCAAGATCAGGCCGACGACTCCCAACGCTGCCGTCTGCATCATGGTTTCCGGAGAGCCTCCCATTCCGCCGGCGAGCACCACACCCGGTACCATAGAAGCAATGGCAAGGAGCCCGTCGATCAGGGCTGCTGCAAGGCGCGAGCCTCGGCTGGCCAGCGCTCCACTTGAATGGGCCCGTACGACCGCCGGCTGTGCCGTGCTGGGCATGTCCATCGGGCCGTCCATGGCCACCGCCACGGCGGCCGCGCCCGCCGACTGGGCGTGGCGGGAGCGGGAAGCGACGCGGCGGACCAATTCCGCACCACAGGATCGGCAGCGAAACGACATCGGCTGACTCGCCTTACAGGACGGACACTGCATCGCTTCTCCTTCGCTCGGTTCGAGACCGCCGTGGGAGAGAGCAAGAAGGATGCCATCGCCAGAGACACCACCACCCAGCGGTTGGCGAGGAAGGGCGCGACCAGAGTGGGTGGAAAAAGCAACGCCCAGGGGCTCAAACCCCACGGCGCCGCTGGCACTTACTGTTTCAGTCGCTCGATCTCGGCACCGAGGCGGGCGAGCTTCTCTTCGATGCGCTCGTAGCCACGGTCCAGATGGTAAACGCGGTCGACCAGGGTCTGGCCCTGGGCCACCAGGCCGGCGAGTACCAGACAAGCACTGGCCCGGAGATCGGTGGCCATGACCCGGGCACCGGAGAGCGGCGTGCGTCCCTTGACCACCGCGGTACGTCCGTCCAGTCGAATATGGGCTCCCATACGATTCAGCTCGGCGACGTGCATGAAGCGGTTCTCGAAGATCGTCTCTCCGACCAGGCTGGTACCTTCCGCCTGTGTCAGCAGCGTCATCAATTGGGCCTGCATGTCGGTGGGGAATCCCGGGTAAGGAAGCGTCCGGAAATTCGCCGCCCGGAGCCGGGCCCCCGCCTCGACTCGTACGCGTCCGTCCCCCACTTGGTGGTCGACTCCCATCTCCGTCAACTTCTCCAAGAGAGCCGTCAGATGGTCGGGCTGGCAGTGGGCGACTTCTATCTCGTCCCCCACCATGGCTCCCGCCACCAGAAAAGTTCCTGCCTCGATTCGATCCGGAATGACACGGTGCTCTGCTCCCTGGAGACGCTCCACTCCCGCTACGCGGATGGTGCGGGTTCCTGCCCCTTCGATTCGTGCTCCCATCCGCGCCAGCAGCTTGGCGAGGTCGACGATCTCGGGTTCCTGAGCACAGTTGGCGAGTAAGGTTTCCCCTCTCGCCAGGCAGGCTGCCATCAGAACGTTCTCCGTTCCGGTGACCGTGACGTTATCAAAATAGATCTCTGCCCCGTGCAGTCCCTCGGTGCTGACGTCGACGAAACCGTGCTCGATATGGACTGTCGCCCCCAGTTTCTCGAGGGCCTTGAGGTGGAGATCGATGGGCCGAGCGCCAATCGCGCAGCCTCCGGGAAGAGAGACCCGGGCACGACCGTGGCGAGCCAGCAGGGGACCGAGTACCAGAACCGAGGCACGCATCGTCTTGACCAACTCGTAGGGCGCCTCGAAGGAGCGGACGGAAGGTACGGCGATCTCCATCCGATGCGGTGCGTCGTTGGTAACCTGAGCTCCCAGCTCGGTGAGAAGGCGTCGCATGGTGGAGGAGTCCCAAACCGCCGGCACGTTGTCCAGGAGCAAGGGTTGGTCGGTGAGGAGGCTGGCGGCCATGGCGGGGAGGGACGCGTTCTTCGCACCGCTAACTTCAACGCGTCCCGAAAGCCGATGACCACCTACGATGCGGAGCTTGTCCATTAGAACGAGCGAAGCGAGTAGCGAGCGGGGGTGGGGCCCCGCGAGCGCTGATAGAAGCCCTGAGCCCGAGCGTAGCGCGAACGAAATGAGTCGCGAAGCGAGTAGCGAGCGGGGGTGGGGCCCCGCGAGCGCTGATAGAAGCTTATGTTGCCCTCACTCTGTTTTTTGGGCGACGACCACGCGCGGGAACCCTTGCAGATCGGGCACCGTCGTCTGCCAGGTGAGACGGGTTTCGGCGAGGAGGCTCTTCACCTTGTTCTCCATGCCCATTCCGATCTCCAGCAGGAGAAAACCTTCAGGCACCAGCAATGACTCCGCCTGGGGGAGCAGGCGGCGCACGATTTCCAGGCCATCCGGCCCCGCGGCCAGGGCCATGCGGGGCTCGTGATCTTTGACTTCGGGTTGAAGCCCGACCAGGTCAGGCTCGGGAACGTAAGGTGGATTGGAGACCACGGCGTCCAGAAGCGGTGGCTCGGACCTGTCGAGGAGGGGATGTAACAAATCACCCTGTAAGAACTCGATGCGAGAGCTGACTTCGTTCCGGCGGGCGTTCTCACCGGCCACCGCCAGCGCGGCGGGGGAGAGGTCTATCGCGTAGAGCTGGCTGTCGGGGAGTGAAGCGGCGATGGAGATCGCCACACACCCACTTCCACAGCCCACGTCGGCGACCCGAACCGGACGATGGCCGAGCCGGCGGATGGCTTCTTCCACCAGGCACTCGGTCTCGGGGCGCGGAATGAAGACCGCCGGAGTGACCTGGAACGTGAGACCCCAGAACTCCTGGGAGCCGAGCAGGTACTGCAAGGGAACGCGTCCCCGGCGACGATCGACGAGCTGAAAGAAGTACCCGGCGGCTTCCGCTTCCACCGGCTCCGCGAGGTCGGCGAGGAGCGTCTCGCGGGAGCACCCCATCGCTTGTCTGAGAAGGACCTCGGCTTCCCAGCGGCTTCGACTGACGCCGGCTCGTTCCAGCTCCTGGGCTCCTCGCTCTAGAAGCCTTCCTGCGCTGGGAGACGCTTGGCTCACGGTTCGACGGGAGTGGCCTCCGCCTCCTTGAGCTTTTCCGTCTCGTAGCGCGTAGCGAGCCCCTCGATGATTTCCTCCAGGTCGCCATCCAGGATGCTGTCCAGGCGATGGAGCGTCAAATTGATACGGTGGTCGGTCACCCGCGCCTGGTGGAAGTTGTAGGTGCGGATCTTCTCGCTCCGGTCGCCGGTCCCGATCTGTTCCTTCCTCTCGCGGGCGATGCTCTCCCGCTGCTTCTGGAGAGCCAGATCGTAGAGCCGGGAACGAAGCACGCGCATCGCCTTGGCCTTGTTTTTGATTTGGGATTTCTCGTCCTGACAGGACACGACCAGGCCGGTGGGAAGGTGGGTAATGCGTACCGCCGAATAGGTGGTATTGACGCTCTGCCCTCCCGGCCCCGACGAGCAGAAAGTGTCGATGCGAAGGTCCTTGGGATCGATCTCGACCTCTACATCCTTGGCTTCCGGCAGGACGGCCACCGTGATCGCAGAGGTGTGGATGCGCCCCGAGGACTCGGTGACCGGAACACGCTGCACCCGGTGGACTCCGCTTTCATACTTTAGGCGGCTGTAGGCACCCTTGCCCTCGATGACCGCGACGATCTCTTTCAATCCGCCCATGCCGGTCGGGTTGGCGCTGATGACTTCCACCCGCCACCCCTGCTTTTCCGCGTAGCGCGAGTACATTCTATAGATCTCTTGTGCGAAGAGCGCCGCCTCCTCGCCGCCGGTCCCCGCCCGGATCTCGATGATGACGTTGCGCTCATCGTTCGGATCCTTGGGAAGGAGGAGCAGTTTCAACTCTTGAGTCAAGCGCTGGTACTCGCCTTCCAAGCGCTCCACCTCCTCCTCGGCCAGCGCATGCATTTCGGGGTCGTCGCCTTGGCTGGCCATCTCCCGAGCTTCACTCAGCTCGCTCAGGACGGATTTGAGCTCTCGGTATTTGTCGACCAGGGGCTCCAAATCCGACCGTGCTTTGGCATGCTTCTGATAGACGGCGGGCGTGGCGACGACCTCGGGCTTCCCCAGCTCGGCGGTGATGTCTTCGTACCGCCGCTCGAGGGCAGCGAGCTTGGTTTCTAGATCGGACATGGGACTACTCGAAAAGAAGGGGTTTAGGGCTCGGCCTTGGCCGGGGCCTTGTTGCCGGCGACACGCTGGCCGAACTTCCGTTGGAACCGCTCCACGCGTCCCGCCGAGTCGATGAGTTTTTGCTTTCCGGTGAAGAAAGGGTGACACTTGGAGCAGATCTCGAGCTTGATGGTGCCGCCCTTGGTGGAGCGGGTCTGAAACGTTTCTCCGCAAGCACAGGTTACGGTAATCGCCTCGTACTTGGGATGGATCCCTTGCTTCATATCAATTCTCCTCGACTCAACTACAGCTCCCCATTATAACGCAGCTCGGCAAACGAGCACAGGACCGAGCCTCCGGGGTCCATCTGACCGTGAGTACTAAGAGCCCGCTCGGCCGGCGCTCGCGATAGCCACGAGGTTGGAGCGGCGCTGCCGGGCCTATTAGGCTCACTAGGGCTGGCCCGACATCGAGGCAAGGAACTCGGCGTTGTTCTTGGTCTTACCCATCTTGTCCAAGAGGAGCTCCATGGCCTCGGGCGGCGACAGGGGCGAGAGCACCTTCCGCAGGATCCAAACCCGGGTGATCTCTTCTTTGGCCAGAAGGAGCTCTTCCTTTCGGGTGCCGCTCTTGTTGATGTCGATGGAGGGGAAGACGCGCTTGTCGACCAGCTTGCGGTCGAGATGGATTTCCATGTTGCCGGTACCCTTGAACTCTTCGAAGATCACGTCGTCCATGCGGCTGCCGGTCTCGATGAGCGCGGTGGCGATAATGGTCAGGGAGCCGCCCTCTTCGATGTTGCGAGCCGCACCAAAGAAGCGCTTCGGCCGCTGTAGAGCGTTGCTGTCCACGCCCCCCGATAGCACCTTTCCAGAGGGGGGCACCACGGTGTTGTAGGCGCGGGCCAGGCGGGTTATCGAGTCCAGCAGGATGACGACGTCTCGCCGGTGCTCGACCAGGCGCTTGGCCTTTTCGATGACCATTTCGGCGACCTGCACGTGGCGTGAGGCGGGCTCGTCGAACGTGGAGCTGATCACCTCGCCCTGCACGGACCGCTGCATGTCGGTCACTTCCTCCGGACGCTCGTCGATGAGCAGCACGATGAGGACGACCTCCGGCTGATTGGCGGTGATGCTATTGGCGATGTTCTGGAGCAGCATGGTCTTTCCGGTACGCGGGGCGGCGACGATGAGGCCGCGCTGTCCCTTGCCCACCGGTGTCATGAGATCCATGACGCGAGCCGACAGATTGTCTTTCTCCGTCTCCAGACGGATCCGTTCCTGCGGATACAGAGGGGTGAGGTTGTCGAAGAAAATCCGGTCCCTGGACGCCTCGGGAGGCTCGAAGTTGACCGCTTCCACCTTGATGAGCGCGAAGTAGCGCTCACCTTCTTTGGGTGGTCGGATCTGGCCGGAGATCGTATCGCCGGTCCGCAGATCGAACTTGCGGATCTGAGAGGGCGAGACATAGATGTCGTCCGGCCCAGGAAGATAGTTGTATTCGGGGGCCCGAAGAAAGCCGAAACCATCGGGTAGACATTCCAACACACCCTCGGAAAAAATGAGACCGCTTTGCTCGGTTTGCGCTTGCAGAATCTTGAAGATGAGCTCCTGCTTGCGCATACCGGTTGCTCCCGGCACGCTGAGGTCCTTGGCGACCTTCGCCAGCGTGGAGATATTCATGTCCTTGAGCTCGGCGATGTTCAAGGCCTTCGTTTTGGCATCGCCGCGTGATGGTTTCTCGGCGACTTCGCCCCGCGAGCCCTTCTCGGTTACTTCGTCGTCTTCCGGAGTCTCGGCCTGCGTACTTGTTTCTCGATCACGTTCCATAACTCTTTCCTTCCTTCGCCGGTCACGGCGGAAAAGGTGATGAAGGGAATCCCGTCCGGTACGGCAAGAGTTTCCACCAACCTGGCTCTTTGGCGGGCCATTGCTGCTCGGGAGAGTTTGTCCGACTTGCTTGCCACAAGAGCATATGACATTCCGCGGCGGTCGAGGAGGTCACAGACCTCCCGGTCGCTGGCCATTCCCTCGCGCCGGGCATCGATCACCACCAGTACCAGTCGAACCTCGGCCCGGTCGAAGAGATAGCTGGTAATCATGGATTCCCAGCCCCTTCGAACCCCTACCGGAGCACGGGCGAAGCCGTAGCCGGGGAGATCGACCAGATAGAGCCGGTCCTCGACGCGGAAGAAGTTCACCAGCTGCGTTCGGCCGGGAGTTCGGGAGACTGCCGCCAGCCTTTTCGCGCCCGCCAGCTGGTTCAGCAAACTGGATTTTCCGACGTTGGATCGTCCGACCAGGGCCACCTCGGGAAGTCCGTCGGATGGGAAATCGGCACACGTCGTGGCACTCAAGACGAACTCGGCTCGCGGCAGCTTGGTCATGAGGCATGGATTCTCTCCGGTACGATTCCCACCGTGGTGGCTACCGACGTCTGAGCCCAGCATCACTGGGTTGACGGTTATTCACTCCTTTGGATGGTGAATGGGGCGGTGTCGCGTTCCCCCGCTCGATCATCGTGCCGGATGCTTCAAGTTTCCGACCAATAATGGTTTCCCTCAGAGGAAAAAACTTTTGGAGGCTGACTTCAGCTAAATCCGCGGTTTCCCGGTTCTCACCTTTGACGTAGTCCTAATGGGCAATGGACTCGCCTTGGATACCCTCGTCCAGACCATGGGGCGCCGCCGACTCCTCTTCCGGTTCGGCATTCTTCGGAACGGGAGCCGTCAAAGCGGACTCGAACACCTCGTCCATCGTCTCCACCAGCTTGATGTTCATGGCGTTCAGAACGTTCTCCGGGATGTCGGCCAGATCTTTCTCATTGTCGCGAGGAAGGATGATATGGGTGATCCCGGCTCGGTGCGCCGCCAGTAGCTTTTCCTTTACCCCTCCGATGGGAAGGATCTTCCCGCGCAGGGTGATTTCGCCGGTCATGGCCACGTCGCTCCGTACCGAAATGTTGGTCAGGGCCGAAACGAGAGCGGTGCACATGGTAATGCCGGCCGATGGGCCGTCCTTGGGTATGGCCCCTTCCGGGACGTGGATGTGAACATCGATGCGTCGGTTGAAGTCTCTAGCGATTCCCAGCTCCTCGGCTCGGGACCGGATGAACGAGAGTGCTGTTTGCGCGGATTCTTGCATAACGTCGCCCAACTTTCCAGTCAAGGTCAAGCCTCCCTTGCCATACATGAGCGAGGCCTCGGTCACCAGGAGCTCGCCGCCGACTTCGGTCCAAGCCAGGCCGGTGGCGATTCCGATTTCGTTCTTCCCCTCCCTCTTGCGGGGCCGGAACTTGGGGACCCCCAGGTAGTCGGGAATGGACTGGGCGGTGATCTGGACGGCGGTTCCTTGGCCTTCCTTCACCAGCTTCCGGGCGATCTTGCGGCAGATGGAGGCGATCTCTCTTTCCAGATTTCTGACTCCGGCCTCGCGGGTGTAACGTCGAAGTATCTCCTGGAGAGCATCGGCCGCGAACGAGACCGACTTGTTCTTGAGCCCGTTGGCCTCCAGTTGTTTCGTCACCAGGAATCGCGTGGCGATCTCGATCTTTTCTTCCTCGGTGTATCCGGGAAGTCGCAAGACCTCCAAACGGTCCTGCAGCGCTTGCGGCATGGTGTGCAGGACGTTGGCAGTGGCGATGAACATGACATTGGAGAGGTTGTACTCCACGTCCAAGTAGTGATCCTGAAAACAGTGATTCTGCTCGGGATCGAGCACCTCCAGCAATGCCGCCGAGGGGTCCCCTCGGAAGTCCATGCTCATTTTGTCGACTTCGTCGAGCAGAATGAGCGGATTGACCCTGCCCGCCTTCTTCATCATCTGAATGATCTGGCCGGGGAAGGCGCCGATGTAGGTACGCCGGTGTCCGCGAACCTCCGCTTCGTCCCGCACGCCCCCCAGGGACAAGCGAACGAACTTGCGGTTGGTGGCGCGGGCGATGGACTTGGCGAGGGAGGTCTTCCCCACCCCGGGAGGACCGACGAAGCAGAGGATAGGACCCTTCTGCTTGCGCACCAGCTGGCGAACCGCCAGGAACTCCAGGACCCGCTCCTTGATCTTCTCCAGCCCAAAGTGATCCTCTTCGAGGATCTGCTCGGCACGCTGCAGACTGCGGCTCTCCCGGGTGCGTTTGTACCAGGGAACGGCCAGCATCCAGTCCAGATAGTTGCGGGAGACGGTGGCCTCCGCGGACATCGGCGGCATCGCCTCCAGCCGCTTGAGCTCCTGCAGAGCTTTTTCTTCGGCCTCCTGGCTCATCTTGGCCTGGGCAATCTTCTTGCGGAGCTCATCGAGCTCCCCGGTCTTGTCGTCTTTACGGCCTAGCTCCTTCTGGATGGCCTTCATCTTTTCGTTGAGGTAGTACTCTTTTTGTGCCCTCTCCATCTGTTTGCGGACGCGGCCCTGTATGCGGCGCTCCACCTGCAGCTTGTCGACTTCGTGCTCGAGTATTCCGGCGATGCGAGTGAGCCTCTCCAGAGGATTCCAGGTTTCCAGCAGGTTCTGCTTCTCATCGACCGGAAGGATGAGATGGCTGGCAATGGTATCGGCGAGCTTTCCTGCATCGTCGACTTGAACCGCCGCGTTCTTGACCTCGGCTTGCAAGGTGTTGGCCAGCTTGACGTATTGCTCGAAAAGCGAGACGACCTTGCTCATCAGCTTCTCGAGCTCCGGGGAGGACTCTGAGACCTTCGGTATGGTCTTGGCGACGATCTTGAAGAAGCCTTCCTCGTCCCTGCACTCGATGGTTCGACCGCGGTCCAGCCCTTCCACCAGGACTTTGATGTTGCCGTCGGGAAGCTTGACCGATTGCACGATGTTGGAGATGGTGCCCACCGTATAGATGTCGGAGGCCTTCGGGTCGTCGGTGGTGGCGTCCTGCTGGGCGGCCAGGAAGATGCGCCGGTCGTGGGCCAGCGAGTACTCCAGTGCCCTTACCGAAGAGGACCGCCCAATGACAAAAGGCATCATCATATAGGGGAAGATCACCACGTCCCGAAGGGGAACCATCGCCAGCGTCTCGTAGATCTCGGCTCGTTCTCTGGGTTTGTTTCCGAACATAGTTATCGTCGTGTCCTTCCGCTCTACCTATTGTATTGTACTGTGACCGGCCCAGCCGCGCTGGCTTTTCCTCCGACTAGGGTTTGTGGGAAATGAGCCGTGAGTGCGGCAAAAACCTCGGGAAAAGTGAGCTAACCTGCCTTCTCAATCAGGGTTACTGGTGTCTCACGGTTCTCGACGACCTCCTTGGTAACGACGCATTCTCTGACCTTCTTCTGCGAAGGCAGATGATACATGAGGTCGAGCATGAGGTCTTCGATGATCATCCGGAGGCCACGAGCCCCAATCTTCCGTTCGCACGCCAAGTCAGCGACTGCCTCGAGAGCGTCATCGGTGAACCTCAGTTTGACGTTCTCGTACTCGAAGAGTCGCTGGTACTGCTTGACTATGGCATTCCGCGGCTCGGTCATGATGCGAATGAGAGCGCTTCGGTCCAATTCGTGTAGAGTGCCGACGACCGGCAATCTCCCCACAAACTCCGGGATGAGCCCGTACTTTATCAAATCCGTGGGTTGCACGAGAGACAAGATGTCACTGGGGCGGCTCGCCTTGCTTCCCAGCTCGGAGCGGAAGCCCAGGGACTTCTTGCCGATGCGACGCTCGACGACCTTTTCCAGCCCTACGAACGCGCCCCCGCAGATGAACAGGATGTTGGTCGTGTCGATCTGATAGAACTCTTGATGGGGATGCTTGCGTCCCCCCTGGGGCGGCACGTTGGCCACGGTTCCTTCCAGGATCTTCAGCAGGGCCTGCTGCACCCCTTCACCCGAGACATCTCTGGTGATGGAGGGGTTCTCGTCTTTCCGGCAGATCTTGTCGATCTCGTCTATATAGATGATGCCTTCCTGGCACTTCTCGATGTCGCCGCCCGCCGACTGGAGGAGTTTGAGGATGATGTTCTCCACGTCCTCGCCCACGTAACCTGCCTCGGTCAGTGTGGTGGCGTCGACAATGCAGAAGGGAACCGATAGAAGCTTGGCCAGAGTCTGTGCCATCAGCGTCTTACCGGTCCCGGTCGCCCCGACGAGCAGGATGTTGCTCTTGGTGAGCTCGACATCCTGGCGGGTCTTGGACTTCATGATCTGAACCCGCTTGTAGTGGTTGTAGACGGCAACCGCCAGTTTCTTCTTGGCTTGCTCCTGTCCGATGACGAACTCGTCCAGAAACTGCTTGACCTCCACCGGGATAGGGAGCGTGGAACGCTGGGTGCGGGTCTCGAAGCGATTGTCGTCGGCGATGATGTCGTTGCAAACCTCGACGCACTCGTCACAAATGAAAACGGTTGGCCCGGCGATGAGCTTGCGCACATCGCTCTGGTCCTTATTGCAGAAGGAACAACGCAGGACCTCAGGATCTCCGTTTTTCTTCGACACGATTCCCCCGGTTAACGCCGCTCACGTTCGTCGAGAGATAACCTGGTCAATAATTCCGTATTCCTTGGCCGCTTCGGCGGTCATGATGAAGTCGCGCTCGACGTCCTGCTCGATCTTGGACAAGCTCTGGCCGGTATGCATCGCAAGAATCTCGTTCAAGCGCTGGCGGGTGCGCAAGATTTCCTTGGCCTGAATATTGATGTCGGTGGCCTGACCGGAGAAGCCTCCTGACGGCTGATGAATGATGACTCGAGAGTTTGGAAGCGCGAAGCGCTTGCCGGGTGTGCCCGCCGCGAGCATGACCGCGGCCATGCTCGCAGCCTGGCCGATGCAGTAGGTCGTCACGTCCGGGCGAGTGAACTGAATGGTGTCGTAAATGGCCAGCCCGGCGGTAACCGATCCACCCGGGCTGTTGATATAGACGGAGATTTCTTTCTCCGGATCCTCGGCTTCCAGAAACAGGAGTTGGGCGACCACCAGATTCGCGAGGTTGTCGTCGATAGGAGTGCCTATGAAAATGATGTTGTCTTTGAGCAGACGCGAGTAGATGTCGTAGGCGCGCTCGCCTCGGTTGGTCTGTTCGACCACCATCGGGATCAGCATAGATACATCAACCCCTATTGATTCTAGCATTTTCGCGGAGTAAGTCAAAAGCCAACTCCCTCCGCAAGCGCCGTTTAAGGCGTTCCAGGCCTCCATCTTTCATCAGTTGAGCGCGTACCGCCTCGGGACTTTTCTTGATCGAGGCGGCTCCCCGCTCGATCTCCTGGTTCACCGCCTCCTCGGTCTCGTTCAGCTTCTCCTGCTCGACGATCCGATCGAGCAGGAGGGTGGCGCTGACGCTCCGCGCCGCCGAGTTCCGCTGCCCCTCGCGCAAACTTTGCCAATCGACGTTCGCCCGGGAGGGATCGATTCTCCGATCTATGAGGCTTCTGGCCATGTCCTCGATGCGTTCATCCAATTCTTGCTCGACGAGGGCCTCGGGTGCTTCAAAAGGATTGGCCTCCAGCAGCTTCTCGAGTAGCTGATTGCGGAGATCTTGCTCGGCCAGGTGTCGCGCTTCTTCCTCGGCTTGTTGTCGAACGTGCTCGCGCAGCTCGGCAAGATTCTCGAACTGGCCCAGGTCCTTCGCCAGCTCGTCGTCGAGCGCCGGGAGAATTTTTTCCTTGACTTCTATGTTCTCCAGCCGGACGGTGAAGGTCTTACCGGCCCGTTTGGGATCGGCATGATCCTCGGGGAAGACCGCTTCCAGGCTCACCGAATCTCCGGACTTCACGCCCTGGAGCTTCTCGTGCAGGCTGGGGTGATAGACGTCGGCCCTAACCTCTATTAATACGCCCTCTTGCTTTTTTGGGGGGCCCTTCCCGTCCGATGGTTTCTCGTAGAGCGTTCCCGCCACGAAGTCCCCATCCCGGGCGCCGCGATCGGTAACCGGGTCGAAACGAGCCGCCCGCTCCCGCAGAGACTCGAGGCGTTTTTCGATCTCGTCATCGCTTACCTCGGCACTACGGGAAGTGACTTGCAGGCCTTTGTAGTTCTTGGCCTCGACTTGGGGCATGACCTCGAAAGAGGCCTGGAAACGGAGAGGCTCTCCCAGTTCGATCTTGAGGTCTTTGATCTTCGGGTCGTCGATGGGATGGAGCGCATGCTGGTTCAGCGCCTGCTGCAGCACTTGCGGCAATAGATCCCGGACGACTTGGTCCAGGATCTCGGATCGGAAGCGGCGCTTCACCAGGTCCTTGGGAATCTTGCCCTTTCTAAAGCCGGGCAGCTTCAGCGTGCGGCTGAACCGAGTCGCCTTTTGCTCGAAAGCCTCGGTAATCGTTTCCGCCGGGACCTCGACGTCCAGACGACGACGGGACAAGCCGTCTTCAATGCATTCCACTTTCAACGAACGGGGACTCCCTCGGAATCGGCCCGGTGGACCGGGCGCCGCTCAGATGGTGCGAAAGGGGGGACTCGAACCCCCACGGGTTGCCCCACTGGATCCTAAGTCCAGCGCGTCTGCCAGTTCCGCCACTTTCGCGGGCAACGAGCCAGTGCTTCTCGCTGGTGTTGGATGACCTCCAATGGGAAAGGCCTGGAAAGACTGTCGCGATGCCACTTGACGGAAGCCATTCTAGCCAGGGGGCGAGGTGGCGTCAACGTGCCTCAGTGACATCGAGGGGCTCCGCCGGCTCGACCCGCGTGAAAACTCCCGGACCTTGAATGTCACGTAGAAATGGGCTACACGTAATTATGTGAGGTCAGCCAAGAAGCGTCAGAACATAACATTGTCTCTGCCTAAGCCTCTGCTCAAAAAGGCCAAGGTCCTGGCGGCTCAGGAAGACCGCTCCCTTAGCGATCTCATGCGAGAAGCACTCGAAAAGAGAATCAGCCAAAGTGCGGAGTACGAAAAGGCCAAGAAACGCCACATTAAGTTATTGGAGCGTGGTCTCGATTTAGGTTCCAAGGGCGAGCTGGCGTTTTCACGCGAAGACCTTCATGAGAGAGGCTAAGGTTTTTCTCGACGTTTAGGGCTGCTGCCCACCGGCAGAGCCTTCCGGTCTCGGCAAGATGCGCGAGCCGGCAATCTCCACGTCGGCGCGAGCCCAGGCCTTTTCGAACCGCTGCTGAATCAACGCCGCTACGTCCTCCTTGTCTTGCGCCCGCAAGGCTTGCATCAACCCAATAAGCGCCCAGCCGTTGTCGGGATTGCGTTTCAAGTCCTCCCAATAAACTGTCTCGGCCTCTCGGGCACGGCCGGCCTCGAGCAGAATCGCCCCCAGCGCGTGACGCGGCGGGTAGTGCCATTCGGAAGGCTCGGTGTAGACAAGGCTGTCCTCGAGGCGGACCGCTCGCTCGAGTCGCGTAATGGCTTCATCGTAATTCTTTTGCGCCGCCGCCAGCTCGCCCCCCAGCACCTCCGGCGCAACGGCGAGAATTGCCGCGGCAGTATTGGGAGAGAACATCGGGTAATCGAGGGCCGGGCTCGCGGCGATGCGCTCGACTTCCGAAAGCTCTTCTTCCGCTTCGGCCAGATTCCCTTTGGCGATGAAAGCGAGCCCGCGCGCATAGTGCCAGACACCGCTCAGGAAAAGCTGATCCGCCGGGGGTGCAGACTCGGCAAGCATCTCGTCCCATCGACCGAAGCGCGTCAAAGCGTAGTAAGGAACCACTCGAAAGGCGCCCAGAAGGGGAAGCTCCTTCAAGTCCTCATCGGAGATTCTCGAAGCGACCCGGCGCGCCGAGTCGATGGCGAGCTGGCCCCGCCCCTCGGCGGTTGACGCGAACCAGAGGAAGTGGATGTTATGGGGGTAATAGGCCATCGGGTAGAGGCCTTGCGCCCGGCACTGCGTGATGTAGTCCTCGTCGGCCAAAATCGCGAGCTCGTTGCTCCGCGCCGAGTCGGCATAGCGGCCCACGCGCTGATAGATGTGGGAGGGCATGTGCACCACGTGGCCGGCGGCGGGCATCAGAGTCAGAAGCCGATCGGCGGCCGCTTCCGCTCTCTCCGGTTCATCAGTTGGCTCCATCAGATGGATATAAAGATGTAGCGCCCCGGGGTGGTCGGGATTCCGCTCGATGACCGATTCGATGAGCTCGACAATCTCGGCCGTGCCCTCATAAGGCTCGCCGTCTGGCATCCAATAGCCCCAGGGGCGGAGATCCATCATCGCCTCGACGTAGAGAGTCGCGGCATCCAGATCATCGGGATAACGCCCGGCGACCTCCCGCATCGCAGTGGCATAGGTCTTGTCGCGAGCGGCGCGGTCTTCGGGATTCCCGGAATAGCGCTGGGCCAGGGCGTCGACGTAGGCCTGCTCCCGCTCGGATGCGTTCGATTTGAGCGCGACCGCCTTCTGCGCTAGCTCATAAGCCTGGGCCTCGTCGTCCGGGTTCATCGGTGCGTTGATGTTCGGACCGAGCACCAACGCCTGACCCCAATAGGCCATGGCGCAGTCGGGATCGAGGCGCGCCGCCTCGCGAAAGGCTCGCCCGGCTTCGGCGTGGTTGAAGCCATAGGACAGATTCAGCCCCTGGTTCATGAAGAGCTGCGCGTCTTTCGACTTCGTCGTCACCGGGAAGGTGTGATGGCCGAGGTTCTGGAGCCGGGGCGCGAGCTGACCGGTGGGTGACGCCTGTTCCGCTCCCTCTTCGGGCTCGGTGTAGTGCTGGTGGTTGGTCGTTTGTGCGCCAACGCTCGCGGTCACTCCGAGCAGGAGCGCGCCGCTCAAGGCCACGACACATCGGGTGCCGCAACTACCCATAAGTCACCTCCTGGAGGATATGCTAGATCTATATGCGCCCCGAGCGCCGGGCGCAAGCGAAGCATTCTTGAACGATTGCCAGTTACGATGAGTCGACGCGGCCGTTCGGCGAGAGCCTCCGCCGAGAGGCATCGATCTTCTCTTGGATGAACGCAACCCCAAAGACCCTCTCTGCACTCAAACGATTGTGCTGACGGCAGAAAAGCCGCAGATAGTTCTCGTCGTGGCTACGAAATAAAGCAAAGGGCCGCTGGTGCTCAATCTCGAGTCCGGTTCGCGAGCCACATCGGGTCCCGTCTGGACCTTGAAATTCGCACTGGTTGCCCGCCCGCTCGTGGACGCGCTCGCGGACTTCTGAGGGGATATAGCGGGAGTTAGAAATCTTGTCTGGACGAGATTTTTCCTGGGATCTTTCGCCTCCCCGTTTCGCCTCCCTCGCGAGGCGCCGTGCACGCTTTCTCTTCACGTCCTTCTTGTCGAGCGCGATGTCTATGGCCTGCTCCATGATCGCGGCCATGTGTTGCAGAGGGTTCTCGACCCCGAGGACCTCCGCCAGACGCTCGAACTTCTCTTTGAACTTTCGGTCAGCGGGGAAGCGGAAGTTGAAAAGCTCCGGCCTTGCCGGTTCGAGGATACTCGGCGACACTCGGGGAGTTGGGCGCGGGCTGGTGGCCTCCTGGACCGACAGGGTCGACGCCAACCGGACCTCCTCCGGAGGACGAGAAGGCGTTTTGCGAATGGAGGGCGCGAAGACAGGCTTGGGCCGAAGGGCGACGAGGTATTCCTCGGCTTCGCGTTTGGTCATCCCGGCGCAATCCCCAAGAAGCTTCTCCACGTTGCTCTCAGTGAGGACGGGCGCGAGGAGACCCGGCACGGTGAGACTCATTCGGTTCTCGGCCAGTGCCACGAGTATCTGAGGGAAACGTCGCGACACGTTGGCTACCTGAATCCGCAAGGCGACCGAGCCTTCGCTCAGGTGCAAGCGTCTGGTGCAGTACTCAAAGAGGCTCTTGTACCCGCGTTCGAGCTGCCCCTTCCTTCTCGACATCTCCGCGATGTGAGCGATGACGAGCGCCACGTTTCGCTTCTCGGCTCGGACGAGCTTCTCCGTGGAGCGGTCGAGCTCTTCGGTGGAGAGACCTTCAAGTGTTTCAAAGTAAGTCTTGAATCTTTCGATCATGAGCGTTGCTCCCTCTTCAATCTTGCTTCTCCAAATATAGCAACGGGTTTTTGCTGGGCCTGAGTGACCGTCAGACGAGAGCAAACGGATTGGAATGAAGAAAATGGTCAAATCTTAGAGAACCGATGCGAGGGAGCGTCTGTGCGTCTCAGGAGGGCATTCCCGCGAAGGAGGCGTCGCTTTTCGAAATGGCCTCGCGAAACCTGTCAAGAGTTTTTGTGGATTTTTTTGTTCCCTCTGGTTTCGGGACGCCGAGGAGGTTCTGGGTGGCGGATCTTCGGTCTGGCTACGACTCGTATGTGGGCAGTGGCACCACAAGATGAACCAGAGGATTTCTATTCCCCTCCCCATCCACCGACTTTGCACGATGTGAAACTGGACCGAATCCTTAGGGCACATCCGGGTCGGTCCGACCATGCGACTCCCAGATAGGTCGTTGATAGAAATTAGAGGTGGTGTCGTTGGTGCCGAAGCGGGGATTTGAACCCCGACCCTCGCAAGGAGGACTGCGCCCTGAACGCAGCGCGTCTGCCAGTTCCGCCACTTCGGCACTTCGGGAAGACGCCGTGGAGAGCCCATGATAGGAGCGCTTCAGTGCCCTGTCAACAAATGATAGTGCTATCCGCGTTTAGGGGTTGACGGCCGCGTGCTAAACTAGCGGCCGGTGTCCCCGCCGACCGATACGGAAATTCGCAGCCGGGCCCTAGAGATCTTGGCACGGATCGGGCGTCCTACCAGCGAGAAGGATCTCCTCAAGATGCTCCGGGTCAAGGGGGAGGCCCGTCTCGCCGCCAAGCACGTGCTCGAGGAGATGGTTGCCGCGGGGAAGCTGGCCCGCACCCGGACCGATCGTCTCGGGCTTCCCGAAAAGATGGACCTCGTCGCCGGCCGCCTGGAGTGCAAGCCGGGGGGATTCGGCTTCGTGCGTCCCGATCGCAAGGGAGAGGTGGACATCTACGTGGCGGGAGCGGCGCTCGGGGAGGCGCTTCATGGCGATCGCGTCCTGGTCCATATCGATCATCGCAAGAACCGCTTCGGAAAGCCCGAGGGACACATCGTAGAGGTTCTGGAGAGGGCCTCCACGCGGATGGTCGGCCGTTTCGAAAAGGACGCGGAGGGGGCGCGGGTCATTCCCTTCGATGCCACCTTTCTGTACGAGGTGTTCGTCACTCATGGTGAGGAAGGGGGAGCCTACCCCGGGCAGATGGTGGTGGTGGAGCTGACCCGTTATCCCGGCCCCTTCCGGGCACCGCTGGGGAAAGTGATCGACGTTCTGGGCCGGGCGGACGAGCCGGGCGTCGACGTTCGCGTAATCATCGCCAAGTACGGACTTCCCGATCCGTTTCCCGAGGACGTGCTCCGGGAAGCCGAACGCATCCCGAGCGAAGTGTCCAGGGAAGTTATGAATGGTCGTACCGACTTCCGGAGCGAGGACATCGTCACCATCGACGGGGAGACGGCGAGAGACTTCGACGACGCGGTGCAGGTAGAGATCCTCGAGAACGGAAACTATCTCCTGGGAGTCCACATTGCCGACGTGGCGCACTACGTGAGGGAGGGAAGCGTTCTCGATCGGGAAGCCCTGGAGCGCGGCACCTCGGTCTACTTCCCGGAGCGGGCGGTGCCCATGTTACCGGAGCGTCTCTCGAATGGGATATGCAGCCTCAATCCGGGTGTGGATCGCCTGGTGCAGTCGGTGCGCGTCGAGATCAGTCCAAAGGGTGGCATCATCAAGTACGACCTCTACGACGGCGTGATCCGAAGTGCGGCGCGCATGACCTACACCGAAGTGCGGCAGATCCTGGTGGATGAGGATCCGGAGGTAAGAGAGCGCTACCGGAGTCTGGTGCCCTTCTTCGAGCGCATGCTCGGGCTTTACCAGATCTTGCGGGTTCGGCGGGAGAAGCGAGGCTCGATCGATTTCGATTTACCGGAGCCGGAGATCCTCCTGGACGTGGAAGGCCTGGTGACCGGGATTGTGGCGGCCGAGCGTAACGTCGCGCACCAGATCATCGAAGAGTTCATGCTCCTCGCCAATGAGGTCGTGGCGAGTCATCTTTCTCGAGTCGACGTGCCCAGCCTGTATCGCGTTCATGAAAAACCAGATGAAGACCGGGTCGAGGAGTTCGAGGAGTTTATCTCCGGTTTCGGCTACCGGCTGCGAACCAGCTCGGAACCATTGAAGCCGAAGAGCTTCCAAAGGCTCCTCAAACAGATCGACGGAAAACCTGAGGAACGTTTGATTTCTTTCTTGATGCTGCGAACCATGAAGCAGGCGAGATACACCGCGGAGAACGTCGGGCACTACGCCTTGGCGGCTCCCATCTATACACACTTCACCTCACCCATCCGGCGTTACCCCGACCTGGTCGTTCATCGTCTCCTGCGGGAAGTACGAACGAAGGGCGTGCCGTCGGCCGAGACGCAGCAAGAGAGGGAGGCCAGGCTTCCCGAGGTCGCCGAGCATTCCTCCATGACCGAGCGACGGTCGGAAGCGGCGGAACGGGAGCTGGTAGATTGGAAAAAAGTGCGGTTCATGGCCGACAAATTGGGCGACGTGTTCTTCGGGTACGTCACCGGCGTCACGAACTTCGGCCTTTTCGTCGAGTTGGAGGAGTTCTTCGTGGAGGGCCTCGTCCATATCAGCACGCTGGTCGATGACTATTATCGATTCAACGAGAAGGGTCATACGCTTCGTGGCGAGTCCACCGGCAAGCTCTATCGGTTGGGCGATCGTCTGGAGGTTCAAGTGGTCCGCGTGGATCAGAAGAAACGACAAATCGATCTGGCCATCGAGGGTCTCCGGCCCGCGCTCGGACGCGGGCGTTCCGCTTCCGCCCCCGGCAGGTCGGCGAAATCGAGCTCCAAGCCGGGGCGGAGGTCGAGACGTGGCTAGCGCGGACCCGGCTTCCGCGGTAGCCTGATCGGCTTCCCGATTGGCCGAAGGGATTCTCATGAAGCACATCCTGATCATCGAGGACGACCCAGACATCGTAGAGCTGGTCCGGTACAACCTGTCCAAAGAGGGGTACCAGGTGGCGGCGGTGGGCGACGGCGTCGCCGGCCTGGAGAAGATCCGGAAATCTCAGCCCGATCTGCTGGTGTTGGACCTGATGCTGCCCAAGCTCTCCGGCCTCGAGGTCTGCAAGGAGATCCGGCGTGACGAGGTCCTGAAACGACTGCCCATTCTCATGCTGACGGCCCGCAGTGAGGAGATGGATCGGGTGATCGGGCTGGAAGTGGGTGCTGACGATTACGTGACCAAGCCCTTCAGCCCGCGCGAGCTGGTGGCCCGCATACGGGCCCTTCTTCGCCGGACGGAGCCGATTGGCCCTGAGGACCGACCGCTTCAGGTCGGGAACCTTCACATCGACCCCGGTTCCTACCGGGTGGTCAGGGATGGTGAGCCCATTTCGCTAACCGCCTTGGAGTTTCGTCTTCTCTACTTCCTGGCGTCCAAACCCAATCGAGTCTTCACCCGAGATCAACTGTTGGACCGCGTTTGGGGGACCGAGCGGTTCGTGACGCCGAGAAGTGTGGACGTCTACGTCCGTCGGCTAAGAGAAAAGATCGAAGCCGACCCCCAGAATCCGACGTACTTGAAGACGCTCCGGGGCGCTGGCTACCTATTCGAGTCCGGTGCAGCATAGACTCTTTTGGAAGCTGGGCCTCAGCTACCTCCTTCTTCTTCTTTTGGGGTTGCTGGCGGTGTACGTGGTCACGGTCCGGCAGATCGAGCAGAACTCCCTGCGGGCCGCCTTCAACCAGCTGGAATCGCTGGTCAAGCTGGCGCAGGCGCGCCCGCTCGTTCTCGATGATCCCGTCGAGTTGGAGTCGTGGAAATCCTGGCTGGCTCGCGGCGGCGCTCGGGTGACTGTCATCGCCGTCGATGGAACGGTCCTCGCCGACTCGGACGAGGATCCCGGCCGGATGGAAAATCACTCCGACCGACCCGAGATAGAGGAGGCCTTCGCGTCCGGAGAGGGACGGGCCACCCGCTTCAGCGAGACCGTCGGTCGCGACTTGGTTTATCTCGCGGTACGCTACCGGCCGGACGATCGATCTCCCGTCGTTCTTCGACTGGCTCTTCCCCTCGCTCAAGTCAACGAAGCGATCGCCCAGGTCCGGCGACCCATCGCCACCGTCTCGCTCGTCGCTCTGATACTGGGGAGCGTGCTCTCCCTTCTTTTCGCCAGGAGATTCTCGGGTCGGGTGGAACGGCTGAAGAGCTTTTCTCGCCGGGTGGCGGAGGGCGATTTCGAGCCATTACCCGTGGGCAAGAGCCGCGACGAGATCGAAGAGCTCACCGAAGCGCTCAACGAGACCGCCACCCGGCTCGACTCGAGCATACGTAACTTGACCGAAGAGCGTAACCGCTGGACCGCTATTCTATCCAGTATGTCGGAGGGGATAGCCTTGGTGGGGGCCGACCAACGGATTCGATTTTGCAACCAGGCTTTCTGCGAGGCGCTATCGGTTGGCCTCACGGAATGCACCGGGCGTCCTCTGGTGGAAGTCACCCGCCAGTCAGAAGTCCTCGCCTTTAGCCAGGCGGCGGTATCGGAGGAGCGAACCGTGGAGGGGGAAATAGAGGTTGCGTCCCCACGCCGCCGTCATCTTGTGCTCAGGGCGGCTCCGGTCAAGAACGAGATCGCCAATGGCGCGGTGTTGGTGCTGTTGGACATCACCGAGATCCGGAGGCTGGAGCGCGTGCGGCGTGATTTCGTCGCCAATGTGTCGCATGAGCTGAAAACGCCACTCACCGCGATCCAAGGTTTCGCCGAGACGCTGCTGGTCGGAGCGAAGGATGATGCGCAAAACAGTGAGCGGTTCCTCCGGATCATCCTGGACCACGCGGCCCGCCTGGGGCGGTTGACCGACGATCTGCTCAAGCTCTCGAGAATCGAGGCGGGAAAGCTCGAGCTCGAGTGCCGGTCCTTTCCGGTCGCCGACCTGATAGAGCCTTGCGTGGAGACCGCGCGTATCAAGGCAGAAGCGAAGCGTCTCAAACTGAAGGTGGAGTACCTCCCCGGGCTATCTCCAGTGAGCGGGGATAGCGATTCGCTGGGAGAAGTGCTCCAAAATCTCTTGGACAATGCCGTGCAGTACACGCCACCCGGCGGGGAGATCACGGTGAGGGCGGAAGTCACGGGCGATCAGGTTCGCATCGCGGTTTCCGACACCGGAATCGGGATCCCATCCGCCGAACAAGAACGCATCTTCGAGAGGTTCTTTCGAGTGGATGCGGCACGCTCTCGCGAGGTGGGAGGCACCGGATTGGGCCTCGCCATCGCCAAGCACCTCGTCGAAGCCAATGGCGGCCGCATCGAGGTCGAGAGCGAGCTAGGGCAAGGATCCACGTTCAACGTCTATCTCCCCATCACCCCCCTACCGCCGGAGCCGCGCTAGCTGCTCAAAGCTAGAGGCGCCTTCGCCTTCTCAATCGCGTTTGAGGAAAGCCTCGAGCCGAGCGCGGATTCCGTCCCTAACTCGGCGAAAAGCGTCTACGACTTAAGGACGGCGAGGAAGTCTTTTCTATCGGGACAACATCCCCCGGCTCCGCGAAGTTTCTGCAAACGTGCTCGGTCCTCGAGGAGCTCCGGTACCTCCCGAAAGCAGTTCCCGAGACATTCCAGCAGCGTCTTGTGGAAAGAGCCCCTTGCCGGTGCCAGCGAGTAGAAGCTCCACAGAGCTTCTTT
>Ga0214473_10001092_pt1 | contig 36593 bp, 47 predicted proteins | sample RVTome_7_FD_203509 | JGI IMG/M metagenome (GOLD analysis project Ga0214473, IMG submission 203509) | Soil microbial communities from uranium-contaminated site in the Upper Colorado River Basin, Wyoming, United States - RVT98D197 | ecosystem: Environmental > Terrestrial > Soil > Contaminated >... | reverse complement strand
GCTACAGACCGTTTATCGGTGAGTTGCAATGTAGAATTAAGATCGACTCCTGACGTTCTAAGCTTGACAAGTGCGGGTATCATTTCATCAAATGACTTGACCGGTCCGCCTAATGCCTTTGTAAGTTTTCCGTTTGCGTCTGCCAAATTAAGCAAGATGTTTCTTGTTGCGGTAGCTGAACTTGAAGCATCAAACCCGGCATCCCGGAGCTTACCCATTAATGCCACTGTGTCCTCAATTGTGAACCCGAAAGCTTTTGCGACAGGTGCAATAGTCGATAGTCCGCTGGCATAGTCGGACATGGATAATGCACTCTTAGTGGTCGCCACGGCTAATACAGAAGTGACCCGTGACATCTCGGAAGCGTCAAGATTAAAAGCCCTTAACGCGGATCCTGCAATCATCGCTGAATTTGCAAGGTCATTTCCGGTGGCGGATGATAGATCCAGAATTCCCCTTGCGGATGCCTTAATTTCCTTTTGACTAAAGCCTAATTTTGCAAGCTCGTTTTGAAGTGATGAAACCTGCGAAGCGGTGAACTCCGTTGATTTTCCAAGGTCGCGGGCTTGCTTTGTGAGTTCCTCCACTTGATTGATGTTCTTCCCAAGCGTCGCGGCTAATGTGGCGTTAGCTTGTTCAAACCCCTTTATAACCCCGATTGCCTTTCTACCGAAGTTTATAATTGAAGTTACCGCAAACGCCCCGGCAATGACTCCCCCGACTCGCTTCATTGCCGAACTGAAACCACTTGTTTGCTTCTTCGCTTTACCGATGCCCTGCGTGAACCCCTTGGTATTCGCGCCTATTTTTACAAATAAATCTCCAATTTTCATAACACTGTGTTCTTTAAGTTCCCGTTGTCGCTGCCCGTGTTGTTCCTTATTTCACGCTTTATTGATTGCTGTATTTCACACTTCCTTGAGTTTGTATTTCACCCTAAAATTACACTATTCCCGCCAATAATGAAACCCCACTTGTTAGGTGAGGTTTTAGTTTGGCCGCCGCTCTTCCGGGTGACGCTGATAATATTGTTCAATTATTTTAGCGTTGCGTTCATACATTTCCTCCGCTGGTAATTCATGATCGGTGTCAAAGGAAAGTGGCCATAGCCTAGCCGGTTGTTTCTGTTGTCCTTTTTTCGCCCATTGATTAAATTGCAAGGTATAAATCATTCGGAAATTCGCGGACATCATATCCCGATTATAAATATATGCCTGTACTTTATTGTAAGTTTCTGCCGGTGTCAATGAAAGATATTCGGCTTTGGAAATTCCACAGATGCCCGTGCAAAATTCGTATTCCTCAGAAAAGCTTATTTCCTCTTCTTTATCGGAGCTACTTTTTTTTTAATGGTCACCCCGAAGTTCTGCGATGATTCCCAAACCTCGCCAATTGCTTTCAATGTCGGTTCATCGCCCATCTTGATAGCAATTCGAAGCTCATCCATTGTGAAGTTTTCATGTTGCCTGGAATCCATATTGTAGGCAATTGCCGCATAATACATACACTGAAATGCAAACTCAGCCTGTCCATGCTTTTCAATCCAAAATTGTAATTCCTTACCGGACAGGGTATTATTGTTGTTTCGGAATAAAAGTAAGGCAAGGTTAGTAAACAGAAAGCCCACCTTCTTCTTTTTGAAAAACCGGATTCCCAAAATCTTAACAGGAAACGGCAGTTCAACTACTATACGGTCGTTTGTTTTGATCATTGATTAGATATTATAGTAAATTAGTCCAGCGCAAGGAGCCGGATATTATAAAAGAAAGCAACCAGATTAACTGGCTGCTTTAATTATGCGTTCGTTGAAACTGTAGGCGCTCCTGTGATTTGGAAATCACAAGTAAATGAATTTGCATCGTTGTCTGGAAATGAAACGTCCAAGCTTGATACAAAAGCGGAAGCGGTCAATTCTTCGGCTCCTGCTTCTTCGGTTGTCCCTGCCTCGGTGGTAAACTCTGTAAAAACAATAGCTACCGCCGCCCCGGCTGCCTGAGCTTCCAGCAATTCCCAATACCCCTTATTGGTTGCCTCTTTTGCAGATGAAGCAATTCCCCCGACAGATAGCGTCTGAGTAATTCGCTCCTGTGCAAATTCCGAATATTGGCCGGAGGTCTTATTTGAAATCTCAACCATATTCGCCACCGATGAAAAATCAAGTGAGTTTTGCCCGACCAATAAGCCGGACGCCACCTTGATTAATACTTTTGTTCCTGTTTTTGTTGCCATTTTACTTTTCTTTATTCATGAATATTAATACTCTCTAGAGTTCATCTTTACTTATTCTTACAGTTCGTCAACTGACACGTCTTACAGTTCGTCAATATAAAACAAAATCCTGATATTCGCAATATTCAAAGTTCCTACCTCTGTTTCAATCTCGCTTGTCGTGCATAGGTTCAGTCGCATTTCCCGACACTTGAAATCCGGGGATAAATCAACGCCGGAATTATTATTGATTATTGATTTAATGTTGTTGATATCCGTGTAAAAGTCAGCCAACGAATTGACATCCAGATGAACAACATTAATCAACATATCGACTTCATGCTCAAATATCGTTTTATCCCCGATTTCTGAATCGTAAATATCCGAAATATGGATATACGGATAACTGATCTGCGCCGCTTTCGGAAGCCGGGTATATGGAACTTTCCCGGTTGCCGTTTGAATGTCGGCAACAAGTTCAGTTATTAATTTTGTTCGATAGTCTTTCATTCTTGCGTCTAAATTGCGTCTAAATTACGGTGTTCCGGTTCTTAGCACTTTACCGAATTTTACATCGTCTTTCATGTCGTCTGCCAATGCCCGAGTTACATCGACATTTTTCATAGCCCAATAGATATATGAGTCCATAAATTCAATCTTTTCCCCGTACTCAACATTAGTTCCAACTGCCCCCTCAACATCGGAAACACGAACAGATCGAAGTTCCCTATTGAAAGTCTGCCCCTCGTTATCGGAATAAATCAAGCTGTTATCCGGTATGTTTTCGGGATTCTTTGCCTTTACATAGATCGAATTAATCAACCTCGATGTGACAATGTGCCCGCGCCCTTTCAATCTTAATTGAGCCTCAGAACGTATTTTTACCAGTACTTTGATTAGTGCAGAATAAGCAGACCGATCTACGCCAACTTTTAGTTTATCGAATTGGCGGTTAAGATTTTTCAAACTTCCCTGGTCTAACTTTATCTCTACGCTCATATCTACGTGTTCAACTCAGTCCCGATAACTTCAACCACTCGCCGCATTTCGTCAATCTCACGGACGTTTTTAATCCTGAAATTACGCCCCCTGTATTGGATGCTGTCAATTCGGGTAATGTCATCAGCGGCATAATAAAGAAACTGAAACCGATATGATGCTGTTGATGTTTCCAGCCCATAAAGCAGCTGTTCGTTCATTGAAAGCCGTTTGACATTCGCCCAAACTTCACGGGTCGTGTTTGCACCTTCAGTAAAACCGCCTAGTCCGTCCGGTGTCATTTCTCCGGCAAATACTATTGTTGCTCGTCTATTTCGTTTGCCCGTGTCCATTACATTAAGCAGAATTGCGCCAAGTTGGCGTATGTGTTTTCGGATAATTCCGTAGCGTTCATTTCGGAAGTGTTGCCCCGGTTCTTGTATTTCTCATCAATGGCCTTTAAAATTTCCAATTTGATTAAGTCCGGGCAGTTTCCTAATGTTGTGTATTTCACGTAAAAACCTGATTCATTTTGTTGGGTTGTTGCTACGGTTGTCGGGCGAAGTATGAATTGACTAAGCCCTGTCTGAACGTAAGCCGTTGATGTGGTTCCGTTTATTTTAACTTCGGTGATTGCGTCATGGTCAGGATAAGGCAATGCAATTTCTTCTGGTATTTCCGGCAGGAACAATTCAACTGTTCGGGTGACAAGTGACCGCCCTGTAAATTCTTCGATTCTACGGCGAACGCCCGAAACAAGCAAGGAAATCAGCAAATCTTCATCCTCAAAATCTACCCTTAGATACTGTTTCGCTTCTTCAATTGAAATAGGTTCTACTCCCTCATTTGAAAATTTCACTTGCATGCTGTTTCTTTTTGTTTATTTGTACTGGTATTGTTATTCAGCCTTGCTGTCTGCTTTGTCCGCTTCTGGGTCAACTTTCGTTTTCCGCTTTTTCGCTTCCGGGTCTGCCTTTTCCTTTGCAGGTTCGGCTGCTTTAACCGCCTCAGCATGTCCGGCTTTGATCAGCATCTTTGCATAACCTTCAGCGCATTCGTACTCGTCACCTTTTCGATGCATTACAGCCCCGGTCATGTAGTTCTTTTTTGCTTTAATTTTCATAATTGAAAGGTATTAAGGGGAGGATTAAACTAAACCTCCCCTGTTAATTATTTTATCAACATTGCCCCGGAGTGATTAGCAACCCCGGTTCCAGTCGATACCAGCTTAAGCCTATATTGATCATAATAGGCATTAGCGTAGCTGTACGTTTTAGTGGCAACAGTCCCCGCATTGTTGACAGTGTCGGCGGCTGCTTGTAGATCATACCATCCAGCTCCATTCTTCCCTTGCGGCATGCAAGTAACTGTTGCGGTTCCGGAAACATTTACTGGCGTTACCGACAATGTCACCTTATAGTCCAAAGACAAGTTATTGGCCGAAGCCAACGCCAGGTAAACAGTCTCAGTGTTTGTGGTTGTATCATTCACAAAAGCGGTAGATACTCCCTTGGTTTGTGCGCTCGCAATGCCAATCAGCATTACAGCAACCATAAGTAAAAAAAACTTTTTCATTCTATTTTTGAATTAAGGGGAGGCGTGAACCTCCCCGGTTAATTATGCTTTAGCAATAGCTGCAATGTCAGTTGCAATAGTTCCGGTAACAAAGGCTGCCGGACGGTAGTTAACAAGCGCTAAACGCTCGTTCATCTCGATAGTCACCAATCGTTTTTTGGCGTTGTCTGCATCCTGCTCGTAGAAGTTGATCTCCAAAGCCTTGCGATCAAACAATTGAGCGCCTTGACCGAAGTCACCCACGGCATAAGTTCCGGCAGTAATGGCGGTTGATTCCCAAACAGGGACACCATTAACCAGCATGCGGCCATTCTGGAACATGACGCGCGGATCGGCCAAGTAATGGCCATCAGTGGCTTTGACATTCCGATATGCTGTAATATCGGTAGGGTGCAAAAGAATCCGAGTAGTGCGATATTCGCCAACACGGATTTGATTCATTGCTACACCGAGCAAATCGATCAAAGATGGATCAGTAACCTCGTTTGCAGATCCAGTTGCAAAAGTCCCGGGAACCAAAGCGGCGGCGTTTGTCAACAGTCCATCCAGGTTATCGCCCAATCCATCACCGTACAACACTTGTGCATCTTCTTTTACTTTCAGCTTGCTTGGTACGCGCTGAGAAATATAAGAAGCAATGTAAGGAATGTCATCCAACATGTCCTTAGAGATGATCAAATGGGTTGCAATCGTTTTAATCGAAGTTTCAGAAGCAACAAGATCGAAATCAGTAAGGCCGGATGCGTCACCCTCGGCAACAACATTAGCGCCGTCCTCATATCCAGATTCTTTTACGAACCGGATCAGATTACTGGAAGTCGTTCCACCGGGGATAATGTCGCGGGCATGTTCGCCACGTACCGGATCGTAAACAATACCGGGAACAACAGTAGCCGGGATAACTTCGCCCGTGAGATTACTTGATTCCAACATGGTGCCAGCCACTTTCACGGAAAAAGCAAATTTTCCACCTTTTGATTTCAAAGCTGCTTTGTAGTCATCGCCTGAAAGCATCTCCTCAACACTTTGCTCAAAGCTTTTACGCTTCTCGATTTGCCCCTTGGTCATCTTTTGCAATTCGATGTTCTGCTCATCGAGCTGAGCCTGCAGAGACTTGTAGTTTTCAACGTCCGCCTTTAACGCGGTGATTTCCTCCTGAGTGGCTTTTTCGCCATCAGTGTACTTTTTTGCAAGGTCTTGCAGTTTCGTGTCAATCCCTTCGCCGTGCTCTTTTAGAGCAATTTCTAATTCTTTATCCATTTTTCAAAAGTTTTAAATAATCTGTCTCAACCATTCAATTTTGGTGTTTCAACAATTTCAAATAATCTGTTTTTGTATATGTTTCCGTTTCCTTTTTCGGCGGCTCCGGGATAATCTCAGCGGGAGCGGAAAAAATTAACGATTTCAATCTTTCAAGTTCAAAGGTAATTTTGTCATTTCGGACAACTGAAATAAGCCGGTCAAATTCTTTCTTAACATAGCTTTGTTTCTCGTCTTCGCTTTTCATGCTTTCAATCAATGCGAGCGGATTAGCGGCTACTGTCACAATCGAAATTTCAAACAGCTTGATAGCTTTCAAAACATTGACCTCAGACCCGCCACGGTTCTCTTTTACCTCCTGCATCGTCCGGTAGCCAATAGACATTTCTTTTAAAATGCCCTCTTTGATTTTGGTTTGAATATCCGCTTCGGCTGCTGAAATCATGACCTTTAAAAACAAACCTTTGTCATCTTCGTACATTTCGAGAATCTTACCAATCGGGTTCCAAATGTCGTGTTGATAGCAAAAAGCGATACGGTCCTTGCGGTCGATCAGCGTATCTTCAAACGCCCCCTTTTCGATAACATCGCCGTAGCTGTCAACATTCCCGAAGATTGCCCCGTAGCCGGTTATCTCCAAATTGCCGGATCCATCGGCTTTGTGTTCGAGAATTTCAAAGTTCTTAAATTTCAAGCTGTCCATATCACTCTGTTCAAATTATTGTAAAAGTATGTTTTTTCTTATTAACTGTCAATAGCTGATTAATGTCATTGTTTCTTTCATCGTGCTAGCCTTGCTGATTCTATTTTGTCCTAAACAACCTCATACAACTCAGTGCATCGACAATTTACAACTTCCTCCACCGGACCGGAAGGGTCACCAACATACAGTAGCCCGTTCGAGTGATATTCCTCTTTGGACAAGCCGCCCCGGCTTATACTATCCTGTTCGGCCATGATGTGACTTTCGCGGGTACCAGGTAAATGTGACGAACTCCAAAATTTTCTAAATTCTAAGTTGGTTGATTCAACGCCTTTCCATGCTGCCTGATTTGATGCCTTGATCATTTCCGTTTGTGCAATTGCCCGCGCTCGCGCTTCGACGTTTCCCCTAATAAATTTACCAACATCCGCAACAAGTTGCTTGCGTATTTCTTCAATACCTAATCCTTCGGCTTCCCCTGCTGTTAATATCTCCCGGATCTTACGAAGTGCATTCTTTTTTGAAGTTGCGGTTATTGTTGTGATCATTTCCCCGGCTTCGTTGCGTACAATGTCCTGCATGTACTTTTCAAACAGGGAGGTATAAATTACATCTTCTTCCGCTTTTTGTTTTAAGACGTGCTTGCGCTGCATTAACGCCATACTGCCAAACATCGGATAATAGCGCATGAACGCTTTTTGAATTGGATCTTCTGTAATGTCTTCTACTAATCCTTCAAGATCGGTAAATGGTACGCTTCCAATCCTTTTAAGTAATGGCTTGTATTGTTCTTTCAAGGCCGCCCGTATCATCCGTAGCCCTTTGCGTTCTATCCGGTTGCGTTCCCTTACAAATTTACTTTTGAATCTTAGTGTGTCGCGTTTCATGCTAATTGGCTCGGTTATTTCTACATAATTAAGAAAGAAGTGTTCCTAAATGTCACGGTAGACGGTAGATCAACCTCGACATATAGTCCCAACATCAGCCCCGGTTCCTACTTTGCGTTGAATCGCACACCCAGGAACGTATACGCCGTTATTGTACATATAAAACTTACCAACTACATTATTCGTGTTTGTTGTCATTGTCGTAGAAGAATAAAGTTCAAAGATCGTTGTTGTGTCCCGTGTAAATTGCTCGCCACCTCCTGCCGCAATTGCGAAATCCCGCGCAAATTTTACGGTAACCGGAATAACTACTTTGGTCGGGGTGTTGGCCAATAGTGGCGGCGTGGTGTAGTTTTGCCCAATCGGCAAATAGGTAGAAAGACCGGACGGTGTCAATGTCCGCCGGATCGTCTCTGATATATCGTCGCTCGTCCATCCATCGTCAGGTATTCCATGATCACGGGTCACGTCCTCTTTTATGAATAGGCTAGTCCTCGATGTCTGTATCATCTCGTTTCGGTGTTAATTGTTCCTGAGCTTCCCGGGTAATTTTCAATATCAAATCCATTGACTCTTTAGCTGGTAATTCGCTAAGACCTTTAAGGATTAGATTAACTTCTTCAACCCTAAATAATAAGGTGATAATCGGTTCTTTTACCGGTTGCTGTTCTGTTTCTTTTTTCATTTTGTTTGTATTTATTTAGTTATTTAATATAATCATCAAATGACTTTTCACCGTCTAAATCCATTCCAAAATCAGACAGAGGGGTGTCTCCCATTGCGATCATCGGTTCATCCATTGCCGGGTTGTCTATTCGGTTCTTTCCAGTTGCCTCTCTGATTTCATTGGCCGTCCAGTATGCTTTTTTCATCCAATCAACTTGAGTTTGATATCCTTCCTGCAATTCTTCAACATCCGAATAATCATAGCCCCAAAAATAACCCTCCGATTGATACGGAGTGCCTGCAATTGTGCAATTATTCAATGTTGTTTCGTGCCTGTCAAGTGTTGGCATAATGCAATCCGTCCAAGCTGATTTTCGGGCGGTTGCCATGTTGTTGTAGGTCTTTTGCCCGTAGCCGAACAGTTCAGGCGGTAAACCATAAACTGAGCAAAGCGCAATGATTCCGGCGGCAGATGACTCCAATAACTCCATGTCCGCAATTTTTTGACCTAAATCAAGCTTTCCAAATTCATCCTTAAGCACAAGCGGCAAGCCCCTGGATGATTGTTCAGATGCGCTTTTGATCTTTTTTACTAAGTCGTAGACCTGTGTGTCTGTCAATCGTTGCGGCACTGTAGATCCGACTTCGTTTTTTCGGAATAGTATAAACGGCGCGCCCTGATTTTCCAGTTGCTTTAACTCTGTTATTTCGGATTGATTTAATTTTGATACGGTCCTTGCCGCCGCCCGTAGTGGCGAAAGTCCGTGTAGACTTCGTTCGCTTCGCCAATTTGGATTAACCAATTTGGAATGATAAACGTCTTCCACCGAAAAAACAATATTCGACATGCTTTCCAACTTATACCCTTGCACCGGCTGAAAAATTGTTCCTTCCACAATCTCAACGTCGGCGGACGGCAGTGTGTGAAGCTCAATGACTTTGCCGGCATTTGCCCCGGCTGTTATTCGCGGTTTGTATGTGAAGCTTTCGCCAACGGTCATCATATAAATGATGTTCAGGGTTGTGAAATCATCCATCGAAGTATGCTTGTTAACTTTCTCCAAAAACCGCAATAAATCATGATCGTCAACTTCTACCTTCTCGCCCGACTTATCTTTTTTGTAAAGCTTCAGCTTGGCTTGCTTTCGCATGTTGTCAACCCGGGTAACTATTGAATAAACCGTGGTGTTGGATGAATAGCCGTCTGTTAGGTATTTCTCCGGGTCATCCGGCATGATGTTAGCAAATCCTTGATGTACCCAATATTCGTGCAATGCCTGGTTTACTGTTCTTTCTGCCCTTGATAATGACGATGAACTCACGCCCGGTATTGCCTTTTTGAGAAAGTTAAATACTCCCATTTGAATGATATTTTATTTTTACGCTTGTGTGCCTATTTCCCATATCCACGATCCGCTGGTTATGGCCGCTGTATTTTTGCGAAAGTTAGGTGTTTTGTGTTTAAACTGCAATAGCTTGTTTTGTCATACTTCTTAGTTGAGTTTTATATGTTTTGCAACAGGTTTCTACATGGCATACGGATCCAAATCCATACTGTCCGTGTTAATAATGTCCATTCGCTCAGTTATTCCAGTCAAGCAGTCGGCTGCATCATCTGTCTTGTTGGCTGCAAATTTGCGTTTATATGTTGTAATATCGTTGTAAAAATCCGGCCATCTGATATGCCAATCGTCAGGAAAAATAATTTTCTGCTTTACCGTAGCCGCCCCCGTTATTATCCTTGACTCCTTATTCATTGATTGATAAAACCATGATATATGACATTTTATTATTCCTTTTTGTTTGTTTGGGTTGCATATATCGTCAACCTTTCGGGCAAAACCGCGTCCGCCGTTATTGCTTTCAATATCGGCATATTTTACGCTGTTTTTAAGAAGTCCGCCAGCGCAGAGCGGCTCTGTTACCTCCATCGGTTCCGGGGTGTACCTCACGTCTACAACATAGGCCAGACCGTCCGCTGTAACATCGTAGTCAATAGAGCAAAGGTTATCCGTTCCAGTGTCTGCCGTATCGGTGTAATTTTTTCTTATTATCGCCTCCGGCAGTTCTGTGTATGTTTTCCAATTACTGCCATACAATAGCCCCGCCGCGCTCTTTGGGTTGCCCTGATACAGACATTCAAACATTAATGGATCTTTTGATCTTGACTTAAGTAGCTTTTTAATGCTATGCCTTTCCGGCCATAGCGCCTCCCCTTTTTTGCGCGGGTCTATTTCTGTGGGCTCGCCTGTTTTGATTGCCTCAAAATTGATTTTGTACCATCTGTCCGGGTCTGGATTCTCGACATCAGACCAGTTGTTAATCAAAATTACTTCTTCGTTTCTCTCTATGAAACCAATCAGGTCGTCATTATTCCACCGGGTAAAATTTATCAGCTGTTGACTGCCATTGTGAAGCCTGGTGTCTGCGACTGAATTATACCAATCCTGAACGTTTTCACGGATCACCGGGCTGTTTGCCTCCTGCCAGTTCTTGTACAGGTCGTCCATCAAAAGAACATCAACAGGATCGCCTGTTAACCCGCCTTCATACCCAACCATTTTTAAACTACCATCATGCCCGACAATCTCCATTTCTTCGGCTGTGTTAATGTAATTTGAATCGACAGAACCGGCTAATCTCGAACCAAAAACCTTTTGATAACTTCTTTCAGTCATCAATTGTTTTGTTTTACGGCCAAACTTCCGGGCTTTTGTTGCTGAATAACATACCGTAGCTATCTTTAGTTCTGGCCGGTGCCCAATCATATAGGCCGGTAGTTGAATGGAACTATTTTGAGATTTCCCGTGCTGAGGAGGAACTGAAATTATAAGTTTACGAATAAGCCCTTTTGCAAAAAGATCAAGGATTGAATAGTAATTGACATGAAACCATGTAGCGCTAAATTTTGGAAAGGTGTATTTTGTGAACGGCAATAAATGCCGCTTTGCCTCGCATTGACTTTGTTCATCAACAAGCTGCTCCAATTCCAACAATTCGCTGTCCGCTATCATTGATCATTTAGTTTGGCCTTAAGTTCTTCGATGCGCTTTAAACGTTGCTCTTCGGTAAGGGTTGTTATTTCCATTTGTCCGGAATGCTCGGTTTCGCGCTTTTCGGCAAGCCCCAGGTCGCGGGCTATGATGTTAGGATTTAGGAATCCAGAAGCGGCACCTTCAAATTTTTGATTGTAGATAATTTGTTCTACACGCGTTATGACTGCAACAAATTCTTTTCTCATTCTATACTTTCGCCAAGCCTCAACGCTTAAATCAATGAAGTTGCAAAGCCCCTGAATGGTGTACGGTCGCATTTTGGGGACGTCCATTAGCTCCGCATAGTCTTTGTATTTCACTATCTGAGCTTCAAGCAATGGATTAGCTTGCACCCATTCGAAATACTCATTACACGCATCTAAAAGCTCCTCCGGAGTTGGATACTGTTTATCCCTCCCGTCCTTAGACCTTAATTTCCAATATTCGTTTCCTTTAGGTGCTCCCATTACACAAAAATAGGCATTCTTTCAACGTAACGCAATACCTGGTCTTTAAATTCCTTGTGGTCCGGCTTTTGATCGGCGAGGTGGCGGCATCTTCTCATGATCTCATCAAGGGTATCTTTCACTGTTGCATTGCTGTATTCCCACACTTCAACTCCGGTTGAGAAATGGCGGCTTCTACCGTTATGATAATATCGGATATAAACATTTTTACGTGAAAAATCGAAACATACAGAAGTTATTTTTTCATCTGATCTTTTGATTGGCTGGTATTCTTTCCCGTTTTTCCAATTGTTGAAATATTTGCGAATCCACAACGGATCCGACCCGTTAACAACAATCTGTTTCGATATTTCCCTGATTTTAGACCTTATTTCGTTGGCTCTTTTCGACTTTGAAAATTCAAATAAATCATCGGTCACATCCCCTGTTGATAATTTGATCGACTTACCAAAAAAAACAAAAACGGACTTTACGGCTCCCGTTTCCGTATTTGCACGAAAATGAACAGGACCGACTAATAACCGCGTTTGTTCTTTTGTCAATTCCTGAGACATGACTAAACAGATTTATGTTCTAAAACGCCATACCGTCCATCTGATCGCTTTTCGTAAAATCTGTAATACTCAGCTTCGCCACGTCCAAAATCAAGCTTAACGATATCAACAAGCGGATCGGCGGTTGGTTGTACGCAAAGGAAATTCTTTTCAACTTCGGTTAAAATAACCTTGCCGGAAACATCAACTAATCCAAGCTCAAGCCTGGCAATGTACCGCTGTTCCTTTCGAGCTGCCTTTTCAAGTTCTTTCTTTTTCAAAGACTCCATATCAAACTCCCCGGCAGCGCGCTTATGCTTTCCGGTTTCGACAATTTCACAAGGCACATCACATGCGCCAAATGAACACAATTTGCAAAGGTTGAATTTGCCGTTGTAAGTGAATGTTTTTTGTTCTGAATGTTTGTTGTTTGATTCTGTCATGATTCTAATTTTTGAGGGATTATAGTAAATACTTTTTTATCTGTATCAAAAGGCCATAGTCCCCTGTTTATGCACCACTTTAGCACGAGGATACGAAATGCAATAGACATGCCTTTTATGGGACGCCCGTTGTGATTAACTGGATTATCAAGCCACGGACACCGCTCTATAAATTTGCTAATTGTTTGAACTCGATCAAATTTACCAACTGCTAAATTTTCATCTGCAAACTTTTCAAACTCAGGATAAAGTTTGTTTGAATGAAATCTGTTTACTTCGTTATAAAAAGCCATTTTGCGAATATTAAGAAAGGCGATAAAGAGAAAGGGCGGCGGTTATCGCTTCCGCTTTTCATCAGGAGGCCAATCCCGACTAAGCCCAACACAAAAATACAAAAAATAAAACAAAAACAAAGCATTCATCTACAAAATAGGCTAAAAATAGCACCGATTTTTATAACTTAGTATCTATCATCCACTTGCGCCACCTTATAGGACTAATTTAACGATTCTCTAGTTTGGCTCATATATATATACCCTATTTATTTACTATTTTTTTCTTTTTTTTATTACTATTAATTTCTCTACCAATCTACTATATAATTTGCACTATCCTATAATAATCTATAAATACATAATAATAAGATAGTTGTAAAAGAGGTATAAAATCTACATTTAACCATATAAAAAAGAACCGCACTGATCAATAATATATTATAGTCAAAACTACGTATAAAGACGTACTGCCCGAAAAAATTTAGAGTGCGGATAAAAAAATGACGTTGGGTGAAGTTTTTCCAGAAACATGACAAATATCATATTTTAGGACAACTCAAATACCGTACTTTGAAACACAATCAAAAACGAAAAGACATGAAAAAGACTAAAATGGTATACACAGAATTGCAGTTGAAAAAAGAATGGCAGGAAATAAAGGACACAATCAAAAGCCAGCGAGATATGAATTTATTTCAAAAACAATTTCCAAATGGTTTTGTATCGTTTGTAATACTGAGAGTAAGAAACGGCGAAACACTAGGTATGATTAAGGAATCAATTGATAAAACAAAAACAGCCGCAAGGCATAAAAACTAAAGACATGACAAAATGTATTGTATTAGGCGAAGAGCCGGAAGTTAGAATGTTGAAACCGATTGAATTTAAATACTCTTTTTTGTCTAATTTAGAGCGTAAAGAGGCAAAAAGATCACCATCACAGTTTGAAAACATAGAGCTTATATGCAGACAGTATTCAACTAATGGAATATTTGATTTAATGTTTGCGTTTGACGAAGATAGAAAATATGGTATTATTTATCTTGGTCACTGGAATGATGGAGTAGTTGAATAAACTAAAAGGAGACAAACAATATGAAAATCGCAGACCTAATAAAAGAAATGATTCCATTTGTCATCATAGCTGGTGACGCGTGGGAAGAGAAAGGAGTTCAAACCTTGGTAGTAAATGAGCGTGACCAGGACAAAATAGGGAAGTTCACCATGCACCGAAGCAAAAAACAAGGAAAAACATTCGCCTGTCATGAGTTGACATACGCCGAAAAAAACGAGTTCCGGTCACTACTGGCAACCAAAAAACTACACATAAAAGGAACCTACCGAATGAAAAATGATCCTATTGGTGTAGTGGTTTTCGAGCCTTGGACGTGCATCAGCATTGACGGTAATGAGTTGAACCGGGTAAGATCGGACGGAACTACGGCAAATACAGAAAAAGAGTAATTAATCAGCCCAACCGGGCGCTAAATCAAATCACATGACACACCGAGAAAAAGCATTACTTGAAATTGCAAAAGAAATAATTACAATAAATAGTGACTTAAGACCAGCCTTGACAGGCAGCTTAATGTTAGCTTTAAGAGGAATTAAAAAGAGACGTGAGGCAAGCGACATTGATATTATTTGCGAAAATCTTTGCGAAGAGCATGAAGGATATCCAATAATGCCATCGATATGGAAGGTTGGCAACATTAACGGCAGCAAGTCAGATGTTGATGCAATTCAGTTTGAACACAGAGTATCTGGAATTAAGGTTGATTTTATGTATTCCGATGAAAAAATAGAATTAGTTGATGAAATTCCATGTGGTAGTATTGAAGCAATGATAAATACAAAAGAGCATTATTCGAAGCACGATGCTAGCGAAGAATCAATAAAAAAACACTCAGAAGATATTGACTTTATTTATTCAAACAATAATTTTTAACCCGCCCAACCGGGCATAAAATCAAATCACATGACACAAACAAAACAAGACACGGACAAAGAGGACGTGGAATTATTCAAATTATCAGACCCAAATTTTCACGCTGAAATTGGGATCTTTCCAAAGTGGCGAGTCGGTGACTCAGCCGGACCAAAAAATGAAATCTACCCATATTATGAGGCAGACCAGTGCGAGGAAATCCTGGACGCTGTATGCGGCATTGCAGGGTGGGGTTGCGAGTATCGGGAAGTTGCAGGAATGCTTTTTTGCTCTATTCAGGTAATTACACCGGACGGAATTATTGAAAAGTCGGACGCTGGCGGGGCGCGTGGAAGCCGTAAGAAATCCATTGAAGCAGTTGATAAAGCAACATTCGAGGCCAAGACAGCCGCATCTGGTGCATTTGTTAGGGCCGCTGCAAAGTGGGGCATTGGTCGCCATTTATCCCTACTTCCGAAAATCCAGCTTAAAAACTTGGGTCAGGGCAAAGTACAAACCCCATCCGGAGATACGCTAGATGGTCCTGCGGCATTGTCTTCATGGTGTAATAAAATAGACCCGTCAATCTCCAATCTGGTCATGATTTATAACATGAATAAGGAGATGTTTGATAAAAACGAGCGGGCAAAGGCGACATTAACCGAAATGAAGGAACTACTGAAAGGAGGTAAATAATGAGCGAAGAACAAGGGAAATATGGCAACACTTGGGACGAACTAGCCGGGGCAATATCCGGCAGTTCTGACCCGGCGTACATTCAGGAAAAAAAGCAAGTTGAGCAGTTGAGTACTGAATGGTTTAAGCAGCGACTAGGCAAATTTACGGCATCCCGGATGATTGATGTAATGGGGCGCGGGCGTGGTGAGCTGTTCGGGGCAAAGGCTGTGACATATGTACAGGAATTGATAATTGAGCGGACGTTATCTGAAGAAGGAAAACAGATATACATCGAGCAGCAAATGAGCCGGGAATTTGTGCAAACTAGGTGGGGAAATAAGTACGAACCGGAAGCCCGCGCGGAGTTTGAGAAATGGATCGGAAATGAGGTTGATGAGGTAACGTTCAAGCAAAGCCCGATTCCTTATTTTGGGGGGAGCGCTGATTTTCGCATACCAATAGGCAACATCCCCGGCGAAATCAAATGTCCGTACAATGTTCTAATACATCAAGCCAACTTGGACTTACAACTAACCGGAATTGACCGCAAGCACACGTATTACCCACAAATCCAAGCTCACATGATTAACTTTGATGCGCCTTATTGCTTGTTTGTGAGCTATGATCCGCGCCGGGATGGTGCAATGAAACTGGCAGTAATTAAAGTTGAGCGAGACCAGCCGTTTATCGATGAAATGCTGGAACGGATGGCAATCTGCGAGGCGGCGATCAATGCCAATCTTTTTGACGGGGTTCCGGTGAGGGTGAGTTTGAATAAAGTCGCATAACATGATAAAAGTCATGAAACAAGAACAATCAAATAAGTAAATTTGTAAAAGTAATGAACCAGCCGCCCGGGAAAAAAGCCGGGTGGCATAAAACTAAAATCATGACACAATTAGTAAAAACAAACGAAAAAGACAAAAAAGGACGCCGACATTTACGCCCGAATTGAGAGCCGGGAAGTCGTGCGGTGTTCATTGGTGCACATACTGTAAACGTTCCGAATCCTAAAAAGAACGTTGGAACAACTACATTAAAGCGAGTTGGGCATAAGGTAGTTAACGTGATGCCTCCTTTTATTTTAGGCGTGTATAAAAAGCCTATGGGTCAGCAGATAGTTGAAAAAATGCCTCGTGAAACTACCGGCAGATCAAAAAACAAACGCAAAAAACGCAAGTAATTAATCAGACATAAAAGCAGCACCCCGGCGGCGCGCGCACGGACGGACGGGAGTAAATTATGGCAAATAACATGAGTGGCCGTTTTGACCTATGCGCCCTAAAAAGCGTAATCGAAAAAAAGAAAAACAAAGCCGGTCAAGAAGTGGATTGTATTGTAATTCCCTTGGCGGCAAATCATCTTGAGTTGGCAACTGATAGCAAAGGCAAATACCACGTCAATTTAGACTGGTCAGCATGGCCGCGCAAGACACCTAGCCAATTCGAGAATGACAAATCCACACACATTGTCAATCAGGATCCAGGTAAGGAAATTCGGGATGCACTGAAATCCGAAACGCCGGCCAGATATCCGGCAACCCTTGGAAACATGGTGGCGTGGGATCAGGTCACCGGCGGAACACCCGAACCAGAAAGCAACGCGGCAGGGATGATAGGCGAAGGGGATGATATTCCGTTCTGATGGATTTAAAAACAGCCCCGGCGGTTTGTCGGGGCTGAAATTACACCGAAACATGAAAAACAAAATCTACATATCCGGCAAAATTACCGGACTAGATATTACCGAAGCTCAGGAAAAGTTCAACCGGTACGAAAGCTCGTTAATCTCAGAAGGATTTGAAGTCATTAATCCGATGAAAGTATCACCATTTCATCAAGATAAAACATGGAATGACTACATGCGCGACTGTGTCCGGGCATTATGTGACTGCGAAATGATCGGCATGATGCCCTGCTGGCAAACGTCCAAGGGCGCGCAAATTGAAAAAGAGATAGCCGAAAAGATCGGGATAATGGTTTGTTATTTGTAAAAACTAGCACCGGCTAATAAAGAAAATTAATCACATTATGAGCATTACGCTATACGATTATCAGGAACAATTAATAAAAGAAACTCGCTCCCGGATGGCCAAAGGGCATAGACATATTGTCGTGCAATCGCCAACCGGGAGCGGCTGAGAGCAAGACAGTCATGTTTAGCTACATCGCTAAGCAAATGCAAGCTAAAAAGAACCGCGTGCTAATCCTTACTGACCGGATAGAATTGCTGACCGAAACTGGGGGAACGCTTCAAGAATTTGGAATTAAAGCGTACAAGATCACCGCCGGGCAAATGGCGCCACCGCCAAAATATCATAGCTGTTATGTGGCAATGGCTCAGACTTTGAAAAACCGGATCAAGCCGAAACGATACCCAAAAGACTGGGCTTTGTTCTTTGCCTCATTTGATCTTATCATAATAGACGAATGCCACAAACAAGAATTTAATCACTTTTTTCAAGACGGTCAGAACGTTTTTAATGGCGCGTACATATTAGGATTCACGGCAACACCATCCAGATCCGGAAAACAGCGGCAATTAGCCGAGGACTATTCTACTTTGGTAATTGGTCCGACTACTCAGGAGCTAATTAATAAGGGGAAACTGGTGCAGGATCGTTATTATGGCGTAGAATCGGTATCGACTGAGGACGTAAAGATCGACCGCAAGACAGGCGACTATGACGAAAATCAGATGTTTGCAAAATTCAACCGACCTGAACTGTACGCCGGGGTTGTTGATCAATGGCTAAAGCATACACCCGGAACAATTACGCTTTGTTTTTGTATAAATATTCAACACGTGATAGAAACATGTAGGGAGTTCAATGAGCGCGGCATTAAGGCGAAATTTGTCACATCAGCGGTAAGTAAACCGAAACTACCGGATAATCCAACCGAAGGACAGAAAGCGGCGTATGAATCGAAAAAAGCGGCGTATGATAATTACATGGCAGCTTATGCTGAAATGTCAGGACCGAGGGATGAGGTCATAAAAGAGTGGAAAGATGATGAGTTTTGCATATTGGTAAACGCCGGAATTCTAACTACAGGCTTTAATTATAGACGAATCCAGACGGTGATAATGGATCGGGACACATTATCAGATAATTTATGGTTGCAGATAATCGGACGTGGGAGCCGACCATTTCCAGGTAAGCAGTACTTCAATATATTGGACTTTGGAGGACACGGCGGGCACTTAGGCGGTAGGCTTGGCAACTACCGGGACAAACGCCAATATAGCCTAATTCACGAACAGCCAACAGGCGGCGGCGCTCCCCCGGTGAAGGAATGCGGCAAACAGCGGCGGCCAGGCGCGAAAATTGACGAATACACCGGCTACACCCCGGATAAAAAAGGACGCCCGGGATGCGGCGCTTATATTGCCCCGTCTGTAATGATATGCCCTTTTTGCGGGTACACTTACGACAGTGAACGCGAACTGATTATGGCTGAACTAAAGCTCATCGACTACGATATTATCCCGGACCATGGAAGTATATTGAAAGAATTTTCTAAGTTTGAGGACTTGGAGAAGACCGCCAACGCCCGAGGCTATAAAAATGGCTGGATCACCCGGCAGATTGCGTTGAAATACGGCGTTGAGGGTCTGGAAGATTACGCAAAGGAAAAACGACATTCACAAGGGTGGGTTTGGCGGATGCGAGAAATTTGCGCGTCTCAGATCGAGAAGTTTGAGGAGGAGCGGGAGGAAGCCAAAACATGACAAAAATCATAGATTAATAACGAATGAATTGCGTAATTGCAGTCTAACAGGAACAAATACAAACCTAAATCCCACCAACATGTTACACATCATTTTATTTTCACAGTTTTTCGCTGGTTTTATCGTCTGGCTTATATTAGTTTTGCTCATCTGGCTGTTATTCAGAAAAGCATCAAAAAAGCCTGATCATTATGTGAGTGATCGGTATCGGTATCCGAAGAAATAGCAACATGAAACACGGCAAAAGTAAAACATGAAACACGGAAGCTTATTTAGCGGAATTGGCGGCTTCGATTTAGCGGCTGAATGGATGGGATGGGAGAATGTTTTTCATTGCGAAATCAACCCATTTGGAAGAAAAGTGTTGAACTATTACTGGCCTGACGCAGAATCTTATGAAGACATCACCAAAACAGACTTTTCAAAATACAGAGGAACAGTTGATATTATTTCAGGAGGATTCCCCTGTCAACCTTTCTCCCTTGCAGGAAAAAGAAAAGGTACAGAAGATGATCGAAACCTCTGGCCGGAAATGCTTAGAGTTATTAGAGAGGTCAGGCCGCGCTACATCGTGGGCGAAAACGTTCCTGGGCTTATTAATTGGTCAGACGGATTGGTATTCGAGCAGGTGCAGGCTGACTTGGAAAATGAAGGGTACGAAGTACAGCCGGTTATACTTCCAGCTTGCAGCCAAAATGCACCCCACAAAAGAGAACGGGTCTTTTTTGTGGCCTACTCCAACAAGTGTACAACGGGACCATCCAGAACGAGTACAAGGATTATTGGAAAAGGGAGCAACAACAATGATGAGCCGAAAGAACGGAGAGAACAGACCGAACAGCATATTGGATGCAGCGATGTTTTACAAACTACTGCCGACACCAAGAGTATCTACCAACGGAATGAGAGGAAATGTCCGGACAGATACAAAGAGCAGATTGGAAGATGTTATAAGTACAGAAACTGGCAAAACTTCCCAACTCAACCCCCAATTTGTAGCGGAAATGATGGGATTTCCAACAGACTGGACGGAATTACCTTTCCTAAGTGGAGAAACGAATCAATCAAAGCCTACGGAAATGCGATTGTGCCGCAAATAGCCCTGCAAATATTTAAGGCTATTGCATCAAGTCAGTAAAAAGAATAACTTAGCAGTCCTGCTCTGAAATCATAACATCAAACAAACAAACTATATGGAACATATAAAAGCGTTATTCGCATACAATAAAGCCGCCCTTTCGGCTTTGCCCTGTAAGTTATCCGATAAATATCCCTCCATGCTATCCGGCTGGCGTAAGTTCATGGAGAAGCCGCCGGAGCAGTATGATTTGGGAACCTTTAGGAATTACAAAGACTGCAATACCTTTGGCGTTTGCATCGTTTGCGGGGCGGTTTCCGGTAGTTTGGAAGTAATTGATATAGACAATCATCTGGACACAGCGGAGTCGGTATTTAACGAGCTAACGGATATTGACGAGGTTCAGAAAATCATACAGCGGTATGACATTCCAATTGAGCAAACCCCGGGCGGCGGCTATCATTTATTTTATCGTTGCGCAAAGATTGAAGGCAATCAGAAACTATCAGTTGACGGGAAAGAAACGGTAATCGAAACGCGCGGCGAAGGCGGCTTAATTGTTTGCGCGCCGTCAAAAGGATATACCCTAATGTCCGGCAGCTTGACAGACATACCGATCATCACCGAGGAAGAGAGAGAAACCTTGCTATCTTATTGCCGGAGTTTTGATAAGTCCGAGACCCAAGAGCCGGACCATCCAACCTACACCCCCGACCGCCGGGAGCCACGACAGGAAGGCGAACGCCCCGGTGACTTATTTAACCGGGATGGAGTGGAGGAAGCGAAGTCGATGCTTAAGGCGGCCGGATGGATCCATTTAAGCGGCAAACATTGGAGGCGGCCCGGGAAAAAAACCGGAGTATCTGCCACATTCGGACACATTGCGCCGGATGTATTTTACCCATTTTCAAGTAATTCTCCCGACTTTGAGCCGCGCCGGTGTTATCACCCTTTTGACATTATGGTAACGCTTCAATACAACGGCGACTATTCAGCCGCCGCCCGCGAACTTGCTAAGCGGTACGAGATGCCGCCCCGGACACCCCAGGAGCCAGCCGCTCCAGTAAAGCAGCCTAATGGCAAGCCACAACCGAACGAAGAAAAAAAAACCAACTCAACACCAACCAACTCAACGCCCAAAGAAGATCCTGGATATCTCGAGATTTTCTGGGGATACGGGAAAAAGGGAGCTTTTAAAATTGATTTTTTCGCCCTTCGTAATTTTCTGCAAAAGAACGGGTACTTTCGATATGAGATAAACAAAGATAAATTCATGTTTCTTAAAATAGAAAAGAATGTTGCAACTGAAACCAACTTCATGGAAATCCGGGATTTCATTCTTTCGTACCTGGAACGAACAGACCGAATTGAAATATACAACGAGTTCATGGACTCTTCAAAATTCAACCAGACTAGCTTATCAATTGTTGCCCCGGCAGAAGTCGATTGGATCCGGGATAAAAAAGACCGTGCATTTTTGTTCTTTCAAAATTGCATTGTTGAGGCAGATAAGACCGGAATAAAAACACATGACTACGGCGAGTTTAAAGGGGTGGTTTGGTCTACTCAGATTATCAAGCGGGATTTTATCAAGCTTGAAAAAGAAGAATATCAAAAGTCGGATGTTGCTAAGTTTGCTAAGCTGGTTTCAAATTCACAGGGCGACCGAATAAGCGCGTACCGGGCGAGCATGGGTTTTTTGATGCATACGTTTAAGAAGGCGAGCTTTTGCCCGGTCATAATTTTTAATGACGAGAACATGACAGACAAGCCCACCGGGGGAACCGGGAAAGGGTTAAGCGTGAAGTTTGTCCAACAACTTAGAAATGTGGTGACCCTTGACGGAAAGAATTTTGATTCAAAAAATCAGTTCGCAATGCAGCAAATAGGACAAGATACAAACGTCCTTTTTCTTGATGACATTATTAAGGGCTTCAAATTTGAACAGCTTTTTTCGATGATAACAACCGGTTTTACAATTCGTAAACTCTACACCGGTGAGGTGTTCCTTCCGTTCGATGTAGCCCCCAAAATAGCCATTACAACAAACTACGCGATCAAATCAAAAGGCGATTCATTTACCCGCCGGATTTTTGAAATTGAGATTCACAAATATTTTAAGCCGGACCATACGCCCGAAGATGAATTTAAGCGGGAACCGTTTACTGAGTGGGATGTTGAGGAATGGACGCGCTTTGATAATTACATGATTGCCTGTTTGGTTCATTATTTGAATGTTGGACTGGTCAAACCTAATTATGTTGCATTAGAATATAACAAACTGAAAGCAGACACGAATGCGGATTTTGTTTTGTTTGCTGAAGACGAATTATCACTTCCTGACGTGTTCAGCAAGGCAGACCTAATTCATAAATTCCGGGAGTATACAGATGACAAATATTACCAAAACAACTTAGGCCAACGCCGTTTTACCGAATGGTGCCGGACTTGGGCCGAATATAACGGCTGGACATTTGAGGCGCGATGTGGGGCCGGCGGTCAGTATATGGAGTTCATTAAGGATGGCAATTCGCAGTTGTCGGCGGTTGAAACTGAGACGGATCCGGTTTATGAACCGAGTAATAAGCAGGGAGATATTCCGTTTTGATGACCGATTTAAATTATTTTTGTACCAATTGTTACAAACTGGCACATTTTATTTGGAAGATATGTAAGTATATACTATCTTTATACTATAATTAAAAACAAAACATCATGACAACTTTAATCGGAAAATACGACAAGCTTCAAATCTTAGTTCAGGCATTAAAAGCAATTAATGAGGCAAATGCAGGAAGCTACAACGTTTATTTTAATGAATTTCTGAATGAAGTTTCAGAAGATGACGTTAAGAATGGAGAAGAGTACACTTACTCAGACCGCGACGAGAAAGAAATAAGAGATATGCAAGTTGCAGTATGGAATGAATTAATTGAAGCTTTTCAGCAAGCTGGGTATATCGTCAGCACTCCTTATGATAGCAGTATTTATATCACAAAAAACGGCAAAGATGCTATTTCGATAAGAAATCACGAAGTAAAAAATAGCACATTGAATCATTGGAATAGCGTTTACGGCATTAACATTTTTACAGATAACTTGACCGAAGCAATTTTAGCTAAAATTTAAAAATAATTCAAAAAAAGTTTGCAAAAAACTTGCACGGTATGTAAGTATATACTATCGTTGGAGTATAGAAATTTAAAAACAAAAGAAATGAAAACTATTATTGAAGCAACAGAAATCATCAACAAAGAATTCGCAGGATGCTATGCAAGTTTTGAGGGTAAAAAGATATCTATAACCTACAGAGGTAAAAAAAGTGACAAGATTTTTATCGAAAACGGCGAAGTAACAATGACAGGTGGCTGGCAAGTTTCTGGAATTGCTGGACAAATCGCTGAAAGATTTAACTTGGTTAAAAACTTCTAAAATGACAATCTCCCAACTCAAAAAAGAACTCCGGCTAACGAATAAAGACATAGCCGGGTTCTTCCGGTTATCGGAAGACTCTTACAAAAATTCAAGCGCTAAAAAGCGGTATGAACAGGGGATTATTGAATTTTATAAGCATGTGAAATCAACACGCCTGGTAATTACAAAATGTCCTGAGTGTGCAACGGATGAAGATTTTACTGATCACTTCTAATACATGACAAAAGTCATATTTTAACCGGAATTAATACGGTAATTTTACAAAACAAACTTAAAAAGTATTAACCGCCACCGGCGAAAAAGCCAGCGGCAAAACAAACTAAAATCATGACAACACCAGAAATCATTTTAATCGTATTACTCGCAGCTTTGATAATCACCAACGCCGGATTACTCGCTGTTCTTGGTTCAAGAAATGACAAGATCAAACGCCTTAAGCGTGACAATGCCAACTACGACAAGTTCAATAAGTTGGCAGTTGAGGAGATCAAGCGGATGAGAGAACCAGCAGATGTGATATTTTAGGGTATGGACCAGACGGAAACATATCGAAATCAAGACCAGACGGCAACATCAAGAAGCCTAACGCCATATCAGCAGCGGGTCTTTGTATTCATCGACTCAATGCCTTTTCACAAGGTTCACAAGGTTGATGACCTGGCCAAAACCGAAACACGTCAGCAATTTGTTGAAACGATAAAATTATACATTGACTCATTTGATTATGGCGGCGGTGTCTCATTCCTCCGAGAAGATTGCAAAGAGTTATGGAGGTGTCGGTTGCCGTGAATACCGCACATACACTGATTAAATGAACGAACGCAATAAAATAATTTTAGGGAGGGATTTATGGACATTCTTTTAGGATTTGAGGAAAGCCAGGCAACTACAATAGAGTTTAGGAAACTTGGACATAATTGTTTTAGTTGCGATTTGCAGGAATGTTCAGGAGGGCACCCCGAATGGCATTTACAGATGGATATTTTCAAAGCACTGAATTTAAGGAAATGGGATTTGATAATATTACACCCGCCATGCACTTACACAGCTTTGAGCGGAAACCGATGGTACTGGAATAGTCCTCTAAGAAAACAAGGGATTGAACTTTGTAAAAATAGCTGGGACGAAGCTAAAAAGGTTTGTGATAAAGTGGCATTAGAACAACCTAAAACAATTATGCAAAGATACATTGGTAAAAGAAGCCAGATAATACACCCCTGGCAGTTTGGACACGGTGAAACTAAAGAAACTTGGATTTGGTTGCATGGGCTGCCCTTGTTAAAACCTACTAATATTGTTGAAGGAAGGGAAAACCTAATTTGGAAAATGCCACCTTCCGAAAATAGGCAAAAATTACGGTCTAAAACTTATCCCGGAATTGCAAAAGCCATTGCCGAACAGTGGTCAAAGCCAAACAATTTTGAAAAAATTGAAGCGCGTGGGCAAATTAATTTATGGACTAACAGCATAGACGTTTATTAAATGAAAGGAAAAGCCCTGGAGTATATTGCATGTTGTGTTTTCCGTTGCGCTTGCGGAAACACTTCATTAAACACTAAATTTTCAAGCGCAATGAAACACAACGGTCTGGTGGTATGATTTGTGGCGTTTGAACCGGGAAAAGCTTGATTGAAGAAATGCCGTTGCCGTTTTCTTTTTCTTTTATGGGGTGGGTTTTTGTATTAATTGTTACAAACAAGTAAAATGAATACGAAAAAACGTAAAAAAGTTGTTGAAATGCCTGGAGTGTGTTACTATATACCGTATCTTTGGAGTATAGAAATTTAAATAACAACTTAAAACAAAACAAGATGAAAACACAATTTGAAATAGAAGACTTTAGTAATTCAAGCTTTCCGATAATTAAATTACACTATGAGCTATTCGAAGTTGCCAAAATCATGGAAAATTCTATGGCACGCGGACAAGTTTTCTTAGCAGAATCGAAGATTAAATTTCAACCACTTGAATTAAACAGCTATGTGATGCAGGTTTTTGAAAGACTTAGAATGTGGAGTACTCCAAAATTAAAAGATACAAAATTTGGTAAATTACTTGTGTGGGATGATTACGCATTAAGAATTAGATCATGACAATTAACAAAACCATATCCGAGCGGCGCAAGTCGCTCGGAATAACACAAAAAGAACTGGCTGAAAAAATTGGTGTGCGAAATGCCACTATTTCAGATTTTGAAAATGGAAAGTACAATTTGGGATCGGACAAGCTGGAATCAATATTAGAAGCATTGAACCTTTCCATACATCCGGTCACGGCTGACGCGGGCGGGAAAAAAGAAAAAGAAAACAACTTGCAAGATGTTGATTAGTTGCTCCCAGCAGCCATAAATTATACCACGTGTTACCCCGGCGAAGCGTACGTTTTAATGCGGGGTAACGGTCGTCAGGTTTGGTTAGTTGCCTGTTTCAAACACTACCAAGGTTTAAGCGAGTAAATAAATAACAAATGTTAAATGACTGGCGACATGAATAAGAAAAAATCAGAAGCCCAAATCCAAGCCGAATGCGTGAAATGGCTTTGGAATAATTACCCGGAAACCAGGGGGTTATTTTTCGCGGTAAATAACAACTCAGAGCACGTTGTCCGGGCAATGGGGCGCAAGGCAGTCGGGCAGGTCCCTGGCGTATCAGATACAATCTTTTTGTGGAATGGGATAGCTTATTTGATTGAGTTTAAAACAGAGAGCGGGAGGCAATCACTAGCGCAAGAAAAGTGGCAGCAAGTGGTTGATCATGCCGGTTTTTATTACTTCATTGTGCGGAGCCTTGAAGAATTTCAAGAATTAACTGAGAAGATTTTATAAGCATGACAAAAGTCATAGTTTAGCCGCTAAAGAATCCCGTAATTGCGGGTAAAACAATCACATAAACGAACACATTCAAAATCCATATCATGAAAAAATTCAATCCAACAATCCAAGCAACGGCAATTAAGATCATTGATCTTGAAGCCGAAATTCTAGACCACATTATCACAGAAATTAAGGACGCTGACAGCCGTCATTTATACGATGATGAATATGAAGCATATTTTGAGTTTCTTCTCGGCATCGGATCGCAGGAAATGACTGTAAGCGGCCGCCGGGTGGATGAGTTCCAACACATACCAGAAAGCCGAGAATACCAGGCAGATGCTAAATTAGTTGACAGGAACTTATACGATCTGGATATTTCCTTCTGGAACGCGGACGGATCAGAAGAAATTGAATTTACATATCAAACCGAATCAAAAACTATGGACAAAAACGACTTTGCAGAGGCCGTTGAGGACGGGGTTTGTAAAGTTTGAAATATTGGAGAAGTGGCGAAATTGGTAGACGCTCACGTCGGAAGGGAAGATACATCACTTGCCCCGCTGGCAACTAGCCATTAGTTGCGGGATGTGTCGTGCAGGTTCGAATCCTGCCTTCTCCACGATCTTTTTTAGCTTTGTGATTTTCCGGCTACCATACCGGCGCAAAGCACTACTTAACAGAACGAGTTCTCAACAAAAAAGCCCGGTAAATTTACCGGGCTTTTCGCTGTCCAACCTAACTAAAATCAATCACAAACAAACTAATACATGAAAAAATCGCCTTGCTTCTAAAATCGCTTCGTGGTAATGTGTGCTGTAAATATCGGAATAATACTTTAACCGTGCAATACTTACCCGGGGAATAGTTGCCGGGGAATTACCATAGAATACTTACCCGGGGAATAGTTGCCGGGGAGTTACGGCCGCATTTCAAAATGATTTGCATCCCACGCCCAATCATAGCCAGCAACGTTATCCGGATCTAAGCTTTTCCACTTCGCCGCCAATTCTGCGTATCTGTATTTTGGCGCTAGTTTACCATCAACAATCAAATACAAATCAATTGCCAGCTTGTCAATGTGGCGGCTTTCCATTGTCTTGCTTTTGCCTGTTTCAAAGTAAAATCTTTGCTGCTCAACTGTCCGCTGAAGCTCACCTGGTCGAAGGTGATACCCATTCTCGAACGCCCAAACGATCAACCGCCCGACGTTGTATAAAAATACTTCCTGTTTTTGTCCTAGTGTCATACCCTATGTTCCTTCCTGTTTTTGCCTTAGCGTCATATTTTATATCTTTTTAATTGCGATCAGCCGCCGCGCTTCATTTGAATTTCAATCAACCGATCAAGTTTACTATTAATATCTTTGAAGTCCTCCCTTGTTTCCCTTCTTACCTGTTCAAGCTCAACCGAATTTTTTAAAATCTTTTCATCCAGAACTTTTACCGATCTATGAAACTCCCCGTTGGATGGGAAATATTTATCAAAAGATTCTAGTTTTTCAACCCTTAATTCAGTATTGCCGATGCGCTGATCCTGCAATGCGTCTTGAACTATTGTAGCTCTGTAAAAAGCAAAAGCGCCCAATGCAAGCGCTATTAAAAAAGTCGTCAATACTCCTGTAAGTATTTTGATAAATCTACTCTCCCTCTCTGACATGCCTCTCATCTTTTTGAACAAGGGGAATCTCACCCCTTGCTGTTCTTCACTCTTTTTAAATTCGCGCTAGGGCTTCTTTTTACCAATCAACTCACGCGCCTTAATCACAAGATCCTGCCGTTCGTTGGCGTCGATTCGGTTGTCTTCAATAGCCTCTGAAAATGCAGCAAGCAATTCAGCAAGCGCGGCAATCCGTGTCTTTGCTTTTGTCAGGAATCCGGCAATCAGCCCGGATCCCAACAGGAATGCGACTACATACGCCACGATTTCACCCCAATCCAAATTCAATAATATTTCTTTCATTTTACTTGTTTTATGCCCAAAGTCGGGCGGTTAATATCTACTTGAAGCTACCCGGGCACTGGTCTACCTTCCGAAACCCAACACGACAGGCGGCTTATTTGCGGTTGTTTCTTCTTTCTTCGCGTCTGGCTTGTCTCTTGGCTTTACGCTCTTCCCGATTTGAAAGGGCTTCACCTTCGCCGCGTCCGGGTTCGATATTAATACTGCCTTTGGTAGTTTGCTCATTGTTTGTGCCTTTCTGTTTTAGTTTATTTACCCGCTGCTCCATGCTCTCAATATACGTGTCAGCATTGATCACAGGTTTAATCCTTTTCAGCATAAAGATAATGCCTAAAAGAAAGCCTGTCAATAGTGGAAGGAGGTATTTTGTTAGAGTTTTCATAATTACTAAGTGCCGTTTTATTTGGTCAATATACTGTTTTATTTTGTTAATACACTGTAAATATCTTAGTAGCCGCTCCGATTGTGAAAGTCAACTGTTTAACTAACATTGTAGTTTCCGTTTCTTTCGGAGGCGTGACCGTTGCAGGATCGCCGGATGAATTGCGGTTCATGATATTAGCATCATATAGGATTATCTCTGTTCCAAAAGTTCCGTCCGGTGCTGAAACCGAGGAAATGGAAGATCCAGAAATGTTATACATCGATCCAGCCATCGGACGGGTATATCCACCCATGTAATTATGAGTTCGATTTACTCCCCAAGACAAATCAGTTCCGTTCAATGTTTGTGCGGCTCCCGTTAAACTTTTAAATCTGACTCTTATGGCCATTGAGCTTGTAAGATCATAACCGTTTATTACGTTTCCTTCTTGATCAAATGAACTGTCATTAACAGTTGACCATGTGCCAGATGACAAACTAGCCCTCACCCCTGTTATTTGCGCCTCAATTGTCGCCTGTTGCACTATCGTCACCGTCTGAGTAGTTGGATGGTCAATGTCGTAATTCAGTGCTTTGCGGTCGTGAGTTAAGTTTGCATCATTAAACCCTTTCAGTTCACTTGCAAAAAAGAACTTAAATTCCAAATCACCAGACCGCCAATTTGATGAAGTGAATGGAGCCGCATCGAAATCAACTTCAATAACCTCGTTGGCAGTTGATCCCCAAACCACATCAGATGATTCATTTGTAATTTGACAGGCAAAGTAATATCCGTCCAAGTCCGGTAAGTCATCGAGGGATATGTGATAAATTCCGGCGGGTGCTTCAAATCCTGGAAATGCAAGCAGTGAAGATGCAATTAAATTAAAATCTTCGCCGTCTCTATCTGTTATTCTAAACGGAGCCACCGCCGAATGATTATAATTCCTAAAGTCACCAAGTCGATACGGCGAAGAACTGACGCCTGTCGGCTTGGTATATGTCCAAACCTGATTTGTTCCATCCCAAACCGGAATAGTTAACCCAAAATTAGCGTTAACAAAATCAGCATCTACAATGCCGTATGATTTATTTATTGATGTTGGTTTCCATCTACTCCATTTATTGATATTATCCGAAGTACACAGCCCACCAACCGAATTAACCGATTCCGATAATTCAGTTTTTACGAGTGTTACGGATATGTATGTCGTGCCTAATGCCATTTATTTATATTTTTTGTAAAGTTTGCGCCCTAATGTCCGGGCTTCTTTTTCAAAGATAAGTGAATCTTCTGTGTATCTGCCTTTCTTAATATCATAAAAAGACTCATGCCCGACTAATCTTCCTGTCTCATATTGCCAAACATGGACAAGCTCGTGAGCGATTACATCCTTGAAATTTATTTCGGACGGGTTCACATAAATAATGTAGGCATGTGGCGCCTTGTGAACGTATCCTTTGACGTCTTTTATTGTGTAAGTCAAATAGACCGTAGTATTAATATCCAGCTCCTTGCAAATTTCATGAACCATCGGAGTATATTGAAATCCGATTGAATTATACACAAGGGTTTGCGCGGAACTTGCTAACCCCGCAAACACCACCGCTAAAATAATGATCAATTTTTTCATTCTGTTTGTTTTTAACTTTTTCATTTCATTTGTTTTAACCACGGCAACATCGCCAGGTGTTTCAAATTTACAAAACCTCCAATAATAAAAGCATGATAAATGTCATGTTTCACATACTTTATCATTCGCCTATACAGTCCCATACGCGGTGACCTCCCCAACTGCGACGAAGTTACCTGACTGATCCATTTTGCCACGTGTTGCTCCGCTTGCATTTTTAAATAGCAAATCATCACCGGACAATTCGAAAGACCATTTTAAAACGCCGGATGAATTTCGAAGCTCGTATTTTGAATTTGTGCGAATTAGGCCGGTGGCTACAATGCTTCCTGCCACATTCAGCGTACTTCCTGATTGACTTACTATTGAATTAGCCAGTCCGCTTGCATCTGAAACGTGATACGGAAGATAGCCGTCTGACAAGGAGGTTAGTTTGGCGGTTGTGGCTTGGATATTGCCATTTACATTTACAGCATCGCCGCTGTCTGTAGTCGTTTTGACAAGTAAGTTTCCAAATCGATTTAGACGCATAGATTCTACCCAATCAGTAGTAGCGTCTGCCGTATTGTTTGTGAAAAATGCAAGTCCACCGCGAAAATAGTTGCCCTCTGCTGTTTGTAGTATGCCCGATGTCCTTTTTGTGTAGCTGCCAAGCAGCGCTTTGATAATTAAACCACTACCATAACCCAACCCATCGCCTGCAGGAGGTCCATTATTGGGCATCATCCTTATTATATCCTGTGAATTTTCAGTATTGGGAGTTCCAATATCTACTATATACGTAGGAGATGGGTTTTTAACACCAAAATTACCTGCAAACGTATGATTCCCAGATCCCGTAAAAGCATGACTACTCGCATCCAACTTAGCAACATTACTCGCATCCGTCAAATCATCAATGCCAGTCTGATGCGGGTTTCCGGTTGTGAGTTGGGAGTGGTCATAGGCTATCTTTCCCCTATCTCCCCTGTAAGCTGTAGAACTTGTTTCTCCTAATGACAAAGAGCTTGTGCCTGCTCCAATTGCCGTACGAAAAGCCGAAGCATCAAGCCAACTGGAAGTATTATCAGCATTTGCACGTAGAAACCGAATTGCGGAGGGGTTTGCAGAAGTGAAAACTGATTGCCCGATTGTCGAACCGCCTAAGCTCGTACGCCCTGTTCCGGCATTTAATCCGGTTGCCCCTCCATCCCACTTTAGGCGGTCGGTGTAGGCGGTGTTCCAGTTGCTTGAATTATTGGTTATCGAAGTTCCCCAAGCTGAACCAGTTGATACAGGTATTCCAGCACCCGGATAAACCATCGGTGCAATAGAAATGTTGCCTGGACCTAATAATGAATTTGAATTAACCGTCTTTATGTTTGTGCCTGAGACTAATGCTGCCTGTTTCCCGTTCAACTGCGTTTGAATTGCGCTTGTCACCCCGTCCAAATAGCCCAGCTCAGTTGCTGTCACGGCACTTACTGCCACCTTACCGGATGCGTTTGAAATCAAAGCCCGGTTTGCAGTTAAGTTTGTGCCTGTTATTGTGGTTGCACCGCCTGTAATTAGAGGTTGATACCCAGCCGCCGCATGGTCACCCCAGCCATATGCCGTATCCCACTGCCCCTGTTTTACCGTAGTTGGCAAGCTATACCCCGCCGCAAAAGATAATCCAAGCGTTCCGGCTCCTGTAATTGGGGATCCTGAAACACTAAACCCAGTTGGCGCGGATAGTCCTACCGAAGTGACGGATCCACCTCCTGCGAAATCATCACGAATTTTAAGATCACCACCAACAACTTCGAACTGTGTATCATCATAATCCAGCACAACATTTGAATCAGTACTTTTCCGAAGCGGGGCCGTTGCGGTCAAGTTGGCTAATACGTCACTTTCTACAGCCGAAGCAATCCATGCGATGACTTCCTCACTGGCTGATATTTGCCCCTGAACATGTAAATCACGGTTAATGGTTACCAAGTCATCAGTCACTACCGCCCAATCAATAGCAGCCCCGCCTCCGGTTTGGCTTATCGCTGTGGATATTGCTGTGTTTCCCTGGTAAATTCTTTTATTTCGGGATATCCTAGGTACACTTATGCTTTTTACGTTTACGTCTGCCATTTCTGCTTATTATTTGCCGCTGTTGCTTACTTTACAATTATTAACTCATCCTGTGAAATTTCTACCAAGTCACATTCTATCCGGTTATTCCGATAGTCAATACTTGCAGATTTCACCATCATTTTTTTTCCTGCAATAAATGTATCTGTCAATACATTCCGAAGTTTAAACGCGTTTCTGAGCTTCATCCCGTTCAAAGATACAAAACCAGTCCGATAGTTTGAACTTACAGAACCAAGTAGTAGTTCCTCAATTTTGAATGTTTGTGTGGCGCGTGTCCATTCCTTTATCGATAGATAGTCCGTTCCATCATTTCTTAGGATCTTCGCCCGGTCAGCATAAAGTGAATCAGTGCCGGTTGTTAGGGTGATTGTTTCGCCTTCGTTCTGAAAACGGTTATCAAGTAATCCGATGTATTCAATGTCGGTGTCTGAAATCTCATTACCATTAATGTCTTTCATATTTACCGATATATTTTTTACCCAAACTTCATCTACGTATGATGGGTTTGTATCATAATCTGCGGCCCCTGCTTTCTTTGCTCTAATGTCAGACCATATTTCGAATCCGATGTCTCCGTCAACAATCAGGTCACCAGATAAATTACCAATCACAATATCTATTCCCTTTGTTGTTGTGAAATTATCATCCGGGGTTACAAATTCATCTGAAAAATTACTTTCATATAAAAAGACTTCTGTATTGCCTATTGTGGTTGTCCAAAGAAAATCAGAAAACCTATCAAACACATAATATTTACCACCAATACTCAATCTAAAGCTAAGAACAATTGACGTTATTATATTTTCAGGATCTATTGAATCGTATGGATTTGTCTTCGTCTTTAAAAGCGTGTCGATAGATATGCTTATTAAAACTCCATTCTCCCATCCTAGTCTTCCTCCTCCTGTTTTTCTTGTTGCCCCTGATATGTTTAAATAGCGGCTTATAGAAAGTTCTGCTACCTTTTGATTTGTGGCCAATACAGGCCATCGAAGATAAACATTTGCATTTGATTGGTCTTGATAATAAGACATTTCAAATGTTGCGGGGGTTGTTTCGTTCCAGTAATCATTCCCCTCAAGGGTCTTGTATGAATATCCGTCTTTGCTTGAAAAACTGGCCGGCACTGTTTCAAACTCATCAATGGATGCAATAGATCCGTCTAATATCGTTTTTAATGGGTATGGGGAATAAACAACCACCTGCTTATTCACCCCGCCGGAAATTTCGATACTTTGCCCGGTTCCGGCATATTGGATAGTAGAAATGGCTTTTTCGTTTGACTCAACAAGTCCGGCAATATACGCGTAAGTTGACGCATTAAAGCGTTTGTAAGTAATCGAACCGCCAGCGGCAAGCGTGTGTATGTCTTTGATGTAAATATTGCCGCTTTCGGCTTCTATTGTCGCTCCGTAAGGTGCAAGGATCGACTCTACTACTTCTCTGAGTGTCATGGCTTCGTTATCTTCATCATAGAAATTCGAGCAGTCCACATACGACTCATGTAATATAGTGCTGGATGCCGCCGCTGAATAGCCGCTAAACGTTGTTGATAGTGAAATCAATATTTCATTCCAAGGCAAATTGATTTTGTCTAATACGATTTGCAGTATCTCCCACTTTGATTTTATGCCCGTGTAATTTGAGCCGCCTAATTGCAGGAAAGAAAAGCGATCCATCAATGAAAAACCGTCCGCGCCGGTTACTGAGATCGTATATTTCACCCGGTCGTATGGCTCCCGATACATCTCGGAATTGAGATATCCAACAAAATCAAGAACCGAATCGACATATTGATATACCATAAATTCCTGCGGATCTACATGATACAGCCCATTATAAAATTTCATATCCACATCGGAAAATATCTCAATGGCGCACCCTTTGCCGCGTACCACCTGGAACTTGTGGTCAAGCTCCGGCATTTCAACAACAAAAGGAACATTCCCGCCTGTCACTTCTTCGGCTGCAAGTGCGTCCTCCGTATCTTGCCATAATTCAACCACATAGCCTTTGCCATCAAGTCCTGTATATTGGTAAAAATATTTTTTCTGGTGTGCCATTACTTCCAATTTAATATAAATGAATCTGGAATATTTAAAAACAGCTCAGTTTCTGTCATTTCTGTGTTTTTAAATCTTTGAATAGTGGTAGTTATAGCTACCCATAACATTATAATCATTATAAGCATTAACGCTATATCTGAAATCTTCTTTTTCATGTTGATTATCTTATCAAACTATTCCGTCTATTAGTATTATCAATCGCTCCCTTGAGTTTTGTTCCTTCCAGCTCAAATACAACATTACCGCTCAAAGCTGCCACGGCAGACGGCGCATTATATCCACCGCCACCGGATGAGGCGTAAGAAGCCCCGCCACCCTTCATGCCTTTTGCTGATAGCGCGGATATTGCCGCTCCGGCCGCGACGAGTCCTGCCCCGGCTGCAATCATTAGCCACGGGTTTAGAGTGCTGGCTCCTGTTTGTGCCATTAAAAGATAAGTACCAAATGAAATAAACAATGCCCCTAATTGTTGCATAAAACTTCCAACCGCTGATAATATATCTTTCCCGAAGTCATCCCAGTTACCCGTCGCTAATCCTTCGCCAATACTTGCGGCAAATGTTTGTATAGCATCTGCCGCCCCTTGTGACATTACAGTGTTAAACTCAGCCGAAAAAGCGCGCCCATCTTCGAGCATTGCATCCATTGTCTTTTTCATGCGTTCGGCATTGGCCGCTAAGAAACTGGACATGTCTCCCAACCCATCTTCACCACCAAAATAAGACTCGCCGCCGGTGAATGTGCTTTGCCCGATCCCGCTAATCATTGATGGGGCGGCTGAACGTTGCGAATTATTTAGCCGTGTTTGAATTTCAACAAGCGATTCCAGTGAGCTTTTAAGTGTGTCTATTTTTCCTGTTGTCTCGACAATCTTATCAACATCAATTATGTATCCATTTATTAGTTGCGCCTCAAGCTCTTTTATCGTGTTCTTCGTTTCATTAATTCGATCGTCAAGTGTCGAGAATGGTTTTGCTAATCCTTCGCCCGGTAGCTCTTCAATAGAGCTTTTCATTTCTTTGATCAACTTACGCACATCGTCGGCTAATCCCTCGTAATGCTTTGCGGCTTCATCATTGCCGTGAATAGTCATTTTAATAAATTGCTGTACGTAGTTGTCGTATTGTTTTTCAAGCTCGGCCAATGTAGTTGAATTTACTCGCTCCTGTGCGGCTGCATCGTCCTCTTGTCGTTTTATTATTTGGTCGTAATATTCATTCATCGCAGATCTACGAACGGAAGCCCAAAACTTCTTCCATCCGGGGATTTGGCCGTCCTGCCAAACAAGTATTAATTTTGCCCAATTGTCAAGATCATTTTTCAGCCAGTCAGTACCACCGCCGGATGTTAATAGCAAGCCCTCCCATGCTGACTTGATTCTATTCAATGCCCCCTCTACTGTATCTGTTTTCGTATTGACCATCTTCGTCAATTCATCTTTCACATCAATAAGTGAATCGCGCAACACAAGCGCGTTTTCAGCTCCTTGTAAGAATTGGTTGAAAGCAGCTACAGACCGTTTATCAGTGAGTTGCAATGTAGAATTAAGATCGACCCCTGACGTTCTTAGTTTGACCAGCGCGGGTATCATTTCATCGAATGATTTGACCGGTCCTCCTAATGCTTTTGTAAGTTTGCCATTTGCGTCTGCCAAATTAAGCAAGATGTTTCTTGTTGCGGTAGCTGAACTTGAAGCATCAAACCCGGCATCCCGGAGCTTACCCATTAATGCCACTGTGTCCTCAATTGTGAACCCGAAAGCTTTTG
>Ga0214473_10001091_pt1 | contig 36600 bp, 30 predicted proteins | sample RVTome_7_FD_203509 | JGI IMG/M metagenome (GOLD analysis project Ga0214473, IMG submission 203509) | Soil microbial communities from uranium-contaminated site in the Upper Colorado River Basin, Wyoming, United States - RVT98D197 | ecosystem: Environmental > Terrestrial > Soil > Contaminated >... | reverse complement strand
TTGCCGCCGTATTTGTCGAAACGTTTGTTTGAGTACGAGGACATGAACTGAGCTATTAGGTATCCGTGGCCGCCGTGCACCTCTACCCCGTCGAACCCGGCCTTCTTGGCGCGCAGGGCGCAGTCGCCGAACTGCTCGATGATCCGTTCGATCTCCTCAACCGTCAGTCCGTGTGGCATCTCCAGAGTGAACGGGCAGGGGATCGCCGTCGGGGCGACGGCGTCGGTGCCTATCACCCCTCGCGCGCTCTGCCGCCCGGCGTGATAGATCTGGGCGAATATTGCCGCTCCGTGGTCGTGCACCCGCTTCGTGAGCTCCGCGTGTCCCGGGATTTGGCCATCCTCCCAAAGACCGCCGATGCCGACGAAAGCCTTCCCGCCAGGGTCGACGGCGTAGTCCTCCGTGACTATAAGACCCCAGCCGCCCCTCGCCCTCTCTTCGTGGTAGGCGATGTAGGTCTCGGTCGCCCGGCCGTCGCTGGTGCAGTAGTTCACCACCATCGGCGAGACAACGAACCGGTTCTTAACCTTGAGATTCCCTATCTGAATAGGGGTGAACATGTGCTTCATTTGGACCATGAATGCACTCCTATCGATCCCGATCGACACAGCCGGCGACGCGCATGGACGGGCTTGCCGGTTGAATTCGGTTGGGCAGCCTGACCCTGGCGCTGACTGAAGGGGCCGCGGCGCGCCAGCGCGCCGCGGCCCCGGGGAGTTGTGGCGCTCCTATCCGGCCCAGCTCACCGGTTTCATTTTGTCCTGAACTTTCACAATCGGCGATGTCACGTTGCTCACGATCACGAGATCGAACTGATACTTGCCGCCCTTCGAGAGGCTCCACTGGCCGCCGTAGGTCGGAGTGGTCACGCAGTTGAGCGTGGGATGCGAAGTGCCCCACTGCACCGGCGCTGTGAAGTCGATGGGACCGGCGAGCGAGGCCGCCATCTTCGTTTCCTGGATGCGCTTGATGAACTCCTCTTTGTCGTCAAGGTTCGTCTGGCGCTTGAAGACGTCAACGGCCCATTCGAAGACCGCGTAGTGCATGATCGTCTGCTGCCACTGCATGTTCTTGGTCTTCTCGAAGTCATCGCACATCTGCTGGGCGGTCTCTCCGGTGAGTGACGACTTGAACGGGTAGGTCGGGTGGAACCACCCCACGGTGCACTGACCGTCGGCGAGCGGGCCGATAGCTTCCATCGTGGTCGGAAACAGGGTGGGCTTGATGCCCTCCATGATCTTAGGCTTGAAACCCTGCTGCGCGCATTGCTTGGTCAAGATAGTCCAGTCCGGGTCGATCATCACGCCCTGCAGGATCTCGCAGCCGTCCTTCTTGAACAGGCTTATCTGCTGGGTGAAGTCCTCGCTCGGCTCGTTATAGAGCCCGGAGTCGATGTACGTGTAGCTCTTGTCAGGCCAGCCTGTGCCCCCGCCGTACACCTGGCGGTAGGCATTGCCCGGCGCGTTGTTCGGCCAGACCGCGCCGATCTTCTTGTTGGTCGGGACCTGGTTGAACATGTCGACCTCGACCGCTGCCTCCTCGGTGAGGCCCCAGAAGAGGTTGTAGGTCCACTTGAAGGGCTTGTCCGGAGCGCCACCCCGCTGGAATACGTACACTTCCACGGGGACGTCGATGGACAGACAGGGCATGCCGTTGGCCTCGCACTGATCGGCCACCGGGTTGACCGTATCTCCGGTCGCCGCGCACATCACGAGGTCGACCTTGGTGTTGTTGATCAGATCCGCCGCCACCTGGGAAGCGCGGTTGGTATCCGACTGGCTGTCCACCACCTGGATCTCGAACGGGTGATTCTTGCCGTCGCCCAGGACCAGACCGTCGGCGGTCGCCGCTTTCCATTTGCTCACACAGTAGTCGCCGGCCAGCCCGAATCCGGCCAGCACCCCCGTGAGCGGGTCTACGAAGCCGACCTTGACGGGGCGGCCTGTCTCGACGCCAACTGTCGTGGTGGTTGCGGGTGCTGCGGTGGTGGTGGCCGGACCCGCCGTCGTCGTTGTGGCCGCGGGCGCGGTAGTGGTCGTGGTCTCGGCGCCGCCGCACGCAGCCGCGAGGCCGCCCAGCCCGGCGCCGACACCGATCGTCGCGCCGGCGACACCCGCGATCTTCAGAAACTCACGACGGCTGATGTTCTTGGTCTCCTCGATCATCGGTCCCCTCCCGCTCCTAGCCGGTTGCGAGTGATTCATTATTTGACTCACCCACGCCAATATGTGAATTCAGCCTAGCACCGCGCGTGTTGGTGTGTCAAGATATGAGTCTTAGGGAGTGAATAGTGAACCGTTTGCGCGGGCCATCGGCTGACCCTGGTGCGGGTCGGTGGTCCGATGGCGGCGCGGCTGGGCTGTCTACGAAAACCATGGCGGCTTGACGATGATCGACAACCATAGTGAACAGGTTTCCGAGATGCCGAACGGCGCCCCCACACGCACCCTCGAGAAGGGCCTTTTTCTCTTGAGTCTGTTCGATGTGGACCACCCCGAGTGGACGCTCAAGGAATTGCGGGAGCGGGCGGGGTTCCCGAAGGCCACTACCCGGCGCCTGATAAAGACGCTGGAGGCGGCGAGCTGGGTGGCCTACGACCAGGATTCTGGGAAATTCCATCTTGGCTCGAGCGCCCTCCGAGCGCTCTATCTCGCAATGTCCCACTCGGAACTGATCCGGACGGCGCACCCGTTCCTCGTCAGACTGACCGAGGAGACGACTGAGTCGACAAGCCTTTGCGTGTGGACAGATCAGGGAGCGCTGATCATCGACACGGTCCCGACCGCGCGCGCTTTCAAGCCTTTCACGTTCGCAGGCATGCTTCTCCAGGGAAGTGCCAGTGCCGACTCCCAGGTCTTGATAGCTTTCGGGTCCACGCAGACTCAGGAAGCTGTGCTTGCCACTCCCCAGCAGCGCCGCACTCCACACACCGTCGTGGAGCCCGAGCGCCTGCAGGAAAGGTTCAACCAGGTGAGACTCGAAGGGGTGGCCTACGACCGCGGGGAGTGGAACGAGACGGCACCGGCAGTAGCCGCGCCTGTCTTCGATCGCAACGGCGAGCTCAGGGCGTCACTATCGGTGGTCGCTCCTCCTGAGAGGGCCAACGAGCAACAGATGCAGGGCTATGCGGCCGCCGTCAAGCGAGCAGCGGCCGAGCTTTCGGCTGAACTCGGCTATCAGGGGACGTCCGGAGGCAGCTGACTTCTTCTCTCTAGTAGCGCGTGCTCAGAGTTCTTCGAACTCCATTCTCCCAATCACGTCTTCCTGCAGTAAGGGGCTTAGTTCGACGAAGTAGGAACTGTACGTGGCCACCCTCACCAGCAGATCCTTGTACTTCTCCGGCTCTCTCTGCGCGGCTCGTAGGGTAGCGGTATCAACAATGTTGAACTGCACGAAGAACCCGCCGGTCTCGAGGAAGACCCTGACCATCGAGGCAAGCTTGCTTATGCTCGCCGCATCCTTAAGTGCCCCTGGGCTGAATCTCATGTTGAACACCGAACCATTGGTCAGCTTCACGTTGTCGATCTTCGCCGCGGACCTGAAGCTGGCAACGGGTCCACTGACGTTCCGCCCTTGATGGGGGGAAAGACCGCCTTCTGACAGCGGCTCTCCCGCCTTCCTCCCATCGGGCAAGGCTCCCACAGCCATTCCAAGGGCAACGTTGGCCGTAACCGCCGATGCTGCCACGTTGAACGTGGTGCCGTAAGCACCCTTGTGCTTCACGACCAGGTCGCGCCCGTGCATGAGTACGTCGTTCACGATCGAATCCACATAGTCGTCGTCGTTGCCGAACTTGGGGCAACCGCGGAGAACATGAAGGACCGCCTCTTCTCCTTCAAAATCCTTGTCGAGCGCGGTCAGAAGCTGGTCCATCGTGATCTTATTGTCTTCGAACACGGCTTTCTTGACGGCCGCCAAGGCATCGCCCACATCTGGGGCTCCAGAGAACGAGATCGCGCAACGAGCGTAGGGAGCAGTCCCGCCGGCTGCTATATCTCGGCCCTTCTGGAGGGGCCCTTCGAAGAGGCTCGAAGTGAAGGGGGTCGGCGCATGCTCGGCGTAGAGAACCCGGTCGGAGTTCCGATAGAGCACGGCATTGGGCACGATGGCTTCGACCTGCTTCTTGTAGGCGTTCCACACGTCTTCGTAGGTACGGAACTGTCGCGCATCTCCAGTGTGGGGACCGATTTGCTGCCCGCTCAGACGAGCCTTTCCGTCGTTGAGAGCGAGCTCCAGCATGAGAGGCAGGTTGAACATCCCGCCAGGCAAGTCAAATGAACGACCAGGGATCGACGGACTGTTGCAGCCGGTGATGATGTAGTCACGGGCCCACTCGACTGGGTGCCCGTCGTTAATAAGCTGCTGGATGCAGGTCTCATCGCTCATGAACTTGAGCTTGCCTCTCAGCGTCTTGGCGACCTCGCACGCTTTCTCAACCCACTCCTTCGGGTTCTTGTTATGAATCCTTATGACTAAGTCGTTTTCGGACAGCCCGACTTTCTTGTCAGCCCCCAAGAAGAGATAAGAGAGCGGATTGACCGCGTCGTTCCCATCCGGCGTAAGACCCCCCAGGATCATATTGACTGTTTGGGGGAAGCCGCCGAACACCGACGCGGCCATGGCGTCGGTGACCGTCACGGTGCTATTGGCCTTTATGTAGAGGAGGCAGATGAGTGCCTCAGCTTCCTCAGCGGTCAACGTGCCGGCTGCGATATCTCTTTGATAAAGCGGATAGAGATACTGATCGACTCTTCCGAAACTCAGTCCGTATCCCCAGCCCTCCAGCATTAGGACTATCCAGACGAAACACATGGACTGGAGAGCTTCGTGGAAGCTTCGGGCGGGATGCTCGGGAACACGCTGACACACTTCGGCTATTTTCCGCAGTTCGGCCTTCCTTGTCGAGCGGGGTTCTTTCTCTGCCATCGCTTCCGCTAACTGAGCGTATCTCTGCGCAAATCTGGGCACAGCGTCCATGGTGATCCACGCCGCCTGCAGAAACGCGTGCTTCTCGTAGTCCACCGGGTCGGCCAGATCGAGTTTGCCGAGCGTCTGCTCGATCTCCCCCTTTATCCCTTTGAGCCCTTTGGTCAGCACCTTCTCGAAGTCAACTGCTAGGTGCCCCATGTAATGGCCGTTCACGCACATGACGGTGCCCCCCATAACACCGTTGAAGAGAAAACCCTGCTTCTCGGCGGGCATCCTCTTCCACCACATATCGGAGAGCGCCTTGCCCTGCCAATAGGGAAGGAGCTCCCTAAGCTCGGTCTTCTCTTTCTCGCCGACCGGGGCAAAGCGATCGTAGGGGCGATCTGAAAGCTCGCCCATCCCCTCCAGCAACCACTGGGCGGTCAACTCGGGCAGAATGGCACTGCCTCGCCGCTTGCTCGTCGCATTCCCGACGATCAACTCGAGATCGCCTATGCTGACGCTCATCTTGCCGAGGATCAAGGCAAGCGCCTTTGCTTTCCTGAGGACGGGCCACTCAGCCTCGGTCTGCCTGTAGGACTCGGTAATCAGACGGCCCCTCTCCGTGCAGAGCGCAGGGGGAATTCGCATCTGATCCCGCAACACGCCTACACGCTCCATCCAGTTCATCACACTCGATTCCACTTCAGGCCTCCTTGAAACGATGCCTCCTCGACCGATCTGGGGAGCGGCCCTTCTGTGCAGACGCGGATCGGGCTTCTCGAAAACTGCCCGTCAGCGCGCGCGTCCCGAAGGCAGTTTATCGGACCAACACTGGACCCTTCCACTCCGACCACCACGAAGTCCATGTATTCTGGGCTACGTTCTCCAGACATCTTCGTTCTGTCTCATCCAGTCAAGGACGGCTTCAGCTTCACTGGGATTGCGCCCCGGACCGGTGAGAAGGTCAACGACTGCTTGGCTGGGAGCCACATACGTCAGGCCGTCCTCCTCCACCGCGCGCTCGAACACGAAGTCACCCTCGGGCTCGACCAACAGAACGTTGGCTCCGGTCTCGGTGGGCACCAACTCGAGCATGGCGGCCACACTGACCGCGTCTCTCACGAACGCCACCCCCATCCGCGCCGGAGCCACGGGGGCCAACCGGGCCGCCGCCAGGGAGCCGGTGAGCGCATAGTCTGTCTCTGGAGGAAGGTCGCGCAGCCGGGCTGCAAAGTTGTCGAGACCTCGAGGATCCAAGTATGTATACACCCGATTCGATCCGGTGAGCGAGTATGCGTTGGTCCAAGCCCTGAGGAGCTCATCCCACAGCACCTCTTGCACCCCGCCTCCGGGGCTGCGCCGCGCCAGGTCCTCGCGCTCCAGCAGATCTAGTAGGCGGGAGACGTTGCCGGGATCGGTCCGAGCGATCTTGGCAAGCTGACGCACACCCACGGGCGGTCGGGAGTCGACCAGGGCCCGTACCACCTGAGCAGCCTTGACTCCCCGGAGCGACCGGGTCGGACGCGAGGCGGGATTGGGATCCTTGTCGGCCCCCTGGGTGTGCACGTAGAGGCCGGGGTCTTCGATACTGACGAGGGTGTTGCCCGTCAGATCCAGGTAGTTGAGGCCGGCCGCGCGTAGCCGCTCGCGGGTGCGCTCGCTCAAGTATGGAGCAGCCACGAGGTAGGCGGGAGTCGGCCGGTCCGGCGCATTCCACGACGCCCAGGATCGCAGCTGCTCAAGCACGCGGGGCACGGATACGGGATCCAGGCGGCGCTTGACCTCTACCAGGATGGTGGTGCGCCGACCGTCGGGCGCCTCAAGGTCGAAGACCGCGTCAGGCCGGCGTCCGGACCCGCGTTCCTCCAGACGCAGTTGCCAGCTGCCGGGGATCTCGCCCCGCAACCGGCGCTGCACCTCGAAGGCCGTGGGAGTGTTGTCTGCAGTCGCACTGTTGTTCATGTTGTACAACAGTATAACTCTGGACAACGCCCTCAGCAAGAGCTACACCCCGCTTTCGCCGTGGACTCACGGCCGGTGATCTTCAACCCCGGCGGCGACTACTCCCAGAAAGGCTCGGGGTTGCGTACCCACTCGTTGATCGTGTCCCGGTCGAAGTGTTCGGGCAAGAAGTAGGGATAGTGCTCGCGGAGCCATTCCAGCCGTTCGACCCCCTCGGCATCATCGGCATCAACGGCGGGGCCGGCAAGAGCCGTCACGATCTCCTCGTAGCCCCACACGCCGCCACAGTCCTCGGGGGGAGCCGACCGGCGTCCGCCGGTCACTCTTGGGTAGATCGTGCCCTCCGCGGCGGCCGATATGTCCTCCACCGAGACACTCAATTCCCAGTCGTCGCCGAAGTCATAGCTGTAGACGAGACGCCCTCCCCGTTCCAGCACCCCGGCCAGCCCCACCGTGCGGTCGTCTTCAACAGGCGGCCCGAAGAAGCGCGGGAAGTCCTCCAGCGCCTCCGCCATGCCGATGGACCTCTCCCCTGGCTCCATCCTCTTGCCGATCTTGAACTCGTGGAGATGGCTGTTGCTCCACTGGAAAGCCGCCACGATGACGTCGGAGAGCTGCCGGAAGCTGAAGGTGAGAGGCACTTCGATCCGTCGCCAGATGGGCGGGCGGATGTCTTTGAGCGTCACCTTGAGCCAGGCGACCTCGGTTCCAGGCGCAACCGCGCCCGTCGCCTCGAACTGCACGAATCGGTCGAACAGCGGCGTCTTGCGGACCTGCTGTATTTCAGCGCGTGGTTGCCCTGCGGGATCGGCCACATCCGGATCCACCCGGCTCTCGAGCAGTCCGAAATCCAGTAAGGGCCAGACGATGCGGCTCTGGAACTGCGACAGTGCTCTGTAGGCCAGGTAGGAAGCCACCCCCTCTCGCTCCAACTCACTCTCTTCAAGAATCTCCAGGGGGTCGGTCGCCAGCAGGACGCGCTCCCGTAGGATGCGGACGCACATCCATTCATCGGCCAGCCGGCCGATGGCCCACAACAGACGAGGGAAGGTGGCGTGCAGCAGGGGATCGTCCTCCCGCTGATCGAGATAGGCGAGGTTAAACCGGCCGAAGAAGGTGCGAAAGAGATGGGCGAACAGCACGCCGGCTTCCGCCGGGCCGGAGAGATCCCGCCCCCGGCGAGTGATCCGGAATGCACCTCCGTACTTGCGAATCAGCCCTGCCACCTGCAGGACCACGCGAAGGACATGCAGCGGCCAGACGTCCTCCTCCCGGGTTACCTTGCCGTACGACTGCCACTCTCCATACCGCTCCGGCATACGCATCTCGGCCGCCATGACCCGCACGAAGTCCCGGTTGAGATTCCCCTCGGCGGTGGCGCGCTGCTCCGACCGGATCAGTTCGCCCAGTAAAAGGCGAGCGTTTGTCAGGAAGGTCGATCGTTCAAGCTCTTCGGCCGACAGAGCTTCGCGCAGCCGCGCAGGGCCGAGAGGGTCAAGCAGGCCGGCTTGCCCAGGTCTTCCGAAGTCATCCATCTACGGGCCGGGTCCGCTACAGTCCGTCTGTCGCGGCGACGAACTGCTTGGTCTCGATGGTCAGCGGCAGCCCACGCTCGGCACGCACCTCCAGGCGGAGGGCGATAGCTTCCTCGACGTTGGCGAGGGCCACCTCGCGGCTATCCCCCTGACTCACGCAGCCGGGGATAGCCGGACACTCCGCGATCCAGACTTCATCCTCGTCCCTGCCTACCGTGGCGAAGAGCTTCATGGTAGCCATTCCCTTAAACTGCTTGCCGCTGCAGATATGGTACCCCAGCCGGGGGCGACGTTCTGATAGTCCACAAGGAGGACCACCTGCAAGGCCAAGCTATGCTCCTCAGTAGATTCTGACCCTCAAAAGTAATCCCCGCCAGTTCGGGCCAAGACCCGGACGACGGGGAACAGTGGCGTCAGTATAGGCGCAGGTGGCAAGAAGCGCAACCGTTCGGAGAGCAAGAACAGCTTGTGGAGAGCCGTCCCGCCCCGGAAGGCAAGCATCTCGCGCAGTGCCGGTCGCCCGAGGTGTCACAGATCGAGCTCTATCTCCACATTGGGGATCACGCGCCAGGGGGCTGCGGAGACCGCATCGCCCCGTGGCATGTCATGCGCCAGCAGTACCGGACGATAGCGACGTACCGCGAGCGCCCGCAGAAGAGCATCGGCAAGACGAGACTGACCCGCCTGATCCAGAAGGAAGCCAAGCCGCTGTACCTCAGGGCTCTTCCGCAGTTCAGCCAGGGCGTGGAGCGACCCTGGGTCGATGCGCTCCGCAAGTTCGGAGAGCACAGTCGCCACATTGCTCCAGCCCCCGCAAGCCGCCGAGAACTTCACCACATCGAACGCCGTCGTCTCGGGGGTAGAAACACGCATGAAACCCGTCTCCGTCTGCACGCTCGCGGCGGGCGAGGCTTCCATGGTGCGAGTCGCATGGAACTCGATACGCGCTCGCCCGGCCTTCGCCGGACGGGTGGGGCGGTCGCTCACTACCTGGAAGACCATGGACTGCTGGTGCGAAGCCCCATGAAGACCGGCGGCCGAGAGGAGACCAACGTAGTAGGGCTGTCACCAGAATTCGTGCCGTCTCCACCCCACGATGATCGACAAGCATTTGCAGATAACGGCTGGCGTTGTAGCCGGCTTCATCTCGCGCCCGTGTGTAGATCTGCATCATCGCCGCATCAAAGGCATGCTCATCTTCCCCCACTGTTGCCATGCCGTTCCTCCCTGTTCCTCCTGTAGCCCTCGCCTCTGCGGTCGGAGCTAGCCGACGACGAGACTACCCGCTCCCACCGGAACCAGCAAACCATCTCTCTTCTGTGGAGTTCGCGGCCCCCAACAGGTCGATGCCAGGGTCGACTCCGAGATTGGCGTGACCATGAACACATACAACCACGTCATCCCGGATCTGAAAGGGAGACGGCGGAGAGAATGGACGCGATACTGGGGAGCTGTCGCCCGCGTGTGTTCGGCAGAGAGTAGGGCAACATGCGGATCTCGCCCAGTGTGTCCGGAGTGAAGGAGACAAATCCCGCCCCGTCCTGTCCAGCCAGCAGGCAACTCAGCATAGCGCAGCTTTGAATCCAAGCCGCCCGTTATGGCGGTCACTCGTTCGGTTCGGGAGCCAGGTAGCCAAGAAAGCCCGAGAGCGAAGCTGCCGTTGACTTGACAGCTTGCGCATGAGATTCCCTCTCCTCAGTCCTGAAACGACCTGGGGGCACGAGTACGGCTATCGAGGCTACAACGCTTCCAGCTTGGTCACGAACCGGGGCGGCCACAGCGCATATCCCGATGTCACGCTCTTCAAAATTGAACGCGACTCCATCCCGCAACACACTCTCCAACTCCAGAGACAGGGACTCAGGATCGGTAATGGAGTTGGGAGTCGCCAGTTCAAGACGGATCCTTTGCCGCTCGACCGATGATTTGTTTGCCACAAACACCTTGCCGTGGGCAGTATCAGTATAGCCAAACATGCGGCCGGGCGCGTGTGGCCGTTTGAACGGACGAGACGTCAGAATCTCGTCGACTTCGACCGGCGCACCATCGACTTCAACCGCGAAGGTGACTGTCTCCCCAGTGCGCAACGCAAGGTCTTCGAGATAAGGGCGAGCAACCTTCAGCAGGCCGACAAAACGTTCCGAAGAAACACATGTGGCCGCTAGGATCGCCGGACCCAAATGGTAGCGATTCGTTCGATCACAGACCAGATAGCCGACGCCCTCCATGGTCTTCACAAGACGGTATACGGTCATCCTCGGAAAGCCAGTCGTTTCAGCGATCTCGTCGACGGTCCACTCGGGGCGGAGCGTATCGAACAGCGAGAGCACGACAAGTCCTTTTGCCAAGGCCTGCACCATGACTCGGTCAGACCCCAGCACCACGCGTTCGGGACTCCAACTCGTTCGACTCATGCCGATGTCCAATCTCTCTTCCCATCAGTCCCCTCGGTGGCCATCATTGACCTCCGGCCGAGCCGCCTACCGCGGGCGAGCCGCAGCGACTCAACTAGCAGGCTGCCCCGGTTTACGATCATTCTATACTTAGGCCGAAGAACTTCTTTGGATTATCCCACGTGATTCCTTCGATGACATCTCTTCTTAGTCCAAGCCTGCGCATCGACAACACCGCACGAGGTACGGAGAAATATCCATCTCCCGTATAGCCGAACTCTGAGTTTATTAGAAGTTGTGGCCGGTAGTCAGGGTTCTCAGCGACAATTTCGGCGGCGTCTTCCGGTCGCAGCTTGTCGTAGCAGAGACTCAGCCCAACCATCGCCCCGGTATCAAGGCGGTCTTGGAGGCTCTTCCGGCCGGTATGGTCCAAGACTACCCTGTCCATCGGGAAGTGCTCGCTCTCAATGACCTTGATGATCTGGCGACAGACCTCGACGGCCTGGGGTTCCATGGGCGTGGGAGTGTGGACGATCACCGGCTTATTGTGCTCCTTGGCGATAGCCAGTTGATACCGGAACAGTTTCTCTTCGTCTTCGATCCCGGCATCCATGCCGATCTCTCCCAATCCGACCACCGAAGGATGCTCCAAGTACTCTGGCAACTTCTTCAAGGCCTCTGCCACGGACTCGGTGTCCAGTCCGTAAAACGGGACGCCCAGAGTGACGTGGATCTCAATGCCTAACGACTCGGAATGCTTGACTTCGAACTCCATGAAGTTTCGCCACATTCTGAAAAGGGTTTCCGCGGAGACCATCCACTGGAGAAGGTGGGGAGTAGGGAGAATGCCCGCCTCGACGCCGGCTATCGAGAGGGTTTCGGCGTCCTTGCCCTTCATACGGTCGATATGCAGATGGGGATCGATGACTCTCATTTCAGCTTCCTTTCGTATTCCTCGCCAAGCATGAATCTTCGAAAGGGCAGGCGCGCCTAAGGCGTCCGATACCCCCCAACGCCCTACCTCGAGCGTAGCGTCCAGACCGGGAGGCGGTCACCCTGGTATCGCAGCAATACAGTCGATCTCCACCAGCAGATCCGGCTCGTGCAGCCCAGGGATACAGACCAAGGTCTCGGCCGGCGGTTCTTCGATCAAAGAGCAAGCATGCCTTTGATAGTAATCCTGGATCTTGTCCTCAACCTTCGGTCGGTCCTCCGGGCGGGTCAGGTAGACGACGACCTTGACTATATCGTTCATGGAAGCGCCCGCCTCCTGGATAGCGCCTCTGACCTTGTCGAGAGCGACCTCGGTCTGCTCGGCTGCATCGCCGGAGGAGGCATGAAACGTCTCGAGGGTTTGACCGCTACATCCCGACACGAACACATAGTCACCAACCACGACTGAACGGCTGAAGCGCACCTTCACTGGATACCTTGAGGGATAGGTCCTCTTGTTCACACTGAACCCTCATGCTCCTTCGCTCTTAGGACTTCTAGGACTTTCTCCGGCGTCATGGGTAAGGAATGTATCCTGATCCCGACGGCATCGTAGAGAGCATTGGCGATCGCCGGTGCGACGTTGGTCATTCCCGGCTCGCCCACGCCCTTGGCTCCGAATGGGCCTGTGGGGGCAGGGTCTTCAACCAGGATGACGTCGATCTCCGGCATGTCGAGCGCCGAGGGCATCTTGTAGGTGGCAAAGCTGTCGGTCAGGACTTCCCCCGTCTTCCCATCTATCAGAAGATCCTCGCTCAAGGCATAGCCTATTCCCTGACAGGCGCCGCCTTCCAAACAGCCTTCCACATTCTGGGGATTGATGGCCCTGCCGATGTCGTGGGCCAGGACGAATCTGAGGATCTTGATCACACCGGTCTCGGTATCCACCTCCACCTCTGCAAAACCCGCCTGGAAATTGGGGCAGTGCGTGAGGGATTGGTATCTTCCGGTGGCAGTGATGTGCTGCCCGTCCGTACCGTAGTCATAGATCGCGTCGCGCGATATCTGAGCCACGCTGATGGCGGTATCCGGGTCTGCTATCAGATAGATCCGCCCCTCTCTGACATCCAGTTTGTCAGGGGTGGTTTCAAGCCGTTTCGCGGCTCGCTTCAACAGGATCTCTCTGATCTTCTTGCCCGCATCCACCACGGCATTCCCAATAACATAGGTCGACCGGCTGGCATGGGAACCGATGTCGAATAGGGTGACATCCGTGTCTCCGGTGATGACGTGAATGTCTTCGTACCGCAATCCCGCGGCCTCTGCAGCGATCTGACTGAGAACTCCAAGGATGCCCTGTCCCATCTCACAGGGACTCACCGTGAGGTGAGCGGACCCATCCTCATGCAGTTTGATGATGGCATTAGAGTGTTCTAGGAGAAACCCTCCCGCGCCGCTGGCATGGGTCATGATAGACATGCCAACACCACGCCTGAAGCGGCCCTCCTTCTTTCTACCCCATCCCTCCCACTTGTCCGTCCAGCCGATCCTCTCCGCGCCCAGTTTGATGCACTTGTCCAGGCTGCAACTGTCCAGGTCCACCGGCTCCCACATGCTGGGCTCACCAACCCCCCGCGCATTCTTCAATCGAAACGCCACCGGGTCCATCCCCGATTTCTCGGCGGCCATATCAATCGCTTGCTGCAGGACAAACGAGCCTTCAGGATTACCATAGCCCCTCATGCCGCTCGATGTGGGGTTGTTGGTATAGACGACCGTTGCCTTGCCAGAAATGACTGGGGACCGCAAGAGCCCCAGAGTCGACTGCATGTTGACTGCGCTGATCGAACCGCTGTGTGAGAGATAGGCGCCGGCATCTGAGAGGATCCTCTGCTTGATGGCGGTCACGGTGCCGTCCTTGCTGAGACCCATGGTTACGGTCTGACGCATCTCGGTCCGGCAGTTCCAGCCGGAGAAGTCTTCTTCTCTGGTGATGACTACTTTGACCGCTTTGCCCGTGACCTTGGCCAGCATCGCGCATACCGGCTCCACGCCGAAGCTCATTCTGGCCCCGAAACCTCCCCCCACGGTCGGGGTGATCCAGCGGATGTTCCCCTCTCCGATATCGAATATCCTCTGGGCCATGGCTCTCTTGGCAAGATGGGCGTTCTGACAGGGCGACCAGACGGTGACCCTTCCCTCTTCGTCCCAGCGGGCCAACGCCACGTCGGGCTCCATGTGGGCATGTTTCTGCCGAGAGTTCCGACCGCTGAACTCGACCACATAATCGGATTCCGCAAGAGCCTTTTCTACGTCCCCGCGGTTGAAAGGATGCTCGATGACTCCGGCTATATTGTCTTGCCACCGATCGTGGATGGCCGGGGCGCCCGGCTTCGCGGCCTCCTCCGGATCGAACACGGCAGGGAGTTGTTCGTACTCCACTTCAATGAGATCAAGCGCCTTCTCGGCGGTGTAGACATCGAGGGCGGCGACGGCGGCGACCCAGTCGCCGACATAGCGCGCCTTTTCCGAGAGAATGAACTGGTCCTGATTCTCCCCTTTATAGGCGACCGCGGGGAAACCCTCCGCCATCGCCGATCGGGTAAAGCCCAGCTTGGGGACGTCCTCATGGGTGATCACGGCCGCCACGCCGGGAAGGGTCTTTGCCCTGGATGTGTCGATCCTGACGATCTTGGCGTGAGCGTGGGGGCTCGTGAGGATCCTCCCGATCAACATTCCCGGAAGCGTCATGTCTGCCCCGTACATGGCCGCGCCCGTCACTTTCCCGGTGACGTCCGGCCGTGTCAGCCTCTTTCCCACATAAGAAAAACCCTGGGCCATGATCCTCAACCCCCCGTCCTCATTGCGTCGGCCGCGGCTTCCACGGCATCGACGATCTTCACGTAGCCGGTGCACCGGCACAGGTTTCCGGCCAGGGCGCTCTTGATCTCGTCTCTTGCCGGCGCGGGGTTTTCGTCAAGCAGGGCCTTGGCCGACAGCACCATGCCCGGGGTACAGTAGCCGCACTGGATGGCGCCCTTGTCCACAAACGCCTTCTGGATGGGGTGCAGTTCGGTCCCCTGGGCGAGCCCTTCGATAGTCACGATGCTCTTACCTCTGGCGGTCACGGCCAGGGTCAGACATGAAAACGAGGGCTTCCCGTCGATCAAGACCGTGCAGGCGCCGCAGTCGCCGGCGCCGCAGGCATACTTGGTCCCCGTGAACCCCAGTTTGTCGCGCAGCACATCAATAAGGAGCATGTGGGGCTCAACGATGACCTCGTATTCGTTTCCGTTCACCACGAAGGTGGCTATCTCTTTACGCATGATGTCCGCCTCCCCGCGCCAGAGCCCTTGCGGCTGCCTTCTCGAGTGCGTCCTTGACCAGGACCCTGACCATCTCCTTGCGGTACGCCGCCGTCGAACGGACGTCCGATATGGGCGTGGCGGCTTCCGCGGCCGCTTCCGCCGCCTCCGCGATCGTCCGCGCGTTCATTCCCCTCCCTTGCAGTAGGCGCTCGGCCTCCGACGCCCGGACCGGAGTCGGGGCGACCGAGCCAAGGGCGATCTTCGCATCCGTACAGGCGCCGTCTACGATCGTTACCAGGACGGCCGCGTTCACCTTCGCGATGTCTTCCGACGTCTTCGACAGCTTCATGAAAGCGCCGGCGGACCCGGCAGGTGGTCTGGGTATGAAGATTTCGGCGACGATCTCGTGAGGCTGAACGGCGGTCTTGCCCACATCGACGAAGAACTGCTTGATAGGGATCTCCCGGGCCGAATCCGTTCCTACGATCGTCACGCCGGCTCCAAGAGCGTAGAGAGCCGGAGCTATGTCGGATGCCGGAGTGCCAACGCAGAGATTGCCGATGGCCGTACCCATGACCTTAGTCTGCACTGATGCAATCAAGCCAATGGCCTCGGCAAGTAGGGGCCAACCCCCTCTGACCACCGCGGAGAGTTCGATCTTCCTCAAACTGGCCAGGGCACCGAATCTCAGACCGGAGCCATCTTCCTGTACGTAGTCGAGGCCAGGCACCTTCTGAAGGCTGACCACCTTCTCGGGCAGGATCTGGCGCAGTCTCATCTTCAACACGAGATCTACGCCGCCGGCCAGAACCATTGCTTTCTGACCGTCGACCATCCCCACCACTTCACCCACCGTCGTGGGCTCGGCGAACTCAAATGGCAACAGCACTCGGTGCATACACTCCATCCTTCCTCGGGCGCCTCGTTCTCGGGGATCTTGGGCCCGCCCCCCGGTCCCTAATGGGGGGAACGGCCCTCCACGGGGTCAGGCACCCAATGCCCCGCTCATCAGTACGTGTATATGGGACTACCGGTACGGTATCGACCATGGGGTCGCACGGGTTCACCCGGCTCAGTCATGTTACCCCTTCCTGAGAAGGCCCTGGGAACTGGGGCTGGGTGCCGGCTGCGCCGGCACCCACTCTTCACTCTGCTTCTTCACGCCGGCCGCGCTCGAGAACGCGGCCGGCGGCTTCACGTGAGCTTACGCGTACACGTACGGGACCACTGGTATCGTAGGAACCGTCGGCGCCAACACGTTGTTGACAGTCGCCGCGTCGACCGGGAATTTCGTCCCTTTGATCCATTGCGCGCCCGTCCACACGGGCTTGGAGACATTGGGATGCGGCCGGAAGCTCTCCGTGGTTGTCGGATCGGCGTCGATCGGGGCGGTGAAGTCGATGGGACCCGTTATGCTGTCCATCTTGGTGGTCTTAATGGCCTTGACGATCGTTTCTTTGTCGTCCGGGTTCTTCGTGCGCTTGAGCACGTCGATGGTCCACGCGAACTTGTCCAGGAAGCCGATGGACAATTGCTCTTGGAGGCCGGTGTCTTTCTCCCATCTCTCCGCCAACTGTGGGCAATTCATCCCGGTGAGAGGATCGATGTAGGGATAGTCGCGAGTCCAGCCGTGCTCGATGATCAGGCCGACTGCTTGCGGGCCGATGCCACTCACGCCCGGGGGCATCGTGATACCCAGCCCTCCACTCGGTATCTTGGGAGTGAACCCCTGCTGCATCGATTGCTTCCAGAAATTGGTGAAATCCGGCGGTTGCATTGCGGCGATCAGCACGTCGGCGCCCGCCTTCTTGAAAGTGGCGATCTCCTTGGTGAAGTCTTCGGAGCCCAGGTTAAACTGAGCCGTAGCAACCAACTTGTAGCCGTATTTCCGCAGAGCTACCGGGGTGCCGAATTTGTCGTCCAGCCAGGCATTGCCGTCCGGGTTGTTCATGGTGATAAGTGCGACCATCTTATTGTTGGGGATCTGATCTACAGCCCCGATGATGCTGTAGCCCATCTGCTCCGTGCCCATTGAGTGAGCATAGGTCCACTTGAACGACTTGGTCAGATCCGCCCCCCGCCCAAACACGAAAGCCTGCCACGGGGCGTAGCTGGTCATGAAAGGCGTCCCCAGAGCCTCAGCCTGATCCGCGGCCGGGTTCGTGACGTCGGGAGTCACCGAGCCCAAGAGTATGTCGACCTTATCGTTGTTGATGAGGTCGCCCGCTATCTGGGCGGCTCTGTTGGAGTCGGATTGACAGTCCCTGAGCACAAAGGTCACCGGGTGCTTCTTGCTGTCGCCAAGAATGATCCCGTCCTTCACCACCTCGGCCGTCACCCCGGCGGCCCATTCGTCCGCCGGGCCGAAGGCGGCGAGCGGGCCCGTCTTCGGCATCACGACACCGACCTTAATCTCGCGCCCCATCTCGGCGGCGGCACTCACCGTGGTGGTGCTAGCGGCCGCCGTGGCGGCGGTCGTCGCTTGAGTCGTGGCCGCTCCTGACGTGGTCGTGGCCGTTTCCTTACCGCACGCGGCGAGCAGCCCGCCCAGCCCGGCACCCATGCCCACGGCGGCGCCGGCTACCCCTGCGATCTTGAGGAACTCGCGTCGACTGATCCCGGCGCCCGATGATGTCCCGGGGTTGTTCTGCCCTTCGTTGGATTCTTGCCCCCTACAGCTCATTTCCCGCTCCCTTCTCGTTTCCGGCTGCTGTTGGACTCCTCCGACTTCTACTTGCGGCCCCTGGGTCCGGGCTCAGTCGTAGTATTCCGGCGCCGCCTTTAGGGTAAGAAACTGCTCTTGGTCGTGACCGAAGAAGATCTGACCTTCCTCTCTCTCTACCAAGTCGCGGACCCGTTTGAAGCTGTGAAGCTCCCCGGCCGCCGACCAAGTGAAGGCGTGCGGTATCCCGGGGGCATATCCGTTGACCGGGACCTCGTAGTACATCCCCCTGGTCTCACAGGCGGAGAGGAACACGGGGCCGGTCTTTGTCAGACGCACCATCATGTTTTTAAAGCCGGGGGTGTGTCCGGGAAGCGACAGAATCTCCACGTCCTTGCCCACCAGCTCGTAGTCGCCCTTGATGTACATGTAGTCGAGGCCGGGCACCTCGTAGAGTTCGCGAAGGTACATCCAGGAGTGGAACTGCTCCACCGCCGGCTCGTCTCCCGGCCGCGGCGGCACACCTATCCGGCTTGCATACTCCTGTTCGGCCTCCTGCACCACGATCTTGGCCTTTGTGCCGGCGAATTGCGGAAGGTACCCCACGTGCTCACTCATGAGGTGAGAGACGACCACGTAGTCGATGTCCTCGGGCTTCACCCCGATCTTGGCCAACTGGGCGATAGGGTTCTGGTCCGGGGTCTGTTTGACGTGGGTCCCCCTCCGGCCCCCTCCGATGAGGGAACCCGACGAACTTCTGAAAGCCATTCAGGGTGAACCCCAGGTCGAAGAGGACCTTCGCCTTGGGATGATCGATGAAGTACTGGCAGTTGCGAATAGCGAACGGGGCCGCCTCGTACTCTTTCCCCGTGTCGCCCTGAGTCCCGAAGTGCCAGAGAAAGCCCTTCTCCGCCCACAACTGGCCACAGTCCAGGACGTGGAGTTTCATGCCAACGCCTCCTCTAGTCCTTGAGGCAGGCCACGACGTCGATTTCCACAAGCATGTTCGCCCGCGATAGCGAGGCAGGTTGGATAAAGGTGCTGGCAGGGGGCGCATCGATCAAGCCGGGAGCGTGCTTCTGGTGGTACTCCCACTCCGTTGCCCGCATCAGGTCGTAGTCCTTGACGTCCTTCAGGTAGATCACGGTCTTGACGATGTGTTCCATCGAGCTGCCGGCTTCTTCCAATGCCGCACGGACCTTGTCCAGGGCGACGATCATCTGCTCCTTGACGTCGTCGGAGGAAACGTTGCCCGTTTCCATCATCCGGCCGCTCATGCCCGACAGAAAGACGATGTCGCCCACCACCACGGAGCGGGCGAAGTGCTGCTTCTGACCGGCATAGTAGAGGGGATAGGTCTTCTTCTTCATGCACGCCCCCTGGTCACGATATCTGTTCGTCGATGCCCACGATGCGGAAGGCCGCACGGGCGAAGGGTTCCGTCATCTGGTCGATGAAGATCTGGTCGCGTTTCCACTCTCCTTTCAGCTTGGCGCGGTTAGCCTCCGTGGCTTCACGGTCTATCGCTCCCGTGGGTTCGTCGAGAACGGCGCCGTAGTCCCTGCGGGCGCTTTCTTTGGAGACCAGGCCGATGTCCATGTCGTGTTGGAGATAGTCCAGATCGCGATCGAGAGGGTCGCCATAGCCGCCCCCTCCCGGGGCTCGGAAGTAGAGGATGTCACCGTCGCAGGCAATCTCACCGCCAGCTCGATCAATCGGAGTCTCGCTGCCGTCAGCGTGGATGATCTTGTTCTCACCGTGCAATCCCGGCATGCCGCCGAAGATGCCGTACGGCGGGATCACGCACCGGTCGTTCGCGCCGCCCACCTCACACTCGTGGCCTACCGGCCGCATGACTGTAATGCCCGACATGCCACCCCTGAACCGCCCGGGTCCGCCGGAATCGGGGTAGAAAGCGTACTCGTCGACCAGGAAAGGGTACCTGGTCTCGAAGACTTCCATGGCGACCTGCGACACGCTGCCGCCGATGCGCGGCCCCCCGGCGAGTTCAAAGCCGTCCTTGGTGGCTCTGGCGCCCCAAGCCGTGGGGTCGGAGCCCAAATACCAGGCGTAGTACTCGCCGTTCCGCGGGTCGAAGCCGCCGGCGATGTGTGCGGTAGCCGTGCCCGAATCTGAGGCGATGACTCTCTCCGGGATGACTCTTGCCAAAGCCCCGCTAATAGTGTCGATTATCCGCAGGGAGGTCTCGGTGTTGCCGCTCACCACCGGCGCCGGGAACCTGGCGTTCACCACCCGGCCTTCGGGGGCGACGATCTTTATCGGCCGGTAGCATCCGTGGTTCTTGGGGATGGCGGGATCGGTCAGGTTGAACATGGCGCAGTAGGTGGCGGAATACACGACCCCAAGGACGCAGTTGGCCGGTCCCTTCACCTGCGCGTCCGACCCGCTGAAGTCCATGGTGATGTCGCTACCTTCGACGGTGACCCGCACATGGATCTTCACCGGACGGTCCTTGTCGATGCCGTCGTTGTCCAGATAGTCCTCGAAGACGTATGTGCCGTCGGGTATCCGCTCTATCTCGGCGCGCATCAGCTGTTCCGAGTAGTCCATGGCCCACTCCATGGCCATCCGCATGGCCTGTGCGCCGTGCTTTTCGAACAGCTCCTCGATCCGCTTCTCACCCAGACGGCAGCCGGCCACTTGCGCTTGAAGATCGCCCCAGGAGAACTGCGGCACCCGAACGTTGGCCAGGAAGAGGTCTTTCACTCCCTCGTTCAGGACGCCCTGGTCGTACAGCTTGATCGGCGGGAGTCGTACTCCTTCCTGGAAGATGCTGACGGTGTCGCCGGCGAAGCTGCCCGGATGCATGCCCCCGATATCGCCGTGATGCCCCCGAGACACCGAGTAGGCGACCAACTCCCCCTTGTGGTAGACGGGAGCTATGACATCCACGTCCGGCAGGTGGGTGCCGCCGGGGAACGGGTTGTTGTGGATCATCACATCGCCACGCTTCAGGTTCTCCCTGCCGAAGCGGTCGATGATGGCCTTGGCGCTGAGCTCCAGCGCTCCTAGGTGGACAGCCACTCCCATCGATGAGGCGATGAGTTGGCCCTCGCTATCCAGAAGAGCAGTGGAGAAATCGAGGACTTCGTTGAAGATCGGATGATACGAAGTGCGCTTGAGCACCTCGGCCATCTCCAACGGAATGGACTCCATCAGGCTGCGTAGGACCCCGAGCGTGAACGCATCTTGGCTCACAGGCTTACCGGCCACTTTCATGCCTCCGCGGGCGCGTCGTTGGTCTCTCCCTGAGCGGCCAGCTCCACTATCAGAGTCCCGTACTTGTCGACTTCGGCCGTTTCGCCCGGGGGCAGGACCGTCGTGGTATCCATCTGCTCGATGATCGCCGGACCGGTGATCAGGTTGTTCGCCTTCAGCCGCGACCGCTCATAGGTGCTGCAGTCGATGTAGTCCCCGGCTTCTTCGAAGAACACCTTCCTGGTGCCCTTGAAGGCGGAGCTTGCATCGGCCGTGCCCGCTTCTATCTCGAGCATGTTCCCTCGAGTCATGGGACCGATGGCCGCAACCGTCAACGTCATGAACTCAACGTCGGAATCCCGTGAGGCGTGCCCGAACAGATGGAAATGCTTGTCATGGAATAGATCCATAAGCTCCACGAGGGTCTCTTTGTCCATCTCCTGCGCCAGCTCGCTCGGAATCTCGACCGGAACCTCGTGCGCCTGACCCAGGTAGCGCATGTCGATTTCGTAGCGCATGACGATCTGCTCCGGAGCGAATCCCAGCTCGCTTATCTTCGCGGCCGCGTCCCGAGCGATCTCGTCGAAGACAGCCTGCATACGCGCAGGATCGGCCTGAGAGCCCCGCGCGACGTAAGAGCGGTGCACGTAGTACCGGGCGTCGGCGGTGATCAGACCAACGGCGGAGAAGACGCCTGCGTTGAGGGGTATTATCACCCGTGGGATCCGCAATTCCTGGGCCATGCGAATGGCGTGGATGGCGGCCGTCCCTCCGGAGACCACCAGGCTGAAGTCCAGAGGGGTCATGACCCCTCTGGATGGTGATGACCCTGGTCGCCCCGATCATGTTGGCATTCACAAGCCGGTATATGCCGTGCGCGGCCTCCGCCATGCTCATGTCCAGCCGGTTGGCGATCTTCTCCTTGATGGTGGCCTTGGCGACCTCGACGTCCACGGTCATCTCGCCACCTAGGTAGTAGTCGGCATTGATATAGCCCAGAACCAGGTCTGCGTCGGTCACTGTAGGCTCGGCGCCACCCTTCTGATAGCACACCGGCCCCGGTACGGAGCCGGCGCTACGTGGCCCCACGTGGACTCCCCCGCCTTTGTCGACAGATGCGATACTCCCGCCCCCGGCCCCGATCTCCACCATGTCCATGACCGGCGCCCCGATGAAGTACCTGCCCCCGACCCAGAACCGGTTGGTGGCTTCGGGTGTGCCGTCACGAATGACGCAGACCTTGGTCGTCGTGCCCCCCATATCGAAGGAGATCACGTCGGGATAACCAAGCGAAACTCCCAGTTGGGCGGCAGCGGTCACTCCTCCCGCGGGACCGGAATCGATGGTATAGACAGGTCTGTTAGCGGCGACCTCCGCTGACATTATGCGCCCACTCGACTGCATCAGGTAGAAGTCCTTCTGGAAGCCGCCCGCCTTCAAGGTGTCGCGCAACTTGCCCAGGTATGAGTGCATGATGGGCATGACGTAGGCGTTCACGGTGGCCGTGCTCAGTCGCTCGTACTCGCGGATAATGGGGAGAATCTCGCTGGAGACCGATAGATGCACCCCAGGGAGCATCTCCCGGATTATCTGCGCCGTCCGCCGCTCGTGAGTCTGGTTCATGAACGAGAAGAGATAGCAGATGACGACGGCTTCAACGCCTCGCTCCCGCATCTCGGCTGCGATCCGTCTTACCGCCTCTTCATCCAGGGGTTTCAGCACGTTACCACTGTAATCGAGCCGCTCCAGGACTTCGAACCTGAGCGGCCGCCTTACGAGCGGATCGTGGCCTCCCACGTAGTCCTGGGGCAGGTCCATCTGCAGGTTATACATATCGTCGGGGTTGTCGATCACTCTCTGGCCACGACGCAGTTCCAGGATGTCCCGAAAGCCTTTGGTGGTGACCACGGCCACCCTCGCGCCCTTGTTCTCGATGACCGCGTTTACCCCAACGGTCGTTCCGTGAGAGAAGAAGCTGACCTCGCTCAGGTCGACGCCGGCCTTCTTGATCGCGTCATACACGCCGACCGACTGGTCTTCCGGCGTCGTGGATGCTTTGGCTACTGCCACCCGGCCCTCTTCGTCCATCGCCACGAGGTCCGTGAAGGTACCGCCGACATCCACCCCGATCCTATACTTCGCCATCAACCTGCTCCCAAAGGAGTCGAAAACCTACAGCCAATTCAGTGAACGCGATTCTAAATAGATTTCGCCAAGTGGTCAATAGATATCATGATGAAGAATGCTCTATTCGTACTGAGCTATTGGGCTTCCACCATGAGAAGCCAACGCTACCACTGCGAGAAAGGAACCACTCGGCACCGAGCCGTTCCCGGAGGTCGGTATCCCCAGCCGTGACCCATCGCAAGGGAGAAACCCTCCCGCGTGGTAGGAGACAGTTGCTTACCCCTCAAAACCCTATCCACCACCAATTCTGTCTGGCGTTGACGCATCCAAGGTAGCAGTCATGAGCGTGGCGTCGATCGCGAGGATGTCCTGACTCCTGGAAACTGAGCGGTCTACGTCCGACGTCCCAGCTCCCGTGTCTGTGGACATAGGGGGAACTTCTCTTCCTAGAAATGCACCTGTAGGAAAGCTTTGATCCGCGCCGGCCATTCCCTGACCGTCACAAGCCGGGTGCTGTAGTGCTTGCTGGCGATGGAAACCCCGGTGGCGTCGATTCCCAAGTGGCGGGCAAGATACACCGCTCTTGCGACGTGGAAACCTTGGGTGGGGATAAGAGCGCTCTTCACGGAGAACACCTTCTGGGCCCGAAGCATGCTGGCATAGGTATCCAAACCGGCCGAATCGCTGAGCACATCCTGGGCGGGCACGCCCCGTGCGAGAAGGTAGCGCCGCATAACCGCGACCTCGTCATCGCCCGGGCGACCAGATCCAGAGAGAAGCAAGCGCTTCACCTTACCTCCGCGGTAGAGAAGAAGCGCCGCATCCAACCGATCCGCGAGCATGGCAGAGGGAGTGCCATCAGCATAAATGCCCGCTCCAAGAACAATGGCAACCGAAGCGGAAGGGGCCGCGCTCGCATCGCTTACGGTGAAGGGGCTGGCGCTCCTGACCACGAGCACGTTGACCGCTAGAGCGAAAAGGGCGGCGGCCACGACGAGCCCGGATATCCCGATCAGGGCCCAGAAGGCAATACGCCTGGAGCGCTATGTTCTTCGTGGCATCTCTTCCTTTACTTCTTCATATGTCCGGCAGGGGCGAGAAGGTTGCTAGGCATGCTCCTAAGAGATCCCGGACGACTGGTTCGAACTCCATAGCGCGAACTGACGATGTACCTGCCACTGGTGAGTTCTTAGGGCGTCACCTCCCGCCCGTCGCCGTTAGCATCCTGGCGGTTGTGCCAGGCGAGGTGTCATCCATGTAGACAGCCGATCGGGTCTGCACTCCAAACCAGAGGGTTCCGAGGTTCGGGTGGTGGTAGATCACGCTCCATGGCCAATGCTCCTCGTTGATCCGCTTTGCTTCCCAGGTGCCGTTGACACCGACCGCTTCCTCGTAGCGGGCGATCAGTTCTCCGTAGGTGCTGTCCTTCGACTGGTAGATCTCCTTGGCCTTGGCCATGGAGCTCGCAGCGGAACCGGTGACCCGGAAGAACCAGACGAGGAAGCCCACCGCGGCTGCGACCGTGAGAAGCCCAGCGGCGAGGACTATCTTGTGCCTACGGCTCACGCTCGGCCACCGCCCACCAGGATAACTAGGCAGAGGAATGGCGCCCGAGGTCCAGGTCCCAGCGCTCCTGCATCAAAGGAGCGCCGCTGGCATCAAAGGCGTCAAAGCGCAACACCGCTATGCCGGCTCCCTCGTCGGCATTGAGCGCTTGGATCAACGCCAGCACATCCGCGGCATAGCCTTCCGCCTGATCGCGGGCTGATTGGTTACCCGCCGCTACGATAGCGAGAGTTACCCGCCGGCTCTCCAGGTAGCTGGTGGTGACCTCCAGCGACTTCACCGTGCAACCCGGGCGGTCACCCTCGCCGGGAAGGCGAGCGGCGACAGTGGTTTGCAGCGCCTTGTTGTTCACGCCCGGCGGCGGCGTCAGCCACAGCTTGGCAGCCACCTGCGCCATCCCCTCAGCAGGCGTCAGGTCCCCGTGTCCCTCGTCCGGGCGGCTCTCATACTCGATCCCCAACTTATCCACCTTGAGCCCATGCGTCCGGGCATACAGGAAGTCCCGGAGAAGGATGTCCTCGATGAAGGGCCCGTTGTCCGAATCATCCACGGAGAAAGTCACCGCCAGCGGTTCGAGTGAGTCGATGTAGGTATGCCTCACCCACCAGCCCAGTCCGGAGAGTCCGCGGACGGCGCAATTGAGAGCCTGCTCGGTGGTCAGGCCGGAGAGGTCGGGGATGCCCGCCCAATCCGGTATGTCGGCAATGCTCGACTGCCGCTCGCCGTATGGGAGGCCCTTGTCCGTGAGGACGCCTTTCTCCCTGAATATCTGCTTCAGCCGCTCGTCCACCTCCATGAGGCTACCATCCGCCCAGACGAAGTGACCGTCGCGCCAGAAGAAAGACGGGCCGCGCTTCGCCGGGTCCTCGATCTGCTCTGGGTCGCTCGCATCGACGAACTGGAAATGACCGTACCCGCTGTAGCTGTAGCCTCCGTTGACTAACGGGCGAGGCACGTTCTCGAAATCGAAGCGGCCCGGACCCATGACATCGCTCGGGATGGTGGTAGTTACCTCGATCCTGGCGGAGGCCGTCGTGGACGTAGTCTCGGAAGACGTAGTGGGCAGAATAGTCTCCGGGGAGGCGGGAACGGTGGTCGCCATGGGAGTCACCCCGCAAGCGGTCAGAACAACTGCCAAGAAAGCCAACAGAGCGAGGGAACCGAGAGCAAGAGAAAGCCTGGACACCCAGTGGCCCGTGGAAGACGATCCGCACTTCACGATGTCTCCCTCACTCGAGTGTGGGGCGATCGAACGTTCCTTTGACGCAGCGACCAGGTCTGAGGATCCAGTCTTACGCCTTCACCCATCATATGCCCGGCAGGGGCAAGAGAGTTGCATAGGCCTACCATCGAGAGATTACGGAGCACTTCGAACTCCGCGCAGTGTCCATTTCACCGCTGTGTACCACCTCCTTGGATCATGGCAGAGGCAGACGTAATAGCCGACGCATCGCGGTTAGTATTGGCCAGTAGGGGTCTGTGATAACTGGTTCTTGCGGGTTTTTGTGCGTCTTTGTGGTCAGTTTCGTGGGCAAGCCGTGGGCAGAGGCGGTTTTCGCGCTTACTTCCCAAGAGTAAAGCCCCGCTTGTGACCAGGCTTTATAAGGTAGCGGGGGCAGGATTTGAACCTGCGACCTTCGGGTCTATGACCCGATCGTCGAGCGTCCCACCACAGATCACAATATGTGTCACATTGCAGGGACAAATCAGTCCGAAGCTCCGCAGTTGTGTCCATTGTCTTTCCACTTGTGCTAGCTCGGTAGGTCTAAGTTCAGGGCCCAAGAGGTCAACAATCGACCTCTACCTTAGATCGAGGTGAGAACTTCCAAGTCTGCGACCCGAGATCCTAGCTTTGACCCACTAGTCCTCTCCAAAGGCGAGCTGGCGGATAGCGTCGCCGACTTCCTAGCGCAGGGCAAGGAGTCCATGCAGATTACGATCGAGGGCATGAAGCCGGCAACGCTGAGGGCCGGGCTGCGAAGGGCGTTAAAGGGTAAGGAGAACGAGGGGGCGAAGTTGGCACAGAGAGGGAACGAAACGTACCTCGTGAGACAAGCGAAGGAATAGCGGGCGCTTCCTCTCACCGCTGCTGAGCTTCGCGTGGCGGCACTTCTTGTTGTCCGGTTCCGGTTCTATAGTGGGCCCACACCTTAGGGCGGCCACTCGGGGAACCCACCCGGACCTTGCTGATGCGAGGCATCTTCGTCCAGGAGACACGTTCTTGGTTACATGGCACCTAGAGATAAAGGGAAGCCCAATCCGTCTCTTCTTTGAGACCTGGCTGCCCAACGTGTCGGCGAGCATCTTCGACACAGCTGATAGCCACCCATCGGGCTTCTCCACCCGGGAGCGCTCGCGTGACGCTGACGAACAGCCCGCAGATTACCCATGGGGCCTAGTAGGTGCGGCCTTTGACTATCGTCTGCGCTACTTCTTCGATGTCACCCCCATGGATACCCTCATTGCCGCCGACGGCGCGCGTCGTCTGGGCGGTGACCAGCCGACTAGGGGCTTCCAGGAGCTTGGGCAGGCTTTGCAGGCATTGTTCCACAGGTATGACCCGCGTGGCCATCTCCTTCCAGACCCAGAGGAGCGCGAGCTTTGTTCGTACTGCTACATCCTGGCCCTATACGAGCAGACTGCACGGGCGAGTTTCGACGATAGATCGTTGATGTGGCGTCGGCGGGGTGACGGACTGGGTGGTCTTCTGGAACTGTGCAAAAGAGCATACGTTGATGACATACGCATAGTGGCGAAAGCCATGGAATGGAAAATCCCCCGAACGGGTAGACACGCGGCACACGCAGGTCGCCTCTCACTACGGAGGACAACATGCCGGTAACCGCCCCGACTCCCGACCAGTTGCAGCAGATCGCCAGCGACATGGGTCTTTCGCTTGCGGAAAGCGATATCGCCTCGTTCATCGCCCTGATGAAGCCGAGCGTCGACGCCTACAATCTTGTCGACCGACTTCCCGACAACCTGCCTCAAGTAAAATACCCTCGCAGCCCCGGCTATCGCCCCCCACCCGAGGACAACAAACACAACGCGTGGTACTACAAGTCGCGGGTCGAGGGCGCGAGCGAGGGGAAGCTCAAGGGGAAGACGGTGGTACTCAAGGACAACGTCATGCTCGCCGGCGTGCCGATGATGAACGGCTCATCTACGCTCGAAGGCTACGTACCGGACGTCGACGCCACCGTCGTCAGCCGCATCCTGGATGCCGGTGGCGTCATCCTGGGCAAGGCGCACTGCGAGGCCTTCTGCCTGTCCGGTGGAAGTCACACCAACGCGACCGGACCGGTGCACAACCCCCACAAGATGGGCTACTCCGCTGGAGGCTCATCTTCGGGCAGCGCGGTCCTGGTCGCTCTGGGCGAAGCGGACATGGCGATCGGAGGGGATCAAGGCGGCTCCATCCGCATGCCTTCGTCCTTCTGCGGCGTCTACGGAATGAAACCCACGCACGGCCTGGTGCCCTACACGGGCATCATGCCCATCGAGATCTACCTCGATCATACCGGGCCGATCACGGCCACGGTCAGCGACAACGCGCTCCTACTCGAGGTGATCGCCGGCCCGGACGGCTACGATCCCCGGCAGTACGCGCCCAGAGTGCACCCGTACACGCAGACACTCGAAGGGGGGATCAGGGGTCTCAAGATTGCCGTGGTGAAGGAGGGCTTCGGTCTTCCCAGGTCCGAGCCGGATGTGGACGACAAGGTCCGTAGCGCCGCCGAACTCCTCGGCAAGCTCGGTGCCATCGTCACTGAGGTGTCGATCCCATGGCACCTGATGGGCCTAGCGCTCTGGGTGCCCATCGGCGTCGAGGGGACAACGCAGACCATGATGTATGGGGATGGCTATGGCTTGAGCCGTCCCGACCTCTACGTAACCAGCCTCATGGACTTTCACCGCGGCTGGCGCCGGCGCGCCGACGAACTGTCGGAAAGCACGAAGCTCATAACCCTGTTCGGCACGTACATCCACGAGCACTACGGGAGCCGTTACTACGGTAAGGCGATGAACCTCACCCGGCAGTTGATCGCAGCCTACGACACGGTTCTGGCGCAGCACGACCTGCTCCTGATGCCCACGACGCCGATGAAGGCGCAACCTATGCCGAAGCCGGGTGCGACGCGGGAGGAGATCATCTATCGCTCGGATGAGCCGATGACGAACACCGCGCCCTTCGACATATCCCACCATCCCGCGATGGCGATCCCTTGCGGGGTGAGCGATGGGCTGCCGGTCAGCATGATGCTGGTGGGGAGGCACTTCGACGAGCCGACGATCTACCGCGCCGCCTACGCGTTCGAGCAAGCGGGCGACTGGAACCAGATGTGAGTCCAACTAGCGGGGGATTCGAACCCCCGGTACCGGTTGCCCGGCACAACGTCCTGCGGCAGGTGAAGAAGCTAGAATAGGGCAGTCGTGCTCCCTGATTCTCAGGCGTGATGGAGGTGCGGTGCGATCGTCTCGTTTTCTCCCGATCCTGGCCTTGGCGGCTCTGGCCCTGATGTGGGGATACGGCTGGGTGCCTGGGAAGCTCGGCGTCATCAACAGTAGCGCGTTCGTCTTCGCCGCGCTTCGGACGTTCCCCGCGTACCTTATTCTGCTCGCTTTCTTGCCACTGCTCGGCCGCCCGCTGCGGCCCAAGGCCGTGGGGCTCACGGCAACTCTGGGAGTGCTGCAGGTCGGGGGGTTCGTGGGGCTGATCACGGCTGCTCTTGCGGCCGGTGGTGCCGGTCACACAGCCATGCTCGCCAACACGTGGCAATTCTGGCTCCTTGTTCTCGCCTGGCTGCTCCTGGGTGAGCGGCTGGCCGGGGCGCAGTGGCTGTCTGTGGCCGTAGGCCTGGTCGGGCTGGTGCTCATCATCGAGCCCTGGCAACTTCGGGGCGTACTTAGCAGTCTCCTGGCGTTGGCGGGTGCGGTCTGCTTCGCAGCGGGGGCCGTGGTGGCAAAGGTGTTGAGGAAGCGGCACGAGGTCGAGTTGCTCTCCCTGACCACGTGGCAGGGCTTGTTCGGTGGGATCCTATTGGTGATCATCGCAGCTCTGTTTCCGGGCGAAGGTATCCAGTGGTCGGGCACATTCGTCTGGTCCCTCGCCTACAGCATTCTTTTGGGGACCGCTCTGAGCTCCATCTTCTGGCTATACGTGCTTCATGCACTGCCGGCGAACATGGCCGGCATCGGCACCATAGGGACGCCGGTCGTGGGCGTCCTAGCCTCCTGGCTACAACTCAGAGAGGACATGAGCATCCCGGAGATCGTCGGCATGGTGCTCGTGGTGGTGGCCCTGAGCCTCCTGGTGATCCGGGGCGCCAAGGCGACCGGGTGGAGCATGCGGACCGGTGAGGCGAACCATGTGGTTCTCGAGGAAGAGATGACGGGGTCCTAAAGGCGCTAGGCTCTCGTCAAGGTCTTGATCGGTCTGCTTGTGGCGACTTTGCCCCCGAATTGCCCCCGGATTCGGCCAAAAGACCCAAAACCCGGCCTGAGGCGCCCGGGTCGCGACACACCATTCTTGGCTTCTTCTACGCTGACGATGGCCACGGCCAGCTGCGCACAAGCAAGAAGCCCGGTTGCCCGGGCCTCTTGCTTTAGGGGCTGATGCGCGGTTCTGCTAGGGCCAGAGTATCTGCGTTCCGATAATGTCGCCAGCCTCGAGGCTGTCCTTCTTCGTCTCCGTGGCCGCCGCTGACCCGTACATGGTCAGTTCACGGTAGCTAGACAGGTAAAGGTCGTCCAGGCCCACCACGTGGCCCAGTTCGTGGGTGCCTACATTTTGCACATCGTACTGCCGCTTGGCGAGGGTGTAGGTTGTCCCCACACCGTCCGTATCGATGGCCCATGTGTACTTGGTGTTAAAGACGACGTCTGTCTCCACGATGGTACTTCCGTCAATCGTGAGGTTGGTTAACGCCAAAGCCTGCGGATATCCGAGGAGAAACTGGAAGCTCACGCTGTTTACCCCGTCAGAGGTAGTCCAGGACGGGGGTCCACTGTCGGCCCACGTTGCGAGCGGATCAAAGAGCGAAACGCCGGTCGCAGCGTCCCAGGTATTGAGAGCCGCTTGGATCTTGGCGTCCGTGCCACTGGGTGCGCCGGTCTGGTCCAGGGTCAACTGAATTGGGGAACTGGAACTGGCCCACTGCCAGGGCAGCAGCTGATAGACGCTGTTGTCGATAGGCGAAGGGGTCGGCTTTCCCGACCACGAGGGCTTGTCGAACAAGACGACGCCAGGCGCGTAGTCGACCAGTGTGATTCGTTTCAGGTTCTTCGCCGGAGTCTCCTTGCCGGCAGCGAAAGCCGGCACAGCGATCAGCAGCACCAGCAACACTACGAGTCCAACAAGAAGCCAGGTCTTTCCTCTGATGTTCTTCACGACGCATGCCTCCATACCTCACGTGGCTGCCGCCATACACGACCACAGTACCACTCTTTACGGCTCTCCTACTACCCATCGTAGTAACTTTTCAACCCTCTGCCCGAACCCAGTATGGGGGTCGGACCGCGACGATCAGAAGCGTCGACCCATGACATGTTCTCGTATTCGGCCAGCAAAGAGTAGCCAATGGCTTGACGGGTGCCCTCGGCATGGGCTATACGCACTCGGTGTGGGACACGTGGCTGTGTTGCCGTCTGTCTCGTTCCCTGTCTCGTTCCCTTCCCTGTCGTCCTTCCCTGCTGTCGAGTTTGCCCCCGACCTGCCCCCGAACTCGCTCGAAAGACGCGAAAACCCGGCCCCATGGACGGGTCTCGACACACGATTCTTGGCTTTCTGAAGCGGAGAGGGGGGGATTCGAACCCCCCGGTAACGCTTGCACGGCACAACGGTGAGGCCATAAAGTGATAAGTTCGCTCGACGGGTAGACATGCGACCTGTACAGTCTGACCTCATGGAGTCCGGAAGCTCCCCTCCGTGAGGAGCCTTGGGTAGAAGCCGCCTTGAGGTCCTGGTGGAACAAGCGGCGGATGTCGTCCATCACAAACTGTCGGAGTTTGTCAAGCGAACTGGCTGGTCGATGGACCGAGCGAGCAAGTCAGCTGATTTTGTTGCGTGCCTTGCCGACAGTGTCGAACTTGTGCGAGACAGATTGCGATTCCGTCTGGTGTCTGAGCTCCGTGCCCTCCAATCCGACATCGGGCATACGACCTGAACAAGCGCAACAATGGCGCTCGGTAGTCGAGGCAGATCTGCTATTCAGTTTCCTCACGTCCGTCCCGGTTAATTTGTTGGTGACGAGTTCGCCACCAACGCATCACAGAGGGACCCCAAAAGAGGCCAGGACCCGGTTTTCGCGTGGCTTACGAATCCGGTGGTAGAGTGATAAGCGAGGGATAGGTGCCGAGAGCTGGAAAGCGTCGGTGTCGGTGGAAGGCAGATACCGAGGCGCTTTTTGTCGGCGCAGTTATGCAGACTGAACAATGATTGTTGGGACACTCCATGCTGACCCCCATGCTCGTTCAGTATCTGGTTGGGCTGTGCTGCCTCCGCGGCGACCCCGAGGCCGTTGACGTCACGGTCGGCGACCTTGTCCTCGATATTGCCGCGAACAAGCCGCGTGACGTCGATATCACGGTCACTCTTCATGAGAGCGACGGATCCGCGAGTGCCTTCAAGGCGTACGAGGTCAAGCGTGAAGGGGAACCCCTGGATGTTGTGACTGTCGAACAGCTATGTATCAAGCTGCACGACATGCTGACGGTCACGCATCGTGCGATTGTGTCAGCGTCTAATTTCACGGACGGCGCGATCGCAAAGGCTTCCGCGCACGAAGTCCAGCTTTATGTCCTCAAGCCCTGGACCGAGCCGTTAAGTACCCAGTTTCCGGAATTCAAGGGCGTGGGGCCACCTGGACAGTTTCTGGGTGACTTCCACGCCAATCTTCTGCGCTGGACAGATTATCGACTGAACGTCATCGTCCCTGGCGGGCCATCTTCCTTTATCTACGAGACTTCCACGCTGCTCTTCGCGCAGGATGGCAGTCCGCACAAGGATTTTTCGAACATGGGTAAGTACATAGAAGCGCTTCTTTACCGCTCAACGGCGATACTTTTCCCGCTCGAACCGGCTCAGACAATTTCGCGCACATTTCCTCCGGAGCCGATGGACGAGAATCAAGAGCTCGAGGCTAGTCCAGCTTGGCCGCACACTCACACGCTTGACGTGACCGGCGACCAGGTCTTTCTCAAACTTCAGACAGGCCTCGCCGCCATTGACTCCGTAACAGTTTCTGGGCGCCTCCAATGGCAGAGGCACAGGCGAATCCCAGAGTTTTATGTTCTTGAGCGCGTTCCAACGTCAGAGGTATTTGCGGGAGCTGCCGTGGCTGATTGGGGAAGCGCCGACGGCAAGATGTTCGCGATGATCTTTGCGCCAGATTCTCGCGCCACACACATCCATACCTTCCAGCTTCAGGAAAAACATAAGCATGCAATTCGCCAGCTCAAGATCCCGCTGCCGAGTGATAACAAGCTCTAGCGTGAGCGTTCACCGCAGCGCCAAGCAGCCACACCAGGTTGTTCCCGGCGCTCGCGCCTGGTTGCAGTCTGCGGTCCAACAAGTTGGCGGATGTACCTGATCTTCGGGGGTATGCCAGGTCGGGTGCCCGCGTGGTGGTCGGGCGGGTCTACCATCCCGTACGTTTGCGTCCGTTCCGGCCCGTCCCGGTCCGTCTCCTGGTGCCGAGTTCGTCACCAAAATGTCACCAAGTGGCCCCTGAAGACGCCAAAACCCAGCCTCATAGAAGGGGTTCTAGACCAAGTTTTACCTGCAAATCACCATATGCCGGAGGCGGGACTCGAACCCGCACGGGCATAGCCCTACGGTGTTTAAGACCGTTGCGTCTGCCATTCCGCCACTCCGGCAACAACCGCGACTCACCCCCGCCCTTCCGGGCCTAAGGCGATCGATCGCTCATACGTTAGCACGCGCCGCGGAGCACGAGCCCGTCCAGCAGGTCGCGCTCCGAGACGGTCAGCTCGCAGTAGCCGAGAGTCTCCATGGTCGCCAGCAGTATGACGGCCCCGGCCACGATGACCGGAGCGCGACCTGGCTGCACGCAGGGCAGCATGGCGCGCTCTGCCGTGGTCATGGAGGCGAGCCGCTCAACTATCGCCCGCACCGCCGAAGCCGAGAGGGACCGCAGATGGATCGCCTCGCGATCGTACGTCTCCAGGCCCGCGTCCAGGCAAGCCAAAGTGGTCACAGTTCCCGCCACTCCCACCAGTCGCGCAGCACCGCCGCCAAATCGCGGCCGTAGCGGGGCCACGGCCCGCTCCGCCTCTTCGTATATGCCCTTGATCTCCGCAGGGGCCGGGGGGTCCGACTTGACCCAGCGCTCTGTGGCCCGGCTTGCTCCCAATTCGAGGCTCACGGCCTCCGCTGCCCCTCCTGGCGAACGGCGGATGAGCTCGGTGCTCCCGCCCCCTATATCGAGCACCACCACGTCCCCCGCGACATCGATGGTCGCACCGGTGTATGCAAGCTCTGCCTCCTCACGGCCCGAGAGTACGACTGCTGATATGTCATTCTCGCGGCCGAGGGATTCGATGTGTTCGTGCCCGTCGAAGGCCTCTCGTGCTGCGCTCGTGCCGGCCAGAACGAGCCAATCGACACCGTGGCTTCGAGCCTCGGCTGCATATCGGGCCACGGCGGCCGCGGTGCGCTGCCGGGCTGCCGCGGACAGTCGACCGCCGGGCTCTAGCCCCTCTCCCAGGTGCGTCACCTCAGCGCGCCGCACCACGTCCCGCACCTCGCCTCCCGCGATCTCTGCCACCAGTAGTCGGACCGAAATCGTTCCCACGTCGATGGCGGCCCGCTTTTCGCCGGTGACCCAGCGGCCACATCGGCTGTCGCCGCACCACGAGTTCTCCATCGCGGGGAGGAATCTCGTCCATATCCGCTGCGCCGAACGAGCCAACGCCGGGTCTTCGCATGAACTCGCGCCGCCGGCCGGCGCATCCTGGGTCGGCGCGCCGACTAACCATCCGGACGTCACGGCCAGCAGGGCGGCGGCGTAGGCGTGGAGACACGAGGCTCGCTCCGACCCTTGCGGACCGCCGATCCCGGCGTCCAGCCGAGCTATCGGGGAACGATCGCCCGCCAGAGTGGCTCGGCGCCCCTGGTAGAGCCGGGTGATCTGCTCAAGGGCGCACCGCGCATCTTCATCAGTGCGGACCCACGTCTTGAAGGCCCGGACCGCTCCCCCGGCCTCCGCCCCGCTCACCATTGTGGTCAGCATCGGGCAGGTGAGATACAGCAGGGTAGGATTGGGGGCGCCATCGGCCAGCACCGGCGCCGTCTCGATCACCGCCGGATAGCCGAACGGACAGCGCGCGGCAATCCCAGAGAGGTCCCGAGGCGCACGGCCGAGTTGTCCGGCAATGACCTCCAGATCCTGGGGCCGCCCCGGTCGGTCGCTCCCCTCGCTCACCGCGAAACGTAGGCGAGATCCTCGCCGGAGCCGCCATTCGCCACCGGCGCCGTTGTGCTCGTGGTCGAAGACGTGCCCGTCGCGGATGTGCTCGTCGTCGAGGAAGTACTCGTCGCCGAACTCGGGGTCGACGTGACGGATGGCGCCGAGATGGGCAGCAGGCTGAACGGAACAGCATTCTCAGCGCCCCCGCCGCCAAGCGCCGGCGCATCGACCTCCAGCCCAGCGACTGCGATCGCCACGGCAACCAGGAGCAGCACCACTATGGCTACCACCCGCGACCGGCTTTCCCGCCGATGGCGCGGACGTTCGCGTGGCCGATCAGCAAGGTCTTCGGACGAGCTTCGGCGGCGCCTATCGACCCGCCGCTCGCGGAGGAAGTCATCGCCGGACGGCCACGGCGAGTCGTCTTCCAACCACCTGGTCAGGGGCGGAGCCGGCTCTCTGGACGATCGGGAAGTCTCGGGCGGGCGACGAGCGCCATATCCGGGCTCGTCCTCAGGCATCGGCGGGCCTATCCTCAGAAGAGCCGGGTAATCCCGGAGAGCATCCGCTCGAAGAACCCGGGCTTGTCGGCCCCATGAGCCCCGACCCCATCGGTCTCGGCAATGTCGGCGCCGGGCGCGGACGCGCCGATTCCCAGGCCGGGCTCCGGCTCGGCTCCGGGCACCGCGTCGACGGAGTCCGCACCCGCCAGCCCGGTAATGATGTAGAGGTCCTCATCGGGACGGGCATAGGTGAGTTCCCGCCTGGCCAGACCCTCGAGATAGCCGGCCTGACCGAGTTTGCCCAGCTGAGATTGGAGCGCGGCTTTTTGCTTTTCCAGTGACGCCACCGCTGCCGTGGTCTTTTCCAGGCGCGCTCGTGCGTTCTGGTAGTCCCGCACCGGGCCATAGTTCGCTGCAAGCGCCACAGCCACAAGCACAAGGAAGCAACCCAGAAAAAGCAGCCACCGGCGCGTGGCGAAATGTGGCCGCCGGAAACCCGCTGGCCCGATGCCGCCGGGCCGGGCCGGCGCTGATGGCGCACTCATGGTCGTCATTGTTCATGTCTTATTCGCCCTTACGGCTGCACTGTCCTCCGCCCAGGCGACGGTCTGGCCCGCCTATGTGGCGGCGCGCCCGCGAAAGGCCGCTCTCCCAGGATAGTGAGCCATGGCGCCCAGCTCTTCCTCGATGCGCAGCAGCTGGTTGTATTTTGCCGTGCGCTCACCGCGGCAGGGGGCGCCGGTCTTGATCTGACCAGCGTTCGTGGCTACCGCGAGATCCGCGATCGTGGTGTCTTCGGTCTCGCCCGAGCGGTGGCTGACCACGGCCGAGTAACCGGCCCGGTGGGCCGCGGAGATCGCATCAAGAGTCTCGGTGAGAGTGCCGATCTGATTGAGTTTGATGAGGATGCTATTGGCGACGCCGTGCTCTATCCCCATGGCTAGGCGATCGAGGTTGGTGACGAAGAGGTCGTCCCCCACCAATTGCACCGAATCGCCCACCAGCTTGGTAAGAACGGCCCAGCCGTCCCAGTCTTCCTCCGCCATGCCGT
>Ga0214473_10001089_pt1 | contig 36617 bp, 34 predicted proteins | sample RVTome_7_FD_203509 | JGI IMG/M metagenome (GOLD analysis project Ga0214473, IMG submission 203509) | Soil microbial communities from uranium-contaminated site in the Upper Colorado River Basin, Wyoming, United States - RVT98D197 | ecosystem: Environmental > Terrestrial > Soil > Contaminated >... | reverse complement strand
GTCTTCACTTGTTCCGAGAATAGATGCAAGCTCTATGGATGTCACAACCCGGGGGTCTATGTTAAGTTCAGTAAAATTGCCCAGTATTTTTTTTAATAATGCCCTGTCAACATAACTGACAAGGACCTTATACTTTCCATCGCTGCTGCCTAGGATATGGGCGTCAAATACGATGCTGTCGGAGCCTTTGAGGATCAAACTGTTGAGTTCTATGGGTATGACCGCCCTTATCTTTTCCTTATCAGAAAAGGGTAATTCCAGTACCCTGAAGTTCAACAGATTAACAGGCAAGCTGATAAAAGAATCATCAATATCAGTTATATCAAAGGCCGGGCGCTGAAGGGCGAAGGATGAATTGAGGTCTACGGGAATATGCTCTTTATGCTCCAGTCTGCATGAACCCGACTCCTTTTCAAACACATACAGATTCATTCCCCCATCGGTTATGTCAAAAAAACAGACCTTTGCCATTAACTCTCTTTCCAGTAGATGATTTTCTTTTCCTTTGTGTCAATTATACATTCCACAATCGTTTTAACACCGCCGAACATAACCGTTGAAACCACTCGAAATGCAGACCCCTTAACCGTTATGCGCCCCATCAGGGATTGTCCGGGGGGTCCCTCAAAGCCGGCCACCTTCTGGATCTGACTGGAATTCTCAAAGGGTGTAACTTCCCTGTATTTGACAATCCTCTCTGCCATATTGCTGTCCATAGAGTCGGATAAACTCATCAGCGCCGGGATTTCAGCTCCGTTGATATTAACACGCCCGTCTCCATAAATTGTCACATGAGGTAATAGTTTATCATAAATTGCCTTATCTATCCCAGGAATTAAAAGCAATTCATCAGTGCTGTCAAGAGGTGCATTTTTCGATATAACCTCAGAATCAGGGAGTCTCGGCTCTCTGTCGGGGTCTATCCAGTCAACAATCCTGTCGGCAATGGCGGAGTCCAGTGAGATTGATGACAGGAGTCTTTTAAATGAACCGTATGCATAGTCGTTCAATAACCCGTTGGTATAGACAAGGGTGTTTATGTTGAATCTTGAGTTCTCATCCTCTATCCTGAGGTACATTTCCCCTTCAAAGTCTTCAAAGGGCTTTTCCAATGGTACAACCTTAACCCCCGGATAGGTGTATGAATACCGGTTTAGATAATTGAATATAAGATTTGACGACAGATCAACCCCTGACTGGGCAAGGAGGGAAAGCCTCTGAGATGCCTGCCAGTTATAAAGAGAGTTTGTAGTTGTGTAGACCCCCTGTACAAATTCAGCGACCATAGCGGTAATTAACGCCGTCACTATAAGGACAAGCACAAGGGCAAAACCTGCAGAATTTTTCATATCGCCTTCCCGATCTTTGGTTTCATCACCTCGTGGAGGGAAAACCTTTTCTCCTTGATCATAACATTAATGGTAACCCTTATCTCTTCGGGAATCCTCCCTGCCTCCCCGGCGTCCCATATCTTAACCCATTCATCGCCGTTTTTCACCTCTACGATAAATGCATCAACACCATCTATCACATCCACTCCCTTTGACTCACTATAAACATCGCCTTCGCTGCTTAAATTATAAGCAGACTCCACATGTTTCATGAGTGTGAGCATCCCCTCTCTTTCTTCAACATAATAGGTTATCCTGCTGAGACCGGGGGCCAGGTGGGAAAAAGCGGTAAAGGTAAATCGTGACGCCTGTTTACCATATTCATCCCTGTCTTCTACCTTAAAGGAGGAATGCTTATTTCGTAAACCATACAGCAACGAGTCAACCTCTCTCCGCATAATACCAATGGTCATCCTGGTTTCATGAACCTTCAGCAGCGACTCATCAAGGGCATCCACTGCTTTGTGGGAGAGGAAAAAGGTGCTGTACAGTGATGCAAGCACTACCGAAAGTATTGCAAAGGCAATCAGCACTTCAATAAGTGTAAAGCCTTTTGTGTTATTCATTTTGCCTTTCTGACCAGTTTTGTCAGTTTAACCCGTTCCTTGTCTCTATCTACCGTAACAGCTATCTCTGAGACCCCGGGGTATTTGGAATCCTTTATATCCACCTTGTAATGATAATCCTCATAAGGTTTTGGAAACTTACCTTCTATATCAATTGATTTTCCGCCGGTTTCGACATCTGCAATCATCTCTTTGGCAAGCATGGTCGCCGTGGTAATGATTTCGTGCCTGCTGGCAATGTCAAGATTATAATTCAGTGTGTATATCAGGGTAACGAGGAGACCACCCACAATGGCAAGGGCAATCATTACCTCAAGGAGAGTAAAGCCTTCTCTCCGGGATTTGAGGATTATAAACCGGAAATCCAGGATCGTAGATTTTTTAAATTTGGGTTCTTCCATCCTTTATGCTCTATCTGGAGTCAACCTTTCTCTGAATTATACCAGAAACAGGAGGCAGGATAAATCTTCTCGTATGTCCCTTTAAGGCTCACCTTCCCCGGACAGGGGTTCGCTCTTTTTTACACCTGCTTTATCTTCACCCTTCCGCTTATACGATTCAGTTCCACTGTCACAGCAGTCTTTTCATCATTCAGGTAAGCCACAAGGCTTTCCTGTATACCCAGCGGGCCAAAAAAGATAATCACCTGCCCTTCCTTAATGGTACCCTTTGATTCCAGTCTGATAGAAGAGATGGTATTGAACCTTTCTGTCCTTTCACCCTCCGGCATTGTCCAGGTAAGAACATCGCTGTTCATATCGAACTTAATCGCCAATGTTTCTTTGGTGGATATAGCAGAGTCGTTAAGGTATCTCAGTATGGATGCAAGTCTTTTAGCTTCCGTTTTTACCTTACCCTCTCCGATTATGGAAAAGGTAGGTATAGTCATCAGCATGAATAGGGAAAGGAGGGATATAACAACTACAAGTTCAAAGAGGGTAAACCCCTCATTGTATGTCCCAGTTCTTGATATCCGCATCTTTGCCTTCCCCGCCTTCTTTGCCGTCAGCGCCGTAGCTTATAATGTCAAAGTCTCCGTGCAAACCCAGAGATATGTATATATATGGATTACCCCATGGGTCAGGGGATATCCTTTTCTGCTCAAGATAGCCGCCTTCCTTGTAATTCAGGGGGATACGACCGATCGTGGGCTTTTCTATGAGGGCTTCAAGACCCTGCCCGGTGGACGGATAGAACCCATTATCTAGTTTAAAGAGTTTAAGTGCTGTCTCAAAATTCTTAATCTGCACCTTTGCCTGCGCAATGCGCGCATCATCTGTCCTGCCAATAATCCGGGGGGCTACGATTGCAGCAAGAAGGCTGAGTATAAAGACAACAACGATTATCTCCAGCAGGGTAAAGCCGCTGTTATCCTTTATCTTCACGTCGCCACCCTTGACCTTCTTATTTCTAATTTTACATTTTTCATTGTGTGCCCTCATGCCTGTCAACCTCCGTACCTTTAAAAAGGCAGGTGAACCGTCTTTCTCTATTTTACATTTATCATATTGCAAAATACAAACACCAACCCGGGCCATCAAATTTTACTGTTTCACTTTATCAGTTGATTCAGCTGGAACATGGGCAAAAGGACGGCAAGAACAATAATGCCCACCACAACACCCATTATCAGGATCATTGAAGGCTCAAGCAAGGATACAGCCCTCTGAACCTTCCTGTTGAAGTCTTCTTCATAGGAGTTCGCTGCCTTATCCAGGACCTCTGCCAGCCTTCCGCTCTTTTCACCTGTTGCAACGAGCTGTAAGAATATGGGCGGGAATTTTTCCAGTGAAGAGGAGAGCCTCTGTCCCTCCGTCACCTTTTCTACCGCATTCAGAATAGACGACTCAAGTTCTGCGTTACCAATGGACTTTGCAGAGAGCTTCAGGGCCTTCAGCATGGGCAGCCCGCCGGCAAGAAGAAAGCTCAGCGTCCTTGCGAATCTGGAATAGTAAAGGCTTTGCATAATATTGCCGGGCAGCCTGAGTATCTGTCTGTCAACAAACAGCCTGTGCTTTTTCACAAACCTTTTGGTATAAACATAACCCGCAACTGCCGCTCCTCCCAATAGCCACCAGTATTTCACAAATATATTGCTGACAAATATAAGAACAGTGGTTATGAACGGAAGCGCGGCTTTTGTGTCTTCAAATATCTTCACTATCTTTGGTATTACAAGGGTAAAAAGGAAAGAAAGGACAATTATGCCGACACCTGCCATAAACATCGGATACATCATTGCAGTTCGCACCCTCGATTTGATAGTATTCTGTTTTTCAAGAAAATCGGCAAGCCTGAGCAAAACCACATCCAGTGTCCCGCTAACCTCACCTGCCTGAATCATACTTACATAAAATTCAGGAAAGTATTCACCAAAGTCCTCCATAGCCCTGTAAAGACCTGCGCCACCGGAGACACGCTCTTTTATGGCTATCAGCATATCCCTGTAAAAACCCTCACATTCAGCAGAAAGGGATGTAAGGGCATCTATCATGGGAACGCCTGATGAAAGGAGTATGGAAAGCTGCCTGGTCATGTTCAGCAGAAAGGTCTCATCGGCTTTATGAAAAAGCCTCTTTCTTTTATGTGCTATAACAGGCTCTGCCACATTGCTCGGCAGGATGCCTTCTGCCCTGATTCTAACTACTGCATCACTTATACTGGCTGCCTCTATTGCGCCTGCTATCTGCCTTCCGTCAATTCTGTATCCTTTATATTGAAATACCGGCATATTTTTGCTTCTTCACCATTTATACTTCAACATAGTCCTTCTGCGTCACTCTCATAACCTCTTCAATAGTTGTATGGCCGTTCAGGACTTTATTGATTCCATCCGTATAAAGAGTCCTTATGCCCTTTTTCGAAATGGCATAGTCCTTTATAACCTGAGAATTCTGCCGCGATGTAATCATCTGTCTGATTTCGTTATCAATATACAGGAGTTCGAATATACCTGTCCTTCCGGAGTAACCGCTGCCTTTACACCTGTCACACCCCCTTCCTCTGAAAAGAACAGAGGCTGAAGGTTGGGGGAATGAGAGATACCTTGCCTCGTCCCCGGTAGGGGTATAAGATTCTTTACAGTGGGGGCATATGGTACGCACAAGTCTCTGGGCAAGAACAGCCACCAGGGATGATGCTATAAGAAAAGGCTCCACCCCCATATCAATAAGTCTGGTTATGGCAGAGGGAGCGTCGTTGGTATGCAGTGTGCTTAAAACGAGATGGCCTGTAAGGGATGCCTGAATGGCAATCTCTGCTGTCTCTATATCCCTTATCTCTCCCACCATTATTACGTCAGGGTCCTGCCTGAGGATGGACCTGAGTCCCGAGGCGAATGTAAGCCCTATTCCTGGATTAACATGTATCTGACCTATGCCTTTAATTTGATATTCCACCGGGTCTTCAATGGTTATTATATTTTTTTCCTCTGCATGTATTCTGTTCAGCGCTGCATAAAGGGTTGTTGATTTTCCGCTCCCTGTAGGTCCTGTAACAAGGATTATCCCGCTTGTCCTTTTAAGGAGTTCATCAAATAGCCTCACGTACTTTTCATCAAGACCGACCTCCCATAATCCCTTGACACCCTGTTTTCTATCCAGCAGTCTTAAAACAGCTCTTTCTCCAAAGGATGTGGGGATAATTGATACCCTTACATCCACATCCCTCCCGCCGATAAGAAGCCTTATCCTGCCGTCCTGTGGAAGTCTCTTTTCAGCAATATCGAGGTTTGCCATTATCTTTATCCTGCTTATAAGGGCATCCTGTATGATTTTGGGCGGTGACAGAACCTTCTGGAGGATACCATCTATTCTCAGCCTCACATCAATCTCCTTCTCATAAGGCTCTATGTGAATATCGCTGGCATTGTCTTTAGCCGCCTGCTGCAGGATGGCATTCAGCAGCCTTATAATGGGCGCTTCTTCCATAAGCTCAAGGAGGTCTTTCGGCGATTCGAACTCCGTAGCCACAGAGGAAAGGTCTTCCCCTGCTATATGCTGCATAACCTCCTGTGCTGTTCCCAGCTGGCCGTAAACCCTGTTAATCGCATCAATAACGACCCCCGGCTGCGCCCTTAAAGGAGCCGGTTTTAAACCGAATCTCTTTGCCATTTCAACCAATGCGAGGATGCCCCTGTCGTCAGCAACGGCCGCTAAAAGTTTTCCTTCTTCCCTTCTGAGGGGCATCACCATGTTGCCCTTTGCAAACGGTAGGGGAATATCCTCAATGAGAGCAATATCCACATCTTCGTCTTTTATTGTATCAATGGTTTCCATTTCTATTTTCATTTTGTATTTTTCATCTTAAAGATTTTGTATTTTTCACCTTAAAGATATAGTTGGGCTCTGCATACTGCACCTCTGGAATAGTCAAAAATTCCTTAACAGCGTTATCCACATCCTGTCCTTTACCGAGCTTTATATGGTAAACCTTTATCTCCTCTATAAACTTTATCAATGTTGCGCCCTGCCTGATGATTATACTCCTTGCCTTTTCATCGCTGACCCCGTCTTTAAATTTAACCAGGAGTTCTCCCTCTGCATACCGGCTGCTCGCCACGGCAAATTCCTTCTCCTTGTCTTTTGTTATCCTATCCATGGCCTCTGCTTCTTTAACAATATGCGGTGTAATAAAGACCAGAAGATTTGTCTTGGTCCTGGTCTTATTCTCGTTTTTGAAAAGCCATCCGATAACCGGAAGGTCTCCGAGAAAGGGAATCTTTTCATTGCGCTCCTCTTCCCTTTCTGATATCAGTCCGCCTATTACAACCGTCCTGCCGTCTTTTACGGTGATGGCTGTCTTTGTGGAACGCTTTGTTGTTGACGGCCCTACGCTGATAAGGACATTGTCACTCGCCGTCTGTACTGATGATATCTCTTGATAAACATCGAGATTTACATAATCACCCTCTGTTATTTGTGGTTTTATGGTAAGCTTTATGCCAACATCCTGTCTCTCAACGCTGCTGAAAACGCTAAGGGTGCCTGAAGGGCCTGATTCTCTCCTTGTTATAAAGGGGACATTCTCGCCAACGACTATCTCGGCATCTTTATTATCCGAGGTGAGTATCTGAGGTGTGGACAGGACATTCACCGCCCCGCTGAACTCATCGAGACTGAACAGTGCGGCGAGTCCAGGAACGCTCATTGTCTTAATTGTGCCGTCTGACTGCGTAACATCAATATTCATGAAGTTAGCCATCCCCCCCACACCTATCCCCGACATCCCCGATACTATTGTATTCAGGGTGTCCGAAGTAACCGCCCCGAAGCCTCCAATCAAAACGGGCTCATTATTGATTTTTTTTATCGCCCTCCATTTTATACCGATGTCCCTTAATTTATTTATGGAGGCCTCAACAATCATCGCCTCGACAAAAACCTGCCTCCTCCTTTTGTCCAGTTGTTTTATTATCTGCACAAGATTCTGATAATCAGACGGGGATGCAACGATTATCAAAGAGTTGGTGGCCTTATCAGGCGTAATGGTTACCCCTGATTCGAAAAGAGGCGCCTGGGGAACTCCTGTGCCGACGGTGGTCTGACGCGCTGCACCCGGCTGCGTGCCCTTCAGCATCCCTTCAAGAACCTTTCCCATCTCTGTGGCATCAGCATTCTCCAGGAAATATACATTGACCCTCCCCTGAACCTCTTTCGGCGCCACATCCAGATGCGCTATGAGTCTCTTTATGGAATCCCTTATCTCCTTACCTCCAAATAATATCACCGCATTGAGACGCTGATCCGCAACGGCCCTCAGCGCCAGAGTCGCCTGCCCGGGGATTGCTCTTCCCTTCTGGGCAAGACTGTCGTTGATTGTCTTTGTTATAGCATCTGCTGATGAGTATTTGAGATAAACCGTCTCAAAATCTTCTACGGTAACAGGTTTGTCAATGTTGTCAAGTATGGAGAGTATCTTCTCGATGTTCAATCCGGAATCCACTACCAACAGAAAGTCCCCTATGACCTCCATATACCCATCCGGCGATATTAACGGCCTGAATACCCTCAGCGCATCAGAAGGGGATGTGTATTTAACAGGAACCAGTCTTATAGAATAGTTTTCATTAATAGGCGGTCGCTCGGTAAATACCTCCAGCCCCTGAGCCTTTGCCTCCCGTGAAGGAACTATTTTGTAAGTGTTGGCGCCAGTTGGAATGACCGCAAAGTCTTTCAATCTGAGTATGGATATAAAGAGATTGTACGTATCCTCCGGCTTTAGTTTTGATGGGGCAATAACGGTTATCTTCCCTTTCAGTCTTTCATCAAAGATAAAATTCTTTCCGGTAACCTCGCTTATAAATTTTGTGAGGGCAGGGAGTTCAACATCCACAAAATTAATCGTGATCTTGTTGTCTTTCTTTATCTCGGCAAAGGATGGACTGACCAATGATAGGGGATGAGGGATGAGGCACAGAAAAAATAATAGAAATGTAATAAAACTAAAACGGCTTGACAAAGATAACCCCTGCTTTCTCATCTGCTGTTTACCATCCTTCCTTATTATTCTGATGCATGCTTTTGTCCTTTTAAAAACTTACCCAGTATATATTGTGTTTCCCTGTTTTTGCAAGCCCTTCCATGCCTCCGAATTGACTCACAATAAAATAGGGGCTGAAGTCTCAATGAAGTGGAGCGGATAGCCCCGCATAACAGATGGGAAGAACCAAATATATTGCACCAACATTTGCACTTTTACAAAGTTAGTTTAATATTGCCGAAAGATAGGCACAGCCTCCTTATGGATTCAGGAGTTCCCTGAGTTCTTTTCCAACCTTGAAGTGGAGCACCTTCTTGGCGGGGACGTTAACGCTTTCGCCTGTCTTGGGGTTTCTTGCCTTTCTCGGATTCCTTGTCTTTAGCCTGAAATTCCCGAAGCCCCTTATCTCTATCTTTTCTCCCCTCTGAAGCGCTTCCTTTATGCTGTCAAAAACCGTTTCCATTACTATCTCTGTCTGTTTCCTTGTAAGTCCTTCAACTTTTTCAGATACTTTGTCCACAAGAACTGATCTTGTCATAAAACCTCCATTGCGTGTGTAGAAGACTTAAATAACAGCATCTAACTGGCATATCATAGATTGCCGGATATTATAAAATCAAGCCTTTTTCTTCCTGCTGTTTTCTGCCCATACCTCTATTGCGAGTTCAGGACACATCTGGGCGCATAGCGCGCATCCGGTGCATTTTTCCATGTGTTCGGGATGAGCAGTGAAATATCCCATTTTGTTGAATTGCTCTTCGATTGCTATAACTCCTTTAGGACAGGACATCACACAGTATTTACAGCCTTTGCACAATTGTTTGTCTATTACGATTTTCCCTTTCATGCGCTCCTTTCAAGCAGTTCGCCGGCGTGTTTTAAAGATACATCAGTTATCTTGCCGCTGAGCATGCGCGCTATCTCAGCAGTGCGTTCATCTGGAGTAAGCTCCTTTATTTTTACGGAAGTGCTGTCTTTTTTCTGGGATTTTTCCGTCATTATATGAAAATCCGCTGCCGATGCTATCTGAGGAAGGTGAGTTATGCATATAACCTGATGAGCCTTTGAAAGCCTTTTTAATTTCATGCCTACACTTTCAGCTGTTCGTCCTCCTATGCCGGCGTCAATCTCGTCAAATATAAGCACAGGGATGCTGTCAACGTCAGCAAGTATATTCTTTAGCGCAAGCATTATCCTTGAGAGTTCTCCGCCTGAAGCAACCCTTGCCAGAGGTTTAAGAGGCTCTCCGGGGTTTGCTGAAAAAAGGAATTCAATTATATCAATGCCGGTGGAAGACAGCGGAGACGGCATGACGTCAGCTCTGAATCCGGCCTTTTCAAATGCAAGCTCTTTCAGTATCTTTTCTACTGCTTTGCTTATGTCTCTTGCTGTCTGTTTTCTTTTTTCTGACAGATGTGTTGCCTCACTCAGGAGTTTTTCTTCCTTTTCTCTGAGTTGATTTTCAAGTATGTCAATTTTTTCATCAGAATGTTTTAAGGTCGTGAGTTCTTTTTCCGCCTCATCCCTGTAGCTGATTATTGAGTCAGCGCCGTCTCCGTATTTTTTCTCAAGTTTTTTTATGGTTTCAAGCCGTTCCTCTATGGTTTCAAGCCTCTTTGGGTCAAGGTCGTATTTTTCCTTGAACCCCCTCAATGATAGAGCCCCGTCTTCGAGCAAAGGCTTTGCCGACTCCATGAGGCCGAGAGTTTCATTAATGCCCGGGTCTATTGAAGCCATCTCACGAAGTTTTGAGATTACAGAGTCCAGTTTCTCCGTGCATGCCCCTTCCGATGCGTAGAGCATTGTATATGCTGTTTCTACAAGCTCGTTCAGTTTATTCAGGTTTGAAAGTATGACCCTCTCTTCTTCCAGCGCTTCCTTTTCCCCTTTTTTAAGCGAAGCAGAATCTATTTCGTTTATCTGGAAGCTCAGAAGGTCAATCCTCTGCATTCGTTCCTTCACATTTTCCTTAAGTTTGCCGAGTTCTCTTTTTAGTGACTGAACTTCATGAAACACTGCCTCAACCTCTGCCCTTTTGTCATGGAGTTTGCCGTAAAAATCTAGAAGGGTTCTCTGGTTGTCCGTTGAAAGAAGGCTTTGGTGTTCGTGCTGGCCGTGCATGTCAACGAGGGTTTTGCCTATAGCGGACAGACTCTGGATGTTAACAAGAGAATCGTTTATATATGCCCTGCCCTTCCCTGAAGATGAGATATTTCGCCTTATTATTATCCCGTCTTCGGAAGTAATGCCCATTTCCGTAAGCATCGGATGGCCTGACACTTCAAAAAACGCCTCAACAGACGCCTCATCCTTCCCGCTTTTAATCATCCCGGTCTGTGCCCTTTCTCCAAGCGCAAGGCCGAGGGCGTCGACAATTATCGATTTTCCCGCGCCTGTTTCTCCTGTTAAGACATTGAGACCAGCTTCAAATCTTATTTTGAGGTCATCAATTATAGCGAGATTTTTTATCCTGAGTTCTTTAAGCATCTCTGCAAATACCTATGTTTGTCACCCTGAACTCGTTTCAGGGTCTTATAATTCTAATTTGATGCGGATTGATTTTATTAGATGCCCCGATTCAATCGGGGCATGACGCATTTTACTGGTTTTGTTTCATTTTTTAAGAATATTTCTGAGCTCCCTTGCATTTTTCGGAGCATAACCACCGGCTTCATTATTGAAATACAGGAAAACGTCTTTGCCGTCTTTCAGAAATCTATTTATTGCCTTTGCATCTGCCCTAAGCTGTTCAGTCGTATAGCCAGAGGCGTATTCCCCGTCAGCGCCGTGCCTCCTGATATATACGAAATCAGCGGTAGCCGGTGCGCCGCATAAAAAATCAGGCCAATCAGCGAGGCACAGCGCAGTATTGTTTTTCCCGAGAAGCGATATAATCTGTCTGTTTATCCAGCTTTTATCCCTGAATTCAAAGGTGTTTCTTACTTTATATTGGCTTAGCGCCTCAAAAAAATCTTTCAGTTTACCGATATCTGCCTTAAAGTCAGGAGGAAACTGCCATAGGACAACCCCGAGTTTCTCTCTAAGCGCGGTTATTCTTGAAAAGAATACATCCAGAGGCTCGGCAGGGGATTTTAATTTTTTGACATGGGTTATAGACCTGCTTCCCTTAAGTGAGATTATAAAGTCTTTGGGTGTTTCGCTGTACCACTTTGAAAATGTCTCTTTCTCGGGGACACTGTGAAAAGTGACGTCAAGCTCAACAGTTGCGAATTTTTTGCAATAGTATTCAAGCCACTGGTTTTTAGAGAGTTCATTAGGATAAAATATCCCCTGCCAGTTATCGTACAGGAAACCACTGCATCCTATCTTCACACAAGGCATACGATATTGTATCACATAACTGCCTTATATTGAAAGGTTTTTTGCCGTCTGCGCATTGACTCACAATAAATATTACCGAAATAAAGGATAAAAAGGAATCATTGACTTATAATGCATGTTACCAATAAACATGCATAGGAAGTAACGGCATTATGAGCTCACGATCCAAAAGGGAGTATCTCGAAGCGATATATCTGAGGTACAGGAGGGCTGCTCGAAAGAAGAAAGCCTCTATACAGTAATACAGTAAAGAAGCAATTCTTAAGCCTCTGGGGAATAAATGTGAATAAATAAATGATAAATGGGGACAGCGACCGCTAAAAATGGAGTAAGAATAAAAAATTGTTTGATAGCTCGTGCGGACGTCGCTTTACTGCCCTGCACAGCTCAGGCGATAGCCCATAGTCCTAAAGTCACCTGAATCATCTATTCCTGTGCTAAAATCCATCATGGAATTTGTCGATGTTCTTTTTCCGATTAATCTTGGCCCGCTGACATACAAATGCCCTGAGCATCTGATTGGCAAAGCGCATCCCGGAATGCTCGTCTCAGCGCCTCTGAAAAAACAGATAACAAAGGGAATAATCCTCAGTAAATCTTCCGCATCCGTGTCCGACAATATGAAAAACATCAGTGATATTCACGGCGAATCGCCTCTGCTTGAACCGCCATTGCTGAAACTCCTTAACTGGATGGCTGATTATTATATCATCGCAAATAAAGGACTTGTCCTTAAGAACATGCTGCCGCAGGAGACATTCAAAAGAGTTAAGGCGCGGAGCAAAGGGGAAACCGAAGACAAGGAAAGGAATGAGATAATTGAGATAGACGAAAACATCTTATCCAAAATAAAAGAATCGCTTTCTAAAAGAGACTATAAAACCTTTCTTGTTCATGCCCCAAGTCCTTTATACGAAAGCGCAATGGTTGCAAAAATCCTGCCGCAGGGAAAAAGCGCTATAATCCTTGTCCCTGAAATCGTACACATAAGCCATGCCATTCCTTTTATCAAAGAAACAGCAGGAGAGAGGTTATGCGTGCTGCACAGCGGGTTAAGCAAGGGGCAGCGCTCAGAGGCTATGGAAAAAATCATTTCAGGGCAGTGCAATGTAGTGCTTGGCACGAGGATGGCAGTCTTTGCGCCTCTGAAAAATGTATCACTGATTTCGGTTATGCATGAGCACAGCAGTTCATACAGGACAGAAGAAGGGCTGAGATTCAACGCAAGGGATATTGCTGTCATGAGGGGCTATCTTGAAAAAGCGGCGGTTATATTGTCATCCGTCTGTCCGTCAATAGAATCCGTTTATAATTCAAAACGGAGTAAATACACGTTTATCAGGCCTGACTTATATTCCAAGCGCCCGAAGATAAGAATACTTAACATGAGGAATGAACGCCAGCCGGCCCCTAATCTTTCAAAGACAGTTATAAATGAAGCGCTGTCGTCTATCAGGAAGAACGAGAAAATAATGTTTGTGATAAACAGGAAGGGCTATTCCATGCTCACATGCAAGGAATGCGGCTGCACCGAGACATGCGGCAAATGCAGCATTCCGCTTATGTTCTATAAGGGTGACAAATCTCTGAGATGCCACTACTGCGGAGCCATAGCCAGTTCTCCCGATAAGTGCAGAAGATGCGGAAGCTTTTCTCTTGAACCAACAGGCTCCGGCATAGAGCGGGTGGAAGAAACCATTAAAAAAGTGTTCGATATCGAGCCGCTGAGAATTGACAGCGACATGCTTAAGAGGAAACGCATTCCAGAAGACATCTCTGATATAATAGAGGGTAAACCAATAATCCTTGGGACAAAGCTTCTTACAAAAAGGCTGCACAGTTCAGAAAAATTAGGAATGGCGGCAGTGCTTAATGCTGACAGCTATCTGAATCAGCCTGACTTCCGCTCTGCTGAAAGGACATTTCATGAGATGTACGGCATTACCGACAAGATAAAACCCGGCGGTTCGCTTTTCATTCAGACAAGGATGCCGCAGAACTATATCTTCAGGCATCTTAAAAACCATGACTATGCTTCCTTCTGCGATGAAGAATTAGAAAAGAGAAAAGAAATGTTATATCCTCCGTTTTCAAAGCTGGCATTAATAACTTTTAATAGCAGAGATTGCGATGCAGTCAGGACAGAAAAGGCAATCAGGGAGATACTTTCAGGCAATAAGGCTTTAGAGGTTCTTGGTCCTTCAGTCACGCCCACCAAAAAGGGGGGAAAGGAATATTCCCTGCTTTTTAAGGCTGTGTCGAAGAAGAATTTGCATTCTTCCGTAAAGAGATTTCTGGAGCTTCTCGGCAGCTACAAATGTTTGAATGTAAAAATTGCGATTGACCCTTAGCCTATTTGAGAGTAATTTTACGTGTATGCTGATTTGTCGCCGATGTCGAAATGAATCGGCATGAAGACTTTTCTGAATGTGAAGAATAGAAGCGTGAACGCTATGAGAAGAAGGCCGTAGGCCGCTCCTTCAAAACTAATCATCCGCACAGAGAAAAGCAAAAGATATAAAGGCATTATAAATGCAAGGAGATAGCCTTCCGCTAACTTAAAGCAGAATGCCTCTTTTGCAGTTATAAAAGCAAGACAGAGCGAGAGCGGGATAAGCAAAAGCGCCCCGTAATTTTTATGCGCGACAATGCTCAGGGCATCTCCTTTTCCTGCGATAAAAAGAATTGCCAGCGAAACAATAGAAAGGATATAAATTTTTATAAGGTTTTTTTTGAACTTGCTTATATAAAGGTGAATAAAAAATACGCTCAAGCCAACAGATATGTAAAGGGAGATAAGCAAGATGTTGAATTTGAGGTTGATTGAAGCGTCAGGAGTGTGCTTTAAAGAGTTGAGCATCATATATGCAGCAAGCGAGATGATTACTGCTGACAGAATAATCCCAACCCTGTAAATCACAACCGTAACCTTGTCTTCTTTTGTCAGCGGCTGGAATATCTGCTGCTCGCCCATGGGATTATATTAACAGATTAAAGAGAAAATTAAACAAGCAGGCGGGCAGGAAAGATTGAGGAAGAATTTTTATACGACACCTTAAAAAGATAAAACGTGTTGGGGCGATAACACAAAAACCTTTGGCTGTTAAGCCACAGCGGACTGCTATCTACTTATTTTGTCGATTATAAAAATTCTGATGCAGTCTTTCCTGCTTACATCTCAAGACTGCCTGAAATTCTTCTCTCTTCTTATCAGGTCCCCTTCCCTTACTCCGTTGTGCACAGGCATAAAAATAATATCCTCATTTCTCGCAGTTGTAATATCCATTCCATCAGCATCTTTCATTGATTCAAGCTCAAACAGTTTCTCTTCAAGCCCTCGCGAAAGATATTCTACGGCATCTCCCATATCAAGCCTGTTTCTCAGCTCAACCTTTGCAAGCCTGTCTTTAATTTCAAGGATAATCCCGACAAGCTCATGGCTCATCCTGTAGCTTTCGCCGTCAAAATTATAATCAGTGTCCGGCTGTTTGCCGAAGAACATGCCTGTTGTGTATCCCCTGCTTGAGAACATTGAAAGCTCTTTTAACCACCTTGGATTAACAGCGTATTCCCAATTTCCGAGGGAATCTACTGCTTCCCTGTAAGTCTTTACAACACCGGCAACATAATTTATTCCCTTCATCCTTCCTTCAATCTTGAAGCTGTCTATCCCGGCATCGCTCAGAAGATGCAGATGCTCAATCATGCAGAGGTCTTTTGAGCTCATGATATAAGTCCCCCTGTCATCCTCAAATACAGGGAAGTGCTCTCCCTGCCTTTTTTCTTCCATAAGGGTATAGTTCCACCTGCATGAATTCGTGCATTCGCCCCTGTTTGCGCTCCTTGATGTAAGAAAACTGCTTATATAACATCTCCCAGAATACGAAATGCAGATAGAGCCGTGGACAAAGACCTCAAGTTCAACTTTTACCTTAGAGCGAATCTCCTTAATCTCATCTATCGTGAGTTCTCTTGAAAGCACAAGCCTCTTTGCGCCGAGATTTTCCCAGAATCTTGCTGCTTCGCTGTTTGTGATATTTGCCTGTGTGCTTACATGGATTGCAATCTCAGGAGCGCTTTTTTTGAACATCATGAAAAACCCGGGGTCAGACAGTATCACTGCGTCAGGCATTGCATCTTTAAGAAACTCTATGTATTCTTCCATCCCTTTTAAGTCTGTGTTGTGAGGGAAGATGTTTACTGTGACATAAGTTTTTTTATTTCTGGCGTGTGCATATTTTATTGCTTCTTTCAATCCTCCGGGGTCAAAGTTGCCAGCCTTGCCTCTGAGGCTGAATCTTGAATCGCCAAGATAAACAGCATCAGCTCCATAGTGAATGGCTGTTCTGAGTTTCTCAAAATCTCCGGCAGGTGCAAGAAGTTCAGGTTTTTTCATTTCAGTATTGCTTTTGCCTTTTTAATATCTCTTTTGATCTGCGCTTCCAGCGCCTTTACGCTTGGGAACTTTTTCTCATCACGGATGTGTTTTATAAAATGCACCTTAAGTTTTTTGCCTAAAAGATTTCCTGAGAAATTAAAAATATGGACCTCAAGGCTTAATTCAGATGCGCCAAATGTCGGGTTCTTACCGATGTTGGCAACGGCGTTGAAGGTCCTAGCGGCTATGTGCAAGGTGCTAGGGAATAGGTTAGTTTTCCCCTGATACCTGACACCTGACACCTGCCCTTTGAGAATTGCGACCCTTACCGCATAAACACCCTCTTTGGGAGAATAGCCTTTAAATGAAATGTTTGCAGTCGGAGTATGAAGGAACTTTTCTCCCCTTCCGGCGCCTTTAATGACTGTCCCTTCTATTGAAAAAGGCTTTCCGAGGATTTTTGCAACCCTGTCAACCCTGCCTTCAAGAATAAGGTTTTTGATTTTCGCCTCTTTTAAGAGTTCTTTGTAAACAGCTGTAATATATTTTTTTGTCTTTTCAGGAAGCCCGCTGTTATCTATCTTATAATCAGACCTCATTATCTTTTCCTTTATCGGAAGCTGGCATTTGAGCCTTTCAATCACCTCGTTCGGCGGGATGCCGTGCATGGACAGCCTGTTAATTGCGGTGGTTTTTTTGGTGAATACTGTAAGCATCCTATCAAATCTTCTTTCGTATCCCCTCTCAAATATCAAAGGCGCTTCTACGATAAACACCTTATTTCCATTCTTGGTTTTTATAAAGAAATCGTCAATCCTTTCAAAGACTAATGGATGAATAAGGTCTTCAAGCTTAAGCCGCAGTGATTTGTTCCTGAAAATCCTTTGGGCGATTTTACTCTTGTCGAGAGCGCCTTTTTTATCAAATACCCCTACGCCAAAAAATGCTTTTATTTTTTTGAGGATAGTTTTTTCTCTTAGAAGCTGCTGAACAGCCCAGTCAGCATCAATCGTAACTGCGCCAAGCTCTCTGAACATCTGAAGCACAGCGCTCTTTCCCATGCCATAATTGCCTGTCAACCCTGCGATGAACATAGGATTATTATACATTACGAGGGGAGTGTATCTGTTAGAGCGGGAGTTAAGGGTTATAGAAAATGAAAGTCAGACAGACCGGTTTCATTTTGGCTTTTTCATAATTAAGGAACATTACATTTATACTGCATCTGCTTTTTGATGAATTATAAGAAGTGGAGAGGGTACCGTCAAGCGAATTTTTACTGAAAATCCTCTATAAGCTGTTACAAAACCTTTATCCTCTCTTTTCCCGCTGCGCGGTTGAGTTTGGAGTCAGTGCTTGAAAAATAAACTTCTCCCATAATCTTGCCTTTCAGGTTGACTGCGGATGCGAGATGAATGGAGTCAAAGCCTCTCAGAAGGTATTTCTCCGCTATATCTCCAGCTGACCTTATTATCCCGTCTGTTACTTCAATGATAAAATAACTTTCCCAATCCCTGTTCAGATCCTCTACAATTTTTCTCAGGGCAGTTATTGAGAAGCCGTCATCTCTTTGTTTTCTTGCAAAGGCAGCCCTTGCCTCGGCATATGCAATCTTTGAAGCGGCAATAACAGATGCTTTTTGGGTTACATCCCTGACAATTGCCGAGCCTGCTTCTTCAACATACAGCTTTACCAGAGAACTCGTGTCCAGATAGACGATCATCTTCTGTCTTCAAGGACTATCTCTGAAACGGTCTTCCCCTTAATCCTTACAGGGCTTCTGCTGCCGGAGGGCTTTCCGCCCTTCCACGAAGCAAAGCCCTCATTAACGAGAGACAAGAGATGCGAGTCTTCCTTTGCCCTTTCAACCGGAGTGATTGTTGCTATTACAGTCTCTCTCTCAGTAATCAGGACCTTTTCGCCCTTTTTAACTTCGCGGAGATAGTGGCTCAGCCTGTTTTTAAGTTCCTTTACGCCTGCTGCTATCATGGCTACATTTTATACCGTGGTAGCTACCTTTGTCAAAGGATTTCTGTGACGGCAATCGATATTCTACAGCTTCCATGCTGGTTCGATGCCTATTATGTTATCCTAACATGTGAATTTATCACTCTTTCAAAAGCCAAGCAGATACATAGATAACGAAGTAAACTCGCTGAGGAAAGAGGTGGAGATTAAGACCGCCCTTGCCTTCCCTGATATATATGACATCGGGATGTCGCACCTCGGACTGAGAATCCTCTATAAGATAATCAATGACCTTCCATACGCCTCTGCTGAAAGGGTATTTCACCCATGGCTTGATCTGGAAGAGGAGATGAGGCACAAAGGCATCCTGCTTTCTTCACTTGAGACAGGAAGGGCGCTGAAGGATTTTGATGTTGTCGGATTCAGCCTTCAGTATGAGCTTTCATACACAACTGTCCTTAATATGCTTTATCTTGGAGGAATCCCGATAAAGAGCGAAGAACGGGCAAAAGGAAACTGGCCGCTGATAATCGCAGGAGGCCCCTGCACAGTCAACCCCCTTCCAATGTCTCCTTTCATAGATGCATTTTTAATAGGTGACGGCGAAGAAGCGGTTATAGAAATTTTAGAGACATACAGAAGATGGAAAAAAGAAGGGGACGGGAAAAGGGAATCTGCCTTAAAAGCCCTTTCACAGATTGAAGGAGTATTTGTTCCTCTCGTTCACTCTTCACTAAAAACTTTTAACAGTAATCCCCACATCCCCCCTTTACTAAAGGGGGGTGAGGGGGGATTTGTTATCAAACGCCGTTATATAGATTCATTGGATTCATCTCCATATCCGGAGGCTCCGATTGTCCCATATACATCCATTGTCCATGACAGGGTGAATGTAGAGGTATCGCGCGGCTGCACAATGGGATGCAGGTTCTGTCAGGCAGGGATAATTTACAGGCCGCTTCGTGAAAGAAGCCCTGAAAATATCCTGAAAATTGCAGGGAATTCTCTCAGGAATACAGGATACGAAGATGTCTCCTTCACATCCTTAAGCGCTGGAGATTACTCATGCCTTTTGCCTCTGCTTAAGGAATTTAACCGCCGGTTTTCTGATAAAAAAATTTCACTTTCACTGCCTTCTTTAAGGGTTGCCGCTGTTGATAGAGACATCCTCAAAGAGATAAAGAGTGTCAGGAAAACAGGCTTTACAATAGCTCCAGAGGCCGGGACTGAAAGGCTGCGTAATGTCATAAACAAAGATTTCACAGAGGAAGATTACGAGAGAAGCCTTAATGCGCTTTTTGAAGAAGGCTGGCAGAATCTCAAACTGTATTATATGGTAGGGCTTCCGACCGAGACCGATGAGGATATACAGGCAATACCTGAGATGATAATGAAGGCTTTAAGAATCGCAAAATCGCACACAGGAAGGCATGTAAAAATAAATGTGGGCGTCTCTCCATTTGTCCCAAAATCCCATACGCCATTTCAGTGGCATGGTCAGGAAAACATTGAGAACATAAAGAGGAAGATGAAATATCTGAAAGAGATATTCAGGAAAAAGAGATTTGAGTTTAAGGGGCACAGGGAAGATATGAGTTTTCTTGAGGCAGTGTTTGCGCGAGGAGATGAGAGGCTTGCTCCTTTAATAGAGAAGGCATGGTCTCTGGGGTGCAGGCTTGACGCATGGGGAGAGACATTTGATTTTCAGAAATGGACTCAGGCGATGGAAGAGACAGGCATAAATGCAGCAGCATATGCAGAAAAGACTTACGGGACAGATGAAAGGCTGCCGTGGGACATTATTGATACAGGGGTAAATAAAGACTTCCTCTGCAGGGAATATCAGAGGGCAATAACAGGAGAAAAAACATCTGACTGCAGGAAGGTTTGTCATGTGTGTGGGCTGAAATGCAAAGAAGTTAAGAGTGAAAAGTTAGAAGTTAAAAGTTCCGAAACTACCGCCCCCAAACTCTCAACTTTCAACACTCAACACTCAACTTTACGTTTACGAGTTGAATTCTCAAAATCAGGTGTTTTGAAATATCTCTCCCACCTTGAACTTGTTACAGCGATTTTCCGCGCGATGAGAAGGGCAGAGATACAAATGAGGTATTCGCAGGGATTTCATCCATCGCCAAAAGTGTCTTTCGGGCCTGCTCTTGGCGTGGGCATAGCAGGCATCAGGGAATACTTTGATATGGAGATAACACCTCCGTTTGATATAGACTATTTTATACCGAGGATGAATTCTGTTCTGCCGGAAGGCTTAAAAATAAAGGATGCTGTTTTAATATTTGACAAAGAGCCGTCCCTGAGCAGTTTCATATCGCGGTACGAATACGAGATAATCTGCGATGACTCGGCAGTTGCTGAAAGGTATTTGGAACAAAAATTAGGAATTGCAGAAATAGAAGATGTTTCAATTGTGGATAATAAAACTGTGAGGCTTACGCTTGTTGACGGCAAGGATAAAAAACCAAAGCTCAGCGAGATACTCCCTGAGATATTCGGTGTATCATATAAAGAACTTGATATAACAAGAGTTGCGATGTACGGCTGGAAGGGCGAATGGTCGCTGCCTCTCGGAATCGAGTCGCAACGACTGGAAAGGAATATAACATGGTTAGCGAAATCCTGATTAATGCAACACATGAAGAAATAAGAGTAGCGCTCCTTGAGGGCGGGCAGGTGGTTGAATTCTATATTGAGAGGAAGCGCGATGCAAGCCTTGTCGGCAATGTCTACAAGGGAAAGGTTGTCAAGATACTTCCTGGAATGCAGTCTGCCTTTATTGATATCGGGCTTGAAAGGGCGGCGTTTCTTTATGTTGCTGACATAAGGGCTGACATTGAAGAGTACGCTCCGTTTCTTGAAGAGGAAGAAAAAGGCGATTCCGTTGAATTTATCTCGCGCAAAGGCAGATCGGATCTTGCCATAGAAGACCTCCTTCAGTCCGGGCAGGAAATCCTCGTCCATGCCTCAAAAGACCCTATAGGCAGCAAAGGCGCGCGCGTGACATCGTACATCACGCTGCCCGGCCGCTATCTGGTGCTTATGCCGAATGTTGAGCATGTAGGCATTTCAAGGAGAATTGCCGATGAACAGGAGAGGACCCGGTTAAAAACAATCGCAGAAACAATAAAGCCGAAAGGCTACGGGCTTATAATCAGGACTGCCAGCGAAAGATGCAGTGAAGAAGAACTGAAAAAGGATTTGGATTTTCTTATTCTGCTATGGGAAAACATACAGAGGAAAAAAGAAAAGGTAACAGCGCCTTCTCTACTTTACAGCGACCTCGATCTTGTATTCAGAAGCGTCAGAGACCTGCTTACGCAGGATGTTGAGAGACTGGTTATTGATTCTGCCGAGGAGTATGAAAGGATAAAGGAGTTTGTCAGGACATATTTCCCAAAGCTCCTTGACAAGATAGTTTTCTATGAAGGGCAGGAGCCGATATTTGATGCATTCGGCGTAGAACTGGATATCTCAAGGGCGCTCGGCAGAAGGGTCTGGCTCAAGTCAGGAGGCTATATCGTGACTGATCAGACAGAGGCGATGACTGTAATAGATGTCAATACAGGGAAGTTTGTCGGCAAGGACGATTTGGAGGACACGATATTAAAGACAAATCTTGAGGCTGTAAAGGAGATAGCATACCAGATAAGGCTGAGGAACCTCGGCGGAATAATAATAGTGGACTTCATTGACATGGAAAAACTGGAAAACAGGGAAAAGGTGTTTAATGCATTTGTTGAGGCGATGAAAAAAGACAGGGCGAAAAACACAATCCTGCATATATCAGAACTCGGGCTTATACAGATGACAAGGAAGCGAGTAAGGGAAAGCCTCGGCAGGACTCTCTGCGAGCCTTGTCCTTACTGCGAAGGAAAGGGATTTGTGAAATCTCCGCGCACGCTCTGTTATGAGATATTCAGGGATATAAGCAAGCTTGCGATGCATGGCAGCGAAAAGATAATCATCACTGCCCATCCTTCTGTCGCGGAACTCCTGTCTGACGAAGAGAGGCTTGGCATTGAAGATATTGAGAACAAATACGGCATTAAGGTTATTATTAAAGAGAGCAATATCCTTCATCAGGAGAAATACGAGATAAATTCGCTGTGATAAATAAAAAATGTATACATTGCTCAAAAATTTCTTTAACTCGGTAAAGATTTAAGATGCTTGATTCAGAATTGAAGATACATGATAAAAAGCTGTCTGTTATGCATCGTGCTTCGTGCATCTTGCACAACATACAAGGTATCGAAAAATAAATTTTCTCGCAACATCTGCATTTTAATCGCGAATAAATATTTACATGGTAGAAGCTAAATTAGAAACCCTCATTGGAATCCTCAAAGAAATGGAAAGCGCTGTGCTTGCCTATTCCGGAGGTGTTGACAGCACGCTTCTCTTAAAAGCGATTCAGCTTTCAGGGATAGAATCTCTTGCAGTAACAGCAGTCTCTGAAACCATGCCTAAAAATGATCTGTTATTTTCAAAAAAAATGTGCGAAGGGGCAGGCATAAAACAAATGATTATAAAAACAGAGGAGCTGAACATAGAGAATTTTGCAAAGAATCCTCATGACAGGTGCTTCTATTGCAAAGACGAACTATTCAGCAAGATAAGGGAAATAGCAGGTGAGGGTTACAGGTTTGTGCTTGATGGAAGCAATCTTGATGATACGGCGGACTGGCGGCCCGGCAGAAAGGCTGCCTTAAACCACAGCGTAAGAAGCCCTCTGATAGAGGCAGGGCTGGATAAAAAAGAGATAAGAGAAATATCCCGGAGGCTTAATCTTCCCTCATGGGATAAACCGTCTTCTCCATGTCTTGCATCAAGGTTTCCCTACGGAGAACAGATAACCGCAGGGGCATTAAGACAGGTTGCAGAGGCGGAAGGTTTTCTGAGGTCATTGGGTTTTAAAGAATTCAGAGTGAGGCATCACAGGGATATTGCGCGGATTGAGCTTAAAGAAGAAAATATGGCTATGGCGCTTAACCCTGAGATTAGAAAAGCCATTGCTGAAAAACTTAAATCCATCGGATACAGATTTATTGTCATTGATATAGAAGGTTTCAGAAGTGGAAGGATGAACGAAGGGATAGAAAAGAAGCAAAATGAAAAACCTGCCTGAACTTAAAGACCTTGAAAAATGCGTCAGATGCGGAAGCTGTAAGGCATGCTGTCCGACCTATGATGAAGACAATACAGAGGCGATGGGAGCAAGGGGCAGGCTCGCGCTTCTTAGAGGGCTTCTGCTTCAGGAGTTGAAACCCACGCCATTGCTCAATGAAAAAATTTTCAGCTGCATCCTCTGCGAGGCATGTTCCGGGCTTTGTCCGAACGGAGTTGATATAACGGAGAACATTTACAGAGGAAGGAATATGCTCAGGCAGGGGGATAAGAGGAGGAAATATTTGAGGCTCCTTGCAAAGTTTTTTATCAGGAATCCTGACCTGAGCTACAAAATGCTTCAGATGTTTCAGCATGTATTGTTTCCGTATCTTTTAAAAAAGGGGATTATCCCCTCTAATTTTAAGCTTCCTGAAAGTTCTTTTAAAGAAAGAACGCAGGTTTATAAGGTTCCGAAAAGGCGCGAAAGGGTGGCTGTATTCACAGGTTGTGTTACCAATTTTTTATATCCTCACCTTGGGCTGTCATTGATAAACATACTCCTTAAATCAGGTTATGAAGTGATAGTGCCCGGAGGCGAGGTATGCTGCGGAATGCCCTTGAGGGCGCTCGGGCTTGAAGAAGAAGCGCGCGAACTGGCGACAAGGAATATGCGGATATTCGGAAGGTTAAAGGCAGAAGCGGTACTGAGCCTCTGCCCCACATGCGTTACTATGATAAAAAACCAATACCCAAAAATTATTAACAGCGGCATTAGCAATGCAATGGATGTGTCAAGTTTTCTGCTTGAAAGATTAGACGTTGCCCAGCCGTCACTTTTTTCACAGAAATACGCGACAGTCACATACCATGACCCTTGCCACCTTGCATACGGGCTTGGCATAAAGGATGAGCCGAGGCGGATGCTGGAAAAAATCGGCGCAAATATCATTGAGAAAAAAGAAAATAGCTGCTGCGGTTCAGGAGGGCTTTTCAGTCTCACAAATAAAGATATTTCAGGCAGTCTCCTAAAAAAGCAGGCTGAAAGCTGTTTAGAAACAGGCGCGGCTGCTGTTGTTACAGCATGTCCGGCCTGCATGATGCAGCTTGGCAGGGCAATTACCGGGATGCCTGTGTTTCATATAATAGAACTTATTGAGGAGGCATACTGTGACAGTGATAGGGTATAATATACGAAAATTTGGAAGATGCATGATGCAAGATTCAAGATGCAGGGTAAAAATTCAAACTATTATCGTGCATCCTGTATCATGTATCGTGGGGAGTGGGGAGGAACGATGAAATTCTTTATTGACACTGCTAATGTAAACGAGATTAAAAAGGCATGGGAGGTCGGCGTTGTTGACGGCGTTACAACAAACCCGTCGCTTATCTCAAAAGAAGGCAGAGATCCGACAGAACTTCTTAAAGAGATATGCAGCATTGTTGACGGCCCTGTGAGCGCCGAGGTGGTTGGTTTGAAGGCAGAGGAAATGGTAAAAGAGGCGGAATCCCTCGCAAAGATACATAAAAACATAGTCGTAAAAATACCGATGACAGAAGACGGCTTGAGGGCGGTGAAAAAACTTTCAGGCATGGGAATAAAAACGAATGTCACGCTCGTATTTTCTCCGAGCCAGGCGCTTCTTGCCGCTAAAGCCGGGGCAACTTATGCAAGCCCTTTTGTAGGAAGGCTTGATGACATAAGCCATTATGGAATGGGACTGATTCAGGAGATAATGACTATCTATGAAAACTACGATTTTGATACGCAGGTTATAGTCGCAAGCATAAGGAATCCGCTTCATGTTGTTGAGACGGCAAAGATGGGAGCGCATATTGCAACAATTCCGTATTCAGTGATAGCACAGCTCACAAAACATCCATTGACAGATATTGGGATTGAAAAGTTTCTTAAAGATTGGGAAAAGGTTCCGAAAAAATAGCGGATAGCTACTAACAGGCAATCAGGAATAAGATGCCGATTTATGAGTATAAATGCACAAAATGCAAAGAGGATTTTGAAAAGCTTGTTTTCGGGAGCCAGAAAGTCACATGCCCGAAATGCAATTCCTCAGAGATAAAGAAGAAGATGTCCATGTTCGGAATGAGCGGAGTTGAGAAACCATTTGCAGGAACATCATCTGCAAGCTGTTCATCCTGCACCAAATCAACCTGCACCAGCTGCCATTAAGCCAAACTTATTCAGGCTGACGGAACGGGTTTGCCCTGAGAATGCGGCTTAGTTTCAGAGGGCTCCCTTCAAATATGAATAGTGCGGTGCCGCGCTCCTCTGTTGTCTGCCCTCCCGCAACCCATTTCCCGTTCCAGGCGATTTTCATGGATACAGATGTTTTCTCTATCTGAACCCATTTGGAAGAAAATGTAAGCTCTGCCTTATCAAAGCTCTTTATTGCACCGAGAAGCTCCCTGTAGCCTTCTTTTGTTGTGTTCTTTTCAATAACTGCAAGGTCTCCTTTCAGGTAGGCTTCCTTTATTTCCTCTGCAAGGGCAATTGCCTCTTGAGCTGTTTTTGATTCGTCGGTAACTTTTTTAACTTCTTTTTCCCCGCAGGATAAAAGTGGAAGCACTGCAATTAATAGTAAGATTAGCGCCTTTTTCATATTACCTCCGGGTGTTCTCATGGTCTTTTGAAACTAATTGATTTTTCTATTGCCTTTTTAATTCCGTTTCTTAATTCTTCATCATGTATAGGGGATACAGTTTTTTCTATGTAAGAACGGTCGTCCGCTGTGATTGGCTTATGGAGAATTTCTTCCCCTTTTTTTTCTTTTTCCCATGGCGTGACCTTTCCCAGCCTGAGACGGACTGCTTTTACTCCGAAGCCCTGAAGCTTATCAGCCATTTTATCTTTATAAAAACTGAGCTGCTGCATCCACATGGGTGAATCTACATTAATGAGCAGTTCTCCCTCTTTCAGCATTGCAGGAAACATGTGAAGAGAGACAGGCTTTTCAAAAATATCCGGCCACCCTGCCCTTATGCGCCCCAACTTTACCGCGTCTTCTAATTTAAGATTCTTAATCAGGGGAGCAAGCAGAGAATCAGCCCTTTTCACTTTACGAGTCCCCGGCTAAACAGCCTTCTTGACTTTACCCGAGCGCAGGCACCTTGTGCAGACGTATTCTCTCTTTGTGCCGTGAGATGTTAATATCTTTGCCCTCTGCAGATTCGGAAGTATCTGCCGCTTCGTTCTATTGTTTGCATGGCTTACATTATTACCTATTGTTCTTGTTTTTCCGCATACAAAACAGCTTGCCAATGTTTTTCCTCCTTTCAAGAGTCATTGCATGAAATTGCTTTAAAAAGGTTTTTTATGATAACATTTTAAGACCAATGTTACAAGCCTGTCATCGAGGGGGCTTAGTCCAGGGGGAAGAGGCAAATAAGCTATATGTCCAAATTAAGAGTCCATGAACTTGCCAAAAAACTTGGCGTTGACAATAAAGAGATATTAAAAGCGCTTTCAGACCTTGGGGTTAAAGGCAAGACGCACTCCTCAACAATAGAGGCCGAAGCCGCTGAAAAAATAGAAAAACTGCTGAAGAAAAAGACAGCGCCGGCAGTTAAACCTAAAAAGACAGTTGCAAAGCCTGAGGGAAAGAAACCTTCCGAAGAAAAAAAACCGGAGGAGAAAAAACCTAAAGTTAAGCCGGTAAAGACTGTGCGGGCAGTAAAAAAACCTGCTGAGGCCGGATTAGCAGCCGAAGCTGAATCCGTTACCCGGGTTAAACACCCTGCCAAGCCGACAGTTCAGCCGGAGAAGATTAAAGAGCCGGCAAAGGCGATAGAAGAAAAAGTCCAGCCAAAGGAGATAAAACTCCCGGAGGAAAAACCGCTGCCTGTTGAGGAAGCGCTGCCTGCAGAGACTGCTGTGCCGCTGCCTGAGGAAGAGGTTGTGCAAAAAGTTCCCGACAGATTCAAGAAAGAGCTGGAAACTGAAAAAGAAGAAAAATTCAAGGCAAAACCGCAGATGCAGAGGGCATTTCAGGCGATAAGAAAAATAGAGACGAAGAAATGGCATGACCCCAAACAGTTTAAAAGGACCGGTAAAGATAGATTCATCCAGAGAGAAGAACAAAAACCGCAGTTACAGCCTGGCATAGCGCGGAAAAAAACATTAAAACTGCGTGAAGGAATGACAGTAAAAGAATTTGCAGAACTCATAAGCATAAAAGTATCCGATGTTATGAAAAAATTTATGGAACTGGGGCATATGACTACAATAAATGAGCCTGTGGACATAGATGCTGCCATGCTCATCGCAGACAGCTTTGGGATAAAACTTGAAGTAATGGCCGTAGAAGAGGAATTAATTGCAGAAGAGGAAGCAGAGGATTTATCAAGGCTTAGCCTTAGGCCGCCCGTAGTCACAATAATGGGGCATGTTGACCACGGCAAAACCTCTTTGCTTGATGCGATAAGAGAGACAAAGGTTACAGAGACAGAGGCAGGCGGAATAACACAGCATATCGGAGCATATAAAGTTAAGCTTAAAGGGAAAGATATAGTATTTCTTGATACACCCGGACATGAAGCCTTCACTGCCTTGCGGGCAAGGGGCGCAAAGGTGACGGATGTAGTTGTGCTTGTTGTTGGCGCAGATGACGGAGTAATGCCGCAGACCATTGAGGCGATAGACCACGCAAGGGCTGCAAACGTACCGATTCTCGTGGCGATAAATAAAATAGATAAACCGGAGGCAAATCTCCAGAAGGTTAGAACTGAACTTGCAGAGCGGGGAATACTCTCCGAAGAATGGGGAGGCCAGAACATATTTGTTGAGGTATCCGCCAAGAAACGCATCGGCATTGAACATCTCCTTGAGATGATACTGCTTCAGGCAGAGGTAATGGAACTCAAGGCAAACCCTGACAAATTGGCGAAGGGGACAATTATAGAAGCAAAACTTGATAAAGGAAGAGGGCCTGTCGCAACCGTGCTTATTCAGGCAGGCACCCTTAAGGTTGGAGATAATTTTCTTGCAGGCACAAGCGTGGGAAGAGTAAGGGCTTTGATAGATGACACAGGAAAACGCATTCAAACCGCGGGCCCCTCAACACCTGTTGAGGTCATAGGCTTTCCTGAGGTTCCTACAGCAGGAGCTGTCTTCAGCGCCGTAGATGATGAAAAGCGTGCAAGGCAGATTGCGCTTACACGGCTGCAGAAAGAAAGACAGGCAGAGATGGCAAAGAGAAGAAAGCTTACGCTGGATGATCTCTATGCGAAGATAAAAGAAGGAGAAGTTAAAGATCTTAATATGATAATAAAGGGGGATGTTCAGGGCTCGGTGGAAGCCACACGTGACGCCCTGGAGCGCATCACTCATCCGCAGGTTAAGATTAAGGTCATACATACAGCAGTGGGCGGGATTAATGAATCAGATGTTATGCTGGCTGCGGCCTCAAATGCTATTGTAATAGGGTTCAATGTAAGGCCTGAAACAAAGGCATCTCATACAGCAGAGAAGGAAGGCGTTGACATAAGGCTTTACAATATAATTTATGAAGCCATAGAAGATGTGAAAAAAGCGCTTGAAGGACTGCTTGAGCCCACTCTCAAGGAAAAGATTCTCGGCAGGGCAGAGGTGAGGCAGACATTCCAGGTATCAAGAATCGGGACAATAGCAGGCTGTTATGTTATTGACGGCACTGTCAGCCGTGCAAGCGACGGGGTCAGAATTATCAGGGACAATATCGTTGTTTATGAAGGCAAGCTCTCATCCTTAAAAAGATTCAAGGATGATGTCAGGGAAGTCCAGACAGGATACGAATGCGGCATCACAATAGAGAATTACAATGACATGAAGGTTGGAGACATCATTGAAAATTATGTCATTGAGAAGGTAGCAGGAAAACTGTAAACCGTAAGGCGTGATGCGTGAATCCTGAAAAACGCATTACGCATTACGCTTCACGCATAACGAGATTATGCTTCCATATAAACGCTCACAGAGAGTCAGCGATCTTATCAGAGAAGAAATCGCTGATATCATAATGAATAAAGTGAAAGACCCCAGGTTGGGTTTTGTCACAGTCACGGGAGCAAAGATAACAGAAGACCTGAAAATAGCGACAATTTATCTAAGTATCCTGAAGGAAGAGGAAAAAGAAACAACTCTGGAGATGCTTAATTCAGCAAAAGGTTTTATCCGCGCAGAGCTGGCAAAAAGGCTCAGGATGAAGTTTATCCCTTCGCTTACATTCAGAATAGACGAATCCCTTGAATACGGGGTCAGGATTGAAAAACTTCTGAGGGAGATAAAAAAGGAGGATTAAACCATAAAGATGTCTCGTCCTAATGAAATGATCCCTCCGAAAGAACTGCTCCGCTTTTTACAGAAAGAAAATAATTTTGTAATCGCAGCTCACATAAGCCCTGACGGTGATGCGCTTGGCTCTTCCATCGCGCTATCAATGGCGCTTGAATCCCTCGGGAAAAAAACAATAGTCTATGACAAAGATCCTGTGCCTGAATTTTACAAATTTCTGCCGGGCAGTGAAAGATTCACAAACTCACTCTCAACTCTCAACTCTCAACTCTCAACTCTGGTGCTGCTTGACTGTAATGATGCTGAGCGCGCAGGGATAGAAAAGCTGCAATTCGCTTCCTCGGCAGTCATAGACCACCACGAAACAGCACGGGACTTCGGCGATGTAAAGTGGATAGACCCAAAGTCGCCTGCAACCGGGCTGATGATTTTTTATTTGATAAAGGAATTGGGCGTAACTGTAACAAAAGAGATTGCCGCAAATCTTTATACTGCCATTGCTATTGATACAGGCACTTTCAGGTACAGCAATACTACTCCTGATGTTTTGCGGGTATCAGCAGAACTGATTGAAGCCGGAGCAGACCCGTCATGTATCGCTGAAAACCTCTACGAGACATGGACAGACAACAGGTTTAGACTTCTCCTTAAGGTTCTTAATACGCTGGAGATATACAATGATATTGCAATCACTCATGTTACGCTTGATATGTTCAGGGGAGCAGGCGCAGCAATCTCAGATACGGAAACTTTTCCGGAATTTCCAAGGAAGCTGAAATCAATAAAAATTTCCGCACTTTTCAGGGAAATAGAGAATAACCACTACAAGATAAGCCTCCGCTCAAAAGGAAGAGATGTAAATGTCGCAAAAATAGCCGAGATGTTTGGGGGAGGCGGCCACAGCAATGCAGCAGGATGTAAGATACGCGCGGATTTTAAGGCGGCAAAAGAGGCGCTTTTGAAAGCTGTGAGAGAGATAGCCTGATGCCTCTTCCTTGGCCCAAATAATACAGACATTGCTCAAAAATTTCTTTATTTAATTAAGAAGTGTAAAAATATGGTAACATGACTGTCATTCCCGCTTGTCGGGGTTGTCATTCCGACTTGTTCGGAATCATTCTGAAGAACGATGCTGGACAAGCCAGCATGACAGCATGAAGAGGGATTGCGGACAAGCCGCAATGACAAATGGTACACACATGTCTTCTTACTTATGACCGTATTAGCCAAATCAGCGTTTTAAATGTTGCCTATCCCTGAATCTTTCCGTAAAATATTTTTATGAAGGTTGAATTGTTAAGGAATATAGGCAGGCAGCTTCTGAAAGAGATTCCCCTGTTAAAACAAAAACCCCTTACACAAACAGCCCTCGGGGTCGGAGCCTCAGGAGATAAAACTTTCCCGATAGATAAAAGGGCTGAAGATATTATCATCTCAGGGCTTGAGGCAGCAGGAGAGCCTTTAACCATTGTCTCAGAGGAAGCAGGCATCCGCGATATAAAAGGCGGCGGCAGGAAAGTATTGATAGACCCTATTGACGGCAGCAAAAATGCAATAGCGGGAATCCCGTTTTATTGCACATCTATTGCAGTTGCCGGCGGAGATACGATTGGAGATATTGAAACAGCCTATGTTATAAATCTTATCAATGGAGATGAGTTCTGGGCGGAAAAAAATAAAGGCGCTTTTCTGAACAACGAAAGGATTTCAACACAGAGAGACAGAGAGATGTACCTTGTCGCATACGAGGCACAGTCTCCGGGAAGGGATATACAGGGGATAATGCCCCTGCTCTCAAAGTCAAGGAAAACCCGCTGCCTCGGAGCAACAGCGCTTGACCTTGCATACCTTGCCTGCGGTTCAATCAGTGTATTTGCGAACCCTTCGCTTTCAAGGAGCTTTGATTTCGGAGGAGGCTGGCTGATTGTTAAAGAGGCAGGCGGAATATTTACGGATATCAAAGGCAATTCTATTGAAGCAGCGGAGATTAGCCTTAAAAAAAGCACATCTCTGCTTGCATCAGGAAACGAAGAACTTCATAAGGAGGCGCTTAAGTTATTGAGACAATGATGAAAATGTGTAATTTGCTGACAAACCCCTCTCGCTTTTTGCAGAGACTTTTTGACAAATCTATGGCTCGTTGCAGGCAATTTCAAAACTCGTTCCGAAAGCTTTCGGAACGAGTTTTGAAATTGCTTATCTTCTGCTTCGCCGAGATTTATTACCAAAAATTCTCTGATGCCGCTCAAAGGGCTTGTCAGCCTCAATGTTTGCTTCTGCTGTTTTTATTTACGCTCCCGATGAATCTTTACGCTGACGAGGGCATAATTGAAAAGGATATAACTTATACTGTTGTAAAGGGCGATTACGGAGGGATGATAGAAGGCAAACTCGGGCTTGAGTGGAGCCGCATTGCCTCAAGCAATCAAATCAAATACAATACTCCGCTTGCAATCGGGCAGAAATTAAATATAAAGTTCAGGCGAATTATTCCGCCCCGTATTGATAATGGCATTGTCATTAATATACCAGACAGAACGCTTTACAGATTTTCTGAAGGAAAGCTTAAAGATTATTATTTCATTGCGGCAGGCAAACCTACATGGCAGACGCCGCTCGGCGAATTTACCATAAAGAGCAAGGCAAAAGACCCCACATGGTATGTCCCTCTGTCCATCCAGAAAGAGATGGAGGACAGCGGGCAGGATGCTATCGTAGAAATATCTCCCGGCCCTGAAAACCCGCTTGGGAAATACTGGCTTCAGCTTTCGCTTGAAGGAATAGGGCTTCACGGCACAAATGCGCCGCAAAGCATTTATAAATTCAGGAGCCACGGCTGTATGAGGCTCAGACCCGAGGTTGCAGAGTTCTTATTTAACGATGTGGTTGCCGGGACAAAAGGGATAGTCATGTATGAGACTGTAAAGGCAGCAAAGACCTCTGACAACAGGATTGTGATTGAGGTTTATAAGGATTTTTATAAAAGGCGCATAAATTATGATGAAAAAATAAAAGAAAGGCTGAAAGAACTCAATGCGCTTGACAGGGTTGACTGGAATAAGATAAAAGAGGCGATAGAGAAAAAAGACGGGCTTGTATGGGATGTGAGTTTATAACCTGCGGAGAGTAGGGTTTTTACATATCAATCTCTATTATCTTCTCCTTTGACTTCTCGCCCCTGAGTATCTTCACGCTGCTTTTTCTTACCTTGAAATGTTCTGCCAGGACTTCAGCCACAACCTTGTTAGCCTTTCCGTCAACAGGAGGGGCGTTTACATAAACCTTCAGCGTCCCTTCTCCTTCAACAACCGCATTTCTCTTTGCATTTGTGATTACTTTTATCTTTAGTTTTTTCATCGAGAAATCCTTATCTTTGTCATATTACCACATAATACGTAATGGCCTCAAAAACTGCACATTGATTTTCTTGATTTTTTTATCTTTCTTGATACTTTATCTTGTGCTATATTGTTCTAAATCGTCGGAAAAAGCGAAGGTTCGTATATTAATTATGCAATAAGAATAAGGAGGTATGGACAATGAAAACATTCAAGGTATTCAGACATCCCACTCTTGGATACCAAGCAGTGAAGTTTGGATTCTCCTGGCCAGGGTTTTCCTTCTTAATGATTTGGGCCTTCGTGAAAAAACTTTGGGGACATGGGTTGGTAATCATAGGAGTTATTAGCATTCTCACATTGCTCGCATGTGTCCAAAAATCCCTAAAAAGCGATGCTGGCGCATTGCTGATAATTTTATTCCAATTCGGTGTTTATATTTTCGTCGGAATCAAGGGTAACGAATGGCGTGAGAGCAATTTACAGCGGCGTGGGTTTGAGTTTATCGACACGGTTCACACAGACACACCTGACGCAGCTATTGGCAAAGTCGTCAGGAGGCAGGGACCAGCACAGAAATAAAAAACCGCTGAACCAGCTGAAGATGTCGGCTCTGACTCCATTCCAGAACGACAACTTACGTGTGAAAAATGTGGTAAAACAGACTTTGTGTTTGACGGGTTTGAGTATTCCTGTAAACATCGCGGGTTGCCAAACTGTATAGATAATTAGAGGAAAACATAGGGACACTGAGCCTATCTAAAAACTACCATTCCCACACAAAGTCGTCTTTCTCGCGTATAAAATAAGTAGGGACAGCGACCGGTTAACGTAGAATATATAACAAGGCTAACACTCGTGCGGACTCCGTTTCGCTGCGCCGATGATTTCGGTTACGAATAAAAAAAATCAAGCAATGAAATCATAAAAATGGGAAAATTTGTTATAATCCAACAAGAATATGGGGAAATACGAAAAGCTCCTGTCAAAAATTTTAAGAGGCACATCCGATGCTGATGTTCCTTTTTCGGGCATATGTCATTTGCTGAAGAAGTTTGGATTTGCTGAAAGGATTCGGGGCGATCATCATATTTTTACAAAAAACGGTATAGATGAAATTTTAAACTTGCAACCTAAAGATTCAAAGGCAAAGCCTTATCAGGTGAAACAAGTGAGAACTCTAATATTAAAATATAAATTGGAGTTGGAGGAAGAACATGAAGAATAGGTATGAGATAATAATTTATTGGAGCGTTGAGGATCAGGCATATATCGCAGAGGTGCCGGAATTGTCCGGATGCATGGCTGATGGAAAAACGTATCAGGAAGCCCTTTCTAATGTTGAGGTAATTATACAGGAGTGGATAGAGACTGCTAAAGAATTAAAGCATCCAATTCCTCAACCGAAAGGAAAACTTATATATGCCTAACAAAATAATTCATCGGACAGCGTGAAACGCTGCTGATTTCGGGTGTTACCGCCTGCAGGAATTAAACTACTGTATGCACACGCTTCTGACCTGCTTATAGGTTGTGAGGCCAGAAAATACCTTTGCTATCCCGTCCTGATAAAGGGTTCTCATGCCGTCTTTAATTGCCTGCTGCCTTATCTCTTCCACAGTGCCCCGCTTTGCAATAACCCTCTTTATATCTTTTGTTCCTATTAACAATTCATATAACCCGGCTCTGCCTTTGTACCCTGAGTTGTTGCACTCATCGCAGCCCTTTGGCTTATAAAGAGCAAGCTTATCGTCATATGTTATTCCAAGTTGAGGGAACCGCTCGCCGTAAGATTGTGAGAGAGATTCAAACTCTTCCCTCTCAGGGTGATAAGGTTCTTTGCACTTTTTGCACAGGGTTCGGACAAGCCGCTGTGCCAGTATTCCTAAAATCGAATCCGCAAAGTTAAGAGGGTCTATGCCCATATCAATAAGCCTTGTAATTGTTTCAGGCGCGCTGTTTGTGTGAAGCGTTGAAAGAACAAGATGGCCTGTCAATGATGCTTCTATGCCGATATGCGCTGTTTCGCGGTCTCTCATCTCGCCGACCATAATCACATCAGGGTTAGCCCTTAAAAATGAGCGCATCGCCCTTGCAAAATCAAACTCTATCTTGGGCTTTACCTCAACCTGACGGAGCCCTTCCTGCGTTATTTCAACAGGGTCTTCAGCAGTCCATATTTTTTTCTCAGGCGTGTTTATATAGGCAAGGGCGGCATGAAGAGTTGTAGTCTTGCCTGAACCTGTGGGGCCTACAGCAAGAATGATGCCGTATGGACGGCTGATTATTTCTTTTAAGTTTTTATAGTCTGGCTCTGAAAGGTACAAAGCCTCCAACGGCATCGCCTCGCTTGAGGCAAGAATCCTCAGAACCACATCTTCTCCTGCTACTGTTGGAAGCGTAGCCACGCGCAATTCAACAGGCTTGTTCTTGTAAATGAATTTAATCTTACCGTCCTGAGGCAGTCTTTTTTCTGCGATATCAAGGCTCGCCATTATCTTTATCCTTGACACAACAGGACTGGAATAGGTTAGAGGTATCTCAAGATGTCTCATGCATACCCCGTCCACTCTGTAGCGCACAAAGGTTTTCTTTGCGATCTTGCTCGGCTCGATATGAATATCCGAAGCCCCTTTCTCGTAGGCGTCGATAATTATCTGGTTTACAAGGCGCACTATGGTATTGGATTGTTCGTCGTACTCCGATTCTATAGCAACTATTTCATCCTCATCCTCTTTTTTGACATCTATCTCTGCGAGAATGTCTGACATTGAACCCGCAGTGCCGAAGTCAAACTCAGGGGCTTCGAGGAATTTAATTATGTCATCTCTTAAAGCAACCTGAAACTCATACTCATTTGCCTTAATAAGATTTTTTACATCAAGCACCTTGGCGTCTCTGGGATTATCTATCAGGATGACTGCTTTTCTATTCGAGAGCGAAAGCGGCACCCAGAAGGATTTTTTGAGATAGGCGACATTAAGGCCCTTCAGCAATTCTCTCTGAATAAATACGCTGGAGCTGTATTCCATAAACTTGCATTTATAGTACATGCCGAGGGACATTCCTATGTCTGATTTTTTGACCTTATAATTTTCCATCAGGGCTGTTTCAACGTCTTTTTTCTGCTCGCGGGCCAGCGCAGTAGCTGCCTTCAGCTCTTCATCCGTAATGATATTGTGGCTTATCAGATAGTCAAAGCGTGTGTGAAGCATCTTTGACTGGTTTCTAAAGGCAATGCCGAGCACGCGCGCCATTTCCTCAACGCTCTTTTCGTCAACTTTAGTAAATCTTGGCTGGCTCTTTTTGTTAATTAGCTGTATAACGCCAAGGATCTTATTTTCAAAGAGTATCGGAGCAGTAAGAATCTGTTTTGTAGTGTAACCTGTTTTCTGGTCCCAGCTGTTGTCAAATTTCAGGTTCGGGTCTATGGCAAATAGTTCTTTTGTGTCATGCACGTCTCCGATATTTACCATTTTTAAGTCATGCGCCGTGTATCCTGCAATACTGGCATGAGATATGGGAAGCAGTATTTCCTTGATGGCAGAACCTACGAGGTACTTTGAGACAAGCTGTCGCTTTATGGGGTCTATGAGGTATATGGTAACTCCTTCGGCGTCAAACAGGCCTAAGATGTCATTTTTAAGCTGGAACAGAATCTCGTTAACATTGTTGGCAGCGTGTATCCTGTTCGTTACAAATTTCAGCTTTTCAGTAAACTGGAGCTGTTTCTCCAGTATC